>Ga0307507_10005658_pt1 | contig 20276 bp, 2 predicted proteins | sample 7_EM_MG_FD_207223 | JGI IMG/M metagenome (GOLD analysis project Ga0307507, IMG submission 207223) | Populus trichocarpa ectomycorrhiza microbial communities from riparian zone in the Pacific Northwest, United States - 7_EM | ecosystem: Host-associated > Plants > Roots > Unclassified | place...
AGCATGGAGGATGGGTGGTGGCATGCGCGAGTACAGAAAAAGGGTTTAAACAGGTGAGGATTCGGCAAATTTCTATTTTTGATCATGGTTTCTGACATTTGATCGTTTCTTTCTGAAGCGACTGTAGTCGGTCGAGTTGCCAAATGACCTCAACTGCGCGCTAATTGCGTCAACCACCAACCATTGAGGCCATTGAAAGGGTACCATATTTTGCCGATGTTGTTTATAAGGTCTCTTATAAGGCGTACCTAATAGATTTGGTTCTTATTATTACGGTAACTTAGTTAATTAAGACTCTAGCACTGTAATACAATAAGCGCAAGCCTATATAATTAGACTGTCTATAGACTTAGATATTAAGATAAGGAGCAGAAGAAAGTTGTGGAAAGGACATATCTATATATATCGAGCCAAGACGTAAGCGAAACCCCCTGATTAGACCCTATTGTCACAGGGTAAGCATAAGCGGTAATAATATATAGCGAAGTAGATATTATTAAGCTATATATATAAACTGCGTAATAAAGTTAAGACATTGCGTAAGGGGAAAAGGTAAGGAAACGGGGAGAAAGGGTATATATCGTGAATTTGGTTGCTTAGTTAATATATACGCAGAGCAGAATAGAATTTAAGTAGCGGTCCTAGCAGAACTTAGCAGGATTTAATAGACTTGGTAGAATATAGTAAAATGCGGCAGATTGCCATTAGATTGCTATTAGCTTGCCATAAATTGCCATTAAATTGCTGTTTCGTGGTTAGTCTCTTCTTACTACGTTGGTGAAAACAGGTAGATATATATAAGGTGTTACAAAGGTATCCCATAATAGTACCCCCCCTTTAAACTTAAGCTTCTATAAGATAGGGCTGTAGTAGTTCTGAGTAGAGTTTATAAAAGTCTTCTGCAGCTTATAGAAGTCCTATAAAGTTAATAGGTTCCTATATAGGCTTAGTAAAGCCTCTCTATTTTATAAGGTATATATATTTACATTTCCATTTATTATACTTAATATTATTAACTCTTTTAATAAAGTACTTATCCTTACTATCTACTTTAACTAGTAGGGGAGGGTTCTAAATCTGTCTAGGTAGGGCGTCTAATATAGAGGTAGTAGGGTGGAGGACTAATATATAGAATATAGGGTGGATTTTAATTATATTAGGGAGCTTTAGTTAGTAGGCATAAGGAAAGATAACCTTTTTAACCTTATAAGGGCCGGCGTTCTTCTAATTAAGTTAGTAGGTTACTTTATATTTAGGTTTCTTATATTTAGCCAGATAAAGTTACTAATTTAGTAAGCTAGTACTAGGGTTTAATTCTTATTTACTATAGCTTTATAGATAAATTAGGCCTACATTATTATATTAGTAAGGAACTCTTATAGTTCTTTTATCTTCTTTATAAATTTATTTACTTTTATAACTTATAAAGCGTAATAAGCTAGGTAAGGAATATTACTAAAGGGTTTAAAGCCTATTTATAGATACTAGCTATAGTTAGCTAAAAACAGGGTATTACGGAGTAAGTACAAGTGGTAATAATATATAGCGAAGTAGATATTATTAAGCTATATACATAAACTATATAATAAGGTCAAGACGTTACATAAGGAGAGAAGGTAAGGAAACGGCAAGAAAGGGTATATATTATTAGTTTAGTTGCTTAGTTAATATATACATAGAGCAGAATAGGATTTAAGTAGCGGTCCTGGCAGAACTTGGCAGGATTTAGTAGACTTGGCAGAATATAGCAGAATACGGCAGATTGCCATTAGATTGCCGTAGATTGCCAGCAGATTGCCATTAGATTATTATCTCGCGGTTAGTCTCTTCTTATTACGTTAGTAGAAATAGGTAGAAATAGGTAGAAACAGGTAAACATATATAAGGTGTTACGGAGGTGTCCCATAATAGTACCCCCCTTTTAAACTTAAGCTTCTGCAAGATAGGGCTATAGTAGTTCTAGGTGGAGTTTGTAAAAGTCTTTTACGGCTTATATAAGTCCTATAGAGTTAATAGGTTCCTATAAGGGCTTAGTAAAGCCTCTCCATTTCGTAAGGTATATATATTTCTATTTCCGTTTATTATACTTAATATTGTTAACTCTTTTAATAAGGTACTTATCCTTACTATTTACTTTAACTAATAGGGGAGGATCTTAGATCTGTTTAGGTAGGGCGTCTAATATAGAGGTGGTAGGATAGAGGACTAATATATGGAATATAGGGTAGATTTTAACCGTATTAGGGAGCTTTAGTTGGTAGGCATAAGGAGAAATAACTTTTTTAACCTTATAAGGGCCGGCGTTCTTCCAATTAAGTTTCTTAGTAGGTTGTTTTATATTTAGATTTCTTATATCTAGCTAGATAAAGTTACTAATTTAGTAGGCTGGTGCTAGGGTTTAGTTCTTATTTACTATGGCTTTATAGACAGATTAGGCCTATATTATTTTATTAGTAAGGAACTCTTATAGTTCTTCCATCTTCTTTATAAATTTATTTGCTTCTATAACTTATAAGGCCTAATAGGCTAGGCAAGGGATATTACTAAAGGGTTTAAAACCTATTTATAAATGCTAACTATAGTTAGCTAGAAATGGGGAGACCTTTATAGTTTCCAAGACAGAGTTATTTATAGTAAACTTAGTAAATATAAGCTAATCTATCTAGTTATTTTATAAATATAACTGTCGGTATACTCGCTTTATCAACGTGCACGAATATCACTTATAGTGGTACGTATGCGGTGTTGAAGTTGGTAGTTAATTGTTGTCTTAAAGTAAGGGGTTGCTCCATGGTTAGATTAGCTAGTCTTACTTTATGGTCTTGTGACCACGTTACATGACTAATATTCCGACACTAGAGCAACTCTAAAAAGAAGGCTAATCTATACTTTAAAGCCAAGCCTACTTCTAGACTATTTGTAGCATATACGCAATAACTAGAGATTTAATTAATACACAATAGCTTCCACGCTCCTTTTATAGGTCCGTAATTATATAACCCGTATTACGGCTTATATAAATGCCTCTAAACTAAAGCTTGTAGAATGCTATATTACGAAAACGCTAAGCTAAGGAGAAGAAGAAGAATTGTTAGGGGTAGTAGGTTGACATGTCGCGAGGGCCGCTAAGGCGCTAGTAATAAGCGAGCCAATAGCAATTTTCTATGCCGGGCATGGAAAATCCTAATTAGCTGGTTAAATTTAGGGTCTGCTCTGTTATAATTAGTTATATAACGCTAAGCTAAATCTAAGTTTGTTTATTTAATCCATCCTATAACTTATAGGTTAATTTGGTTTATATTAATAAGCCATTAAAGAGCTGTATAGGGTTTTCCCTTTGTTATAGCGTTAGTAGGGTTAGCCTCTCCGTTAATCTATTTTACCTCCATAATCTGTCTCCGTTTATAGGCTTGCCAGAGGCATATTACGTTAATTATTAGGCGTTTTTCTTAGGTGGTTCCGAGTTGTACTAGACAGTTATATAAGGACTTAGAGTTAGTACAAAGCATAAATAGGAGGTTGATTTATAGGATCTTATCTACTATAGACTTAATCGCAACGCCGATATTAAAGCCGTGGGCTATACTGTAGAGTTTAGAAGCTAGTACGCTCTAAGTAACTCTTTTACACTTAACTAAGCTCTAATGGATGATATTGGCCTTCTTTATAGCATTAGTTAGTATGATAATATAGCTAATCTGCGAAGAGAGGTCCTTGTTATTAGTAAATAATATGTCCGTAAATACTAGTAGCTATAGGGTTTTAATATCTAACTTAACGAACTTAAGGCCTCTATTAGCGTTCTTAATTTACCAGTTTAGACGCTTGTTTAACTGTTTTACGTCTTCCTTATTGGGGTTAATTACTTAGGTGGTAAAGGATAAATTAAATAAGGCTTCTGGTTGGTAAACTAAGGTAATATATGCACCTCTAGCACGTTGGGTAATATACTAGTCCTTTAGGGTTAAGGTTTTTATAGCTCCTCTTAATCCCGTACTTATGGCAAGTTTAGTGCTAATTATACTAAGGTTTATGTATTGTCGTTTCTAAGTAAGCGTAATACTCCTATTAGTTAGTAGCTAGATAACTCTACTATTAAACTTAATAGGCGTATTAACGGTAAGCTGTTCCTATTTCTTAGCCATAAACTTAGCCTTATATAGCTTGTTTTGCTCTGCGTTTATAAAGGTCTTATCTACTAAGAATAAAGTATTATTGGTTTATAGGCCTATAATACCGAAGGGCTTATTACTCTGTAGGAGATAGGGGTTGTATATAGACTGGTCCATGTACAACTGTTAAATATGATATAAGTAATATATCTTAAACTAGTAGTTACTGGCTTCTAGTACTTTATAGAGTGGTTTTATAACCTTTAAAACTAAGGCCTTATTAATCCTAAGTTGCTTAATTAGCTTGTGTGGAGGTTATACATAAAACTCTTAATTTAGTGTAGTGGTTAATTATACGTAGGCCTGTGAAATGTCTTAGAGGTAAAGTTGTGCCTATGGAAGCTTTATGGCGGCAATATAGAGAATTAGTTAGCTAACTTATTAAATGGTTAGTAATTAGGTAAAAACCAGTTCCTTTTCTAAGTCGTTATAAGCTTATATAACTAGTTGGGATTTCTTAAAGGCTTTATTAGTTCCCTTATTCTTAATCTTGTTAATAAATCGCGAATTAAAGAGTTATACACCTTATAGTATATCCGTGAGTCTTATAATCTTAAAAACTCCCTTCTTAAGTAGACTAGTAAGCACCTTCTATTAGAAGGCGCTGAATTAAGTACTAAATTAACTGTTATCCTGTAGGTAGATAGTGGTGTTAGTTATAGCCGTAAGTAGAGGGTATTTGTAAGGGCGTCCTCTGCCTTGTTTTAGGGGTTGTTGCTAAGCTTTAGTAGGTCTCTCTAAGATAGTCTTAAGAAGGACTAACCTAGATAGAGGTTTAGGTGGTGATTTTAGTCTTATAATTTGCTTCTGCGATTTAGTTGCTTAAAGGTAGGGTTTTATAACCATAGATTAAAAGGCTATAGGTCCGCTAGATAGCTTAATGGTATATATTTTACCCTTAATAGTAAGTAAGGTAAATGGCCTATTTTAATAGCCGCTTTGGCTAGTGTTTCCTTCTCTCTAGACTAAAACAGGTGAATTTGGTGGGAGATTATAAATCGCATTAGTATTAGGTCCGTTTTGTATATTTAGCGTATTAGCGATCTATTGTTTAGCTTGTAGCTTCTATATCTCTACTATAGCCTTTTTAATTGCGGCAGCGCGTTATATAACCGTAGGGGATAGTGCATTAGATTTAACTATTTAGGGGTAGGCTCTAAAGACTAGAAGTATAGGAACTAGTTCTTTAGGGCTAGCTAAATTGTTAATTACTTTAAACGCTATTTAGAGTCCTATCTCCTTATTAATCTTAGGGATTTTAGTTATAATGATTTAATAGGCTTGCTGTAATAGACTATAGTAGCGCTCTACCATTCTAATAGAGTTATGTGCTTTAACTAGTACTCCCTTTATACTAATTCCTATAATAGTGGCGTATTACTTAAATTCTTTACTAACAAAGTTCTTTCTGGCGTTATGGGTAATTAGGTCTAGTAGCCCTAGGTAGGTATTAATCTAGCATATCTATAGAACATCCTATATGTATTTGGCGCTAATATCTTATAGCCATCTACTGGCTTGGAATTGCGTTCCTTTATTAATAACGTATAGGAGGGGTAATCCGCTAATATATATAATATTAACGATGATATTATAGTTAAAATTAATGTTGTTTTATAGGGTAAAGCGGAATCTACCTAGTAATTTACTAAACTTCTAACAGTAGTGGTAGAACTTAGTTAGTTACTTAATGGCCATTCTATTAGTTTTATGGCTAGTATAGTAGAGTAGCTTTTGCAATTTTTTAACTAAAGGGTGTTTAAATTAACAATATAGGCGCCGTAGCTCTATATCTGTTAAGTAGCAGGGGTTTGCGTTAAAGGATTTAGACAAATATAACTATAGTGATAAGCTCTATAAGAGAAATGGGTGGCTAAACCGTCGCACTACTGGCACTCTTTTAGTGTGAGTAATAATAACGTTTCTAAGGTTATTATAGTAGATTTAGAGTCTGTCTATATCCGCTAAATAGAGCAAAAAGGGGGTATCTGTATAAATAATATAAAACTGTATCTTGCCTATAGGGGTAATAACATCCGCAGTTTTAATAGAGGTAGCAATTTTAATACCAAACTGTACATTAACTTGTCCTTTGGTTAAGGTATTAAGTCTTATAGATTGGTCCGCGTTCTATAGTGCCTGGAATTGTTTATAACCGGCTATAGACTTTTTTAATATATTAGTATTAATTATAATTCCTATAAATACTGTGGAAGTATAGCGTAAAGCGGTAGTTGTTATGTTGTAGTTAAACGGGTCAGTTTCCATAGTAGGTTCCATAGAGGTTACAGTAAGTAAGTAAGCGTAAGCCTTATTAGCTAGTTCTATACTTATAGAGGTTGCTTTGTCTATAGTAAGAGTCCTAAATAATGTAAGGTAGTAGCCGTTAGGGTCTTCTAATTCTTCCTCGCTGTTGTCATTATTAGTATTTTTATTAGTGTCTATGTTTAGCATAAGAGCTTTAAAGGTCTTATTATACTTATTATTATTGTCTCCTTTATAGTAGATAGTGTATTGTCTAAAGTGTTCTTTAAAGTTACCGTTGCGGCCCTTGTTATTATTAAAACGTCTTTTATACTTATTTCTAGAACGGTTCCGCTCCTCCTCTATATGTTTCTATAAGCGGCAGCTCTCCTTTTAGTAAATATAGCACTTGGCCTTTAGGGATCTAACGGTGTTTTGTCTATAGGAGCGGGTTTAGTTACAGTTATTATAGATATTACGGCGGTATATGCGATCCGTAAAGTAGGCTCCTTAAAACGGTCTTATTAAGGCCTAGGAAGGGTATTCCTTCTCCTATATAACTATAGAAGATTGCAACTTGCTAATTAACTAGAAGAGGTCTTTAGAAGGGTTAGAAATGGTAATACGATATACTAGTATTCCTTAGCAAGCGGTAACTAGTTTATTTATAAGGAAGAGGTCTATATAAAACTCTAGGTATAATCTATGGCAATATTTTAAGAGCTTATTAAGGAGTAGTTAGAAACTCTAATAGATTTGCTTATTAGGGTTCTTATTAATAATTCCTTAGAAGTTAGTGGCGTTCTATTTAGTAAGGTTTCTCCGATAGTACTCTAGTTCTTTAAAAAAGTAACGCATGTGGTTATATGCCTTAGTGAATAATCTGGTTAAAAGGCTCTATTATAGTAGTGATCCTAAGCAAGTCCCTTTAGTATAGTTGGGAATACAGTTATATAGCCTTTAGGAGGTAGACTAGCTCTCTTATAGATATTATAGAAGATAGTTAACTTAAAGTTAAAGCTATTACTTACTCTATTGTACTTCTGGTCGTCTGTATAGATCTTAGTAATAGTGGCTGCCTCCTTGCTGTATATAGGTAGGTGCATAGTAGGGTTGGTATTGGTAGTGCTAGGGTAAAGATACTGGGCAGGAGGAGGACTAGGTGGGGTAGGGGCGGTTACTAAAGGGAGGGTAGAGGCAGTTACCGTAGGTAATAATTGCTAATTCTACGTCTGTAGGAGTTAAGTAAGGAGAGTAAGTAGTTAATCTTAGGTAGAAGGAGGTGCGGCTTGCTATTAGGTAGCAGTTAATGCAGTTTACTAGGGTGTAGATGCAATAGCTAGTTAGGGTGTTATAGGGGTAGGTATTTATATTTTAGGTATTATGGCTATAGCTATAGGCTAGATTACAGGCGTTGGAGGTAGTAGAGGTAGTTAATAGTTTATAGGCATTGGCACCATATAGGTAGGTAGTGGGCTGCTAGGGGGGGTTATAGGAACTAAAGAGGCTATAACTAATAGGGGTATAGCTTAATTCAATTTTAGAGCTGTTTGAGTTGAGTTAAGTTATTCTTGTAGTACTACTATAATTATAGGGCTGACTTCCTTAAGAGCTCCTGTAATTTCCTTATCTATCTATTCGTAAGGTTCCTCTTTTGTAAGAGCATTATGCAGAACCTTATAAAGTGGGTATCTGTTGCTATGTGTGGCGATATATACTCCTCTTTGGAGTAGGTAAGTACGGAGCTTTACTCTAGTAATAGAGCGTATCTTTCTAAAGTCCTTAATAGTAAAGCCTTCGAATTCTTTCTGGAATAGTAACCGTAATATATAATCCATAAAGTTCTTATATATATACTCGTAGATTTTTGTTTTTATATATTCTTCTAGGTCTTTCTTTAAGGCAGTTGCTATATTAATCCCATAACCATGTCTGGCGATTCTCTCCTTCTAATTAATTTCCATATTGTCGTGTCTTTGTGTATGTTGTAGTTTAAGGTTAAGGTTGAGGTCGGGGTCGAGGTTGAGGTTAAGGGTTGTGGTTGAGGTTAAGGTTAAGGTTGAGATTAAGGTTTGAGGTAAGGGTGTAAAGGTAAGGGTGTATACGTCCTCTATAGCCGTTGGGCCTGTAAAGTGTTCTTAGCAAGACTGCTATTCTCTCAGCGATCTGTTGTATTGGCTGTAAGGCCAGTATAAATTCTCTTAAGCTTAAGGGAGGTCGTAATCTTCTCTAAATAAAGATATAATTCTCTAGGCGATTTAACGCGTTAGCAGTTAAGCTAATACGTGGTCTTAAGCTTTAAGGGTAATATAGCTTTCTCCTTTAACTAAAATAGACAAGGCTAGGTGATCTGTGTACTGTTTCCAGTACGGTTTTTAAGCTTTAGCTTATTACGTATTTCCTAATCTGTACGTCTACTAATTAGTGTTGGTATACTCGCTTTATCAACGTGCACGAATATCACTTATAGTGGTACGTATGCGGTGTTGAAGTTGGTAGTTGATTGTTGTCTCGAAGTAAGGGGTTGCTCCAAGGTCAGATTAGCTAGTCTCGCTTTATAGTCTCGTGACTACGTCACATGACTAACATTCTGACAATAACATATATATCTAAATATACTATTCTATTATAGCATTTGCACGTTTTATTTAACTATCCGTTTTTAGGTAATATATTATAGATAATAGTGCTTTAATATAGAGTTAGGTAGTTAGTTTTTTCTAAAATACTAAGATAAACTATCTGCCTCTATTAGAGATAATTGTTTTAGGGAGTCTGTGGAGTTTCTATATACAATCTAGGAATAGTTAGGTAACGGTAGGTGTTAATATATTAGGGTAGGCGATTAAGTATCTTATCTTAGATAGTTAATTTATAACTACTATAATATTCGCGCAGCCTTTACTTATAGGGAGATTAATAACGAAGTTAATTAAAATATCCTTCTATCTTTGGTCCGGAACGGGCAGTAGCTTTAAAAAGCTATTATACGTCTCGTGTAAAGCTTTGGCTTATTAGTAGGTATAGCAGCTAGAGATGTACCTCTATATTATATTATGCATATTTGGCTAGTAGTACTCCTATTAGAGTAGTTCTAGGGTTTTTCTACGGCCTAGGTGGCTAGCTACTGGTAGGTTGTATATGTGTTTAAGAAGCTTAAGCTTAAGTTTGTTATAGTTAGGTATAATTAGGCGGTTCTAGTAGTATAAGCGGTCTTTGCGAGCTTTATATTTACTTAGAGAGATATTTTTAGAGTATCTAACGCCATTTTAAATTAGCTTGAGTGTCTTTTAAATAAACTTGTTATTTAGGTATTCGTTAATTATAATCTGTTTAATTAATTAATTAGTTATTTTAAGGATATATACTATAAGGTCTTTAGCTAGGGGATTAAATAATTTAGGGCAAAGTAGGGTTTAATTGTAGTAGGCGCGCGCTTTTTCCTATACTAGTATGTTTTATAAATATTGGGTTAGGGCATTAGGTTTTTGGCCTTAAACGCCTAGGCAGTATATAATTAAGAATTAGAAATAAGATAGATATTTTAATTAGCGGGCTTAACGGTAACTTAGCTGTTTTATAGTTGTAAAGTACTATAGATTTTTATAGTTGCTAAGGACCTTAATTAGAAATCCGGCACCTTTTAGTTTGGGTCGCTATTGTTTAAAATATCTAATAATAGCTAATAATTCCTTATTGTAGATCTCGTAGTTATATTTAGCTAGACTTAGTTATTTTAAGAAGTATGCTATAGGGTGCAGTACTCCTTTCTTATTATACTAAGACAGAATGCCTTTAGTGACATAGTTAGATAAGTTAGCTTCTATAACACTTTTTTAATTTGGGTTAAAGTGTTAGAGTATAGGTGCGGTAGTGAATATAACTTTTAGATAAGTAAAGGCCTTCTTACATTCCTTGTCAAAGATAAAGGTTTTGTCCTTTTAGGTTAAAGCTATAAGGGGTAAGACTAGGGCGGAGAAGTTGTTAATAAACTGTTGGTAGAAGTTAGCAAATCCTATTATTAGATAATCTGTATTTTCTAAAGGCGTGGGTTACGTGCACGAGTCACGTGCACTGTAAAATCTCTTTGTAGCTCGCAGCCCTAGGGCCCTAAGACAGATTAAGGACATCAAGAATAATCAAGTTAAGATCATCAATTAATTAACCCATTTTATCAATAAACTGCTCTATATAAACTTCGTGATAGTTATAAGCCCGGTCTACTAACTTAAGAAGCTATTTAGCTATTACTTAATTATTTAAAGAAATTCTACCTTATTGTTAGACACTAACACCTCACTGTTAAGACGTAGACTCTAATAAAAATCCTACCTTAGTTGTTACAGGACGATTCTGACACAATTCTTCTATAAGATTCCATAAGATTCTATAAGATTCTATAAGATTCCACCTTAATTATTAAAGGATAATTCTGATAATAAGGACGATCCTAATAACAAAATACCATCTTAATTCCTCACTTGCCTATCAGTTAAATGACTTTACTAATATCGAGTTTATCAACTACGATTATTCTCAATAAGCCAGAAGACTGGGAGCAATGGCTATGGCAACTCTAAACCCTTATAGATTAGCAAATTTGGGCCTATATTAACCCAGCTATAGAAGCACCTTAAAAAGGTCTACTTAAAAAACCACCTTATCTAAAGGTTATAGATTTTAATAAGAATGCAACCTTATATATATAGCTCTCGACAAATTAACAAAAAGCGTATAAGAATAGTAGACGATACTACAACTAGGATATAAAGTATTTCCTAAGATAGGAAGATTATTTTTAATAGATCCGCACCTAGATTATAACCACAGTATTAACTTAGAAGAAGCTACTACTTAACCCTTCCTTAACCGTTAAAGAATGGCTATCTTGGTTAAAGGAGAACACAGAACCTACCTTATTATTTATTAGGAAGAAGGTATAATACTAGTATATAGAAGCCCTTAAGGGGTTTAAACAGTTATTAAAATTAAACTAATGGCTAGATTAATAGGAACATGTAATATCCCTAGGAGAGAAGTATAAGATCCTTTAAATGTTTAATAGAATCTAGCTTTAAGACTTAGCAGATATTATTTAACCTTTTAGCGACGCCTACTGTGTAAAGTATACTACTAAGTTAAATAACCCTTAGAAGTTTAGATCTTCTAAATACTATAGAGTAGTAAAGGAGCTGCAAGAAGGACTTAGAATACCCTTAAAGAAAGCTAATACTACTATAAGAGGCAGTACCTTTAATATAGACTTTACAGAGTAAGCCACTAAGGATCACTCTAATACTACTAAAGGGTTATAAAGAGGAAAGGCCTTAGTATATAATAGACGCTTAAAGAGAGCTAGGACACTAGTAGATAAGGAAACGTCCTATAAGAAGCCAATACCTAAGTGCTTAGCGTGCGGAATACAAGGACACTCCATTTGGGACTATTAGTATTTATTTAAAGACAAGAGACCTACAAAAGTTATAATAGGATATGCTTGCATTAAAAGGGCACTAAAGAAGGTAGAAAAGAATAAGAATCTTACTAACTAAGTTATAAAGATTAGACTTAAAAAATAAGAAGACGAGGTTTAATAATAATAGGACGAGAGCTAGGAGACAGTTAAGATTAAGGGAGAAGCTAATACGATATTCCTAGAATCGTATCACACTAGTTAACTCCATCTACTAAAGCTATTAACTATTCTTAACTTAGGAACTACTCTCTACATCTTTAATAACCTCTTTTATTTTTATAATTTTAGGAAAGCTCTAAGATACGAATATATTATCGCCGGTAGCTTAGAAGTGCCTATACTAGGCTATGGTAATATTACTATATAAGTTATAAAACTAGATAAGAGCAAGGGAATCCTATATTTTCAGGACGTTGCTTTCTATACGGACTTTAATATAAGCTTAATGTTGTTCTATCTACTTTAAAAATAAGGGTAGTATTAGGATAATAAAGGAGACAACAATCTTCTAGTTTAGAAGGATAACACAATCCTATATTAAATAGAAGATCGTTACGGATAATAGACTATTAAATACGTCTAACTAGGAAGTCTATTAGTGTTTAATATAAGCCGACTGCTACGCTGCTAATAGAAGCGTAGAGCATCGTTAAGAGACGCTTGTCTAGATTTAAAAGGTAATGCGCGTCTATAGTATTTGTGTTTAGGTTATCTAGGACCTATAAGCCTTTACTATTTAGGTCTTAACGCCCTAAGAGTTAAGCTTTAAGGCCTAAAGACAACGGAATGTTAACATTACAGTCTCGCCAAAATTAAGCATTAGGTCTTAAGAAGGTTCTTAAAACAGAATATTAATAAACCTTATCTTAACCTCTATATTAACTAGACTAACCTTAAGGAAGCGCATGCTAAATTTATACAAGTTATGCTTATTCACGACACCTTCTTAAAAAGAACCTTCTTGTATTTTATAATAACGTATAGCAAAGAGAAAGAGACACTACGAGTGCTTAAAGATTTTATCTAATGGATTTGTCTAAGGTATAACCTTAAAGTTAACACTATTAGATTAGATAACGAGCTAGGGAAAAGGAGAACCCTTAAATGGCTACAGACTTAAGGGATTATATTTAAGCCTTTGGCGCTATATACCTAAGCTTAAAACGGTACCGCTGAACGCTTAGGGGGTGTAATTATTAAGAGAGCACGTATAATGAGAATTGCTGCTAATCTACTACATAATCTATGGAACGAGATAGTTAACTATTTAGTTTACCTTTAAGATTAAACGCCATAGGAAAGCAATGGTTGGAAATTGCTATATAAGAGGTTCTATACCTACCTAGCCAATAGGAGATTAAAAAAGCCGCAACTGGCGTACCTAAAAGCCTACGGCTATAAGGCGTATATAATAACGTCGGACGCCTAGCTAAAGAAGAAAAGGTTAAGCGAGCTAGATCCGCGAGCCCATATTAGCTACCTTGTTAGCTATAACTCTACCAATATCTATAGGATCTAGGTCCTATATAAAGGTATCATTATCTCTATAAGGGATATTATCTTTAATAAAAAGACGTTCTTTAATGGCAAGTAAACGGATATCTTAAAGGACCTATACGCGGAATTAGACACGCTAATTAAGAAGATTTAACTCCCTAATACCCTAGCTAAGAATTAGGTTCTTTTAGAAGATAATAAAGAAGTATTTAAACCATTAATTTAAGAGGAAGACGATAACGTTAATAAGCCAGTTTAAACCTTTAATAAGTTAGCAGATCTTAAGCTTATAAGAGCTCTTAAAGATGCGTATTATACGCCACCTCCAACAGAAGAAAATGAAAAATCTCTATATACCTTTTACGTCGAGTATCCTACAAAGTTAGATATATAAGATACTGATTAGGACATCGTTAATTAAATAGGAGATAGGTTTTATATTTAGGGGATATTTAACAACTTAGTTAAAGACTTATTTAAGGAAGCCGGCAATAATAGGTTTAAAGACTTTGTTACTAAAAGGATCACTTTAGCCTATTATGGCGCCTCCTCAGCAGGAAGGAAGTTTAACCTTAATAGTTAACTTAATAACAGCAAGCTAAAATTAGGTAGAATACGCGATGTCAGATTATATAGGAAGAACTTACCTCCGCTACCTTAGTTAATTTAGGACCTTAATACGCACCCTCTTTAAGATTAGTTCTAAGAGGCTTAACGAGCCTATCTCCAATCTTATTATTAAATAAGGTCGTTTTAAGAAATAGATAAGAAGCATATAAAGGGACAGCAGGTCCTTAGCTTAATATAGGTATTTATCTATAAGATGGACAAGTATGGATTTCTCTAGAAATATAAAGCATGTTTAGTAGTATATGGAAATTAATAGGCCCCAGGAGACCTACCTACAAGAGCTACTACATTAGCTAGTATAACCTTTTAAACCCTTATGGCGATTACCACAAGATTTAACCTGGAGACAATATAGATAGATACAGTTAATGCGTTTGTCTATTACGATCTTGATAAGGTTGGCTATATAAAGTTACCACTAGGGTTTAATAAAGGAAAGACAGATAAAGTACTATGCTTAAGAAAATCCCTTTACGGACTATAATAATCCCCTCCATTATGGTGAAAGAATCTTATGAGCTTGTTAAACGAATTAGGTTTTAAGGAGGTTTCGTAGGAGCCGTGCGTTATACTAAAAGGTGGAATAGTCGTCTTCTTCTATGTTAATGATATTATCTTCTGCTACTAAAAGATAGATAAGAAGAAAGCTTAAAAAGCAATTAAGGAGCTAAGTAAGGAATACTAGATAAGTACCCTTAGCGAGCTAAAATGGTTCCTAGGAATCTATATACTATATAATTATAGCTAGAGGCTCCTATAGCTATCCCAGGAAGCCTATATTAAGAAGATAGCTAACTAGTGCAAAATAGATCTTAAAGGGTGTCTTCTAGACACTCCTATGGCAGAATTAAAACTTCTCCCTATTAATTACCAATTAATCTATCTGACGCGCCCGCCCCTTAATACAGACCTATTAGTCCGTCCTATATCCCTACTAGCCTCTACAATACTATATTAGAGAAAATTAGGTTTAGTACTCTATATAGCCACTATAACGCGTCCGGATATTGCCTTTGCAGTATTATAGCTAGTAAGGTTTAATTAGAACCTAGGCCAAGAGCATTATTAAGCGGTAGATAGAGTTATCTAGTACCTATATAGCATAAGGAGTAGAGCAATTTACTATAGAGGAGATAAGGAAGGAATAAACGGTAGAGGGAGAGATAAAGGAATATGTAACTAAGGACGAGATAACGGAGACGGTAGAAGTAAAGCGTAATTATTTATCTATGCTAGCAACGCATTATTTACGGACAACTTTATTAACAGAAAGAGCTTGCAAGGATATATTATAAAGCTATTTAGGGGGCTGATTGCCTGGAGAGTAAATAAGTAGGGTATGGTTACGATATTAAGCATAGAAGCCAAGTTATTAGCCCTATTATAGATAGCAAAGGAGGCTATCTTTATTAGTAGGTTATTTAAAGTAATGACGTTATGCCTAAACGAGCCCTTAATTATTAAATGTGATAACACCTAGACGTTTTAACTAATTATAGAAGATACGGTAAAGCTAATCATAAAGCTCTAATATATTAACATTTATTAATACTAGCTACGTTAGGAATACGTAATAAGACAAGTATAATTTTAATGGATAGCGATAAAGGAGATAATTACTAATGGATTTACGAAGGCCCTACCTAAGTAAAGGTTTTAAAGCTTCGTTAATATAATTAAAATGGTGGATATTAAGGAGCGGCTAAATAAGGAGAAGCAACTAAAGGACCTAAGGGACAGTATTAGAGCAAGACAAAAGGATTTAGATAAGATTACGGTTTAATTGACTTATTAACGGATATGAGAAGGTGGTTAGCTTTAACCTTAAAGAGCTTAAAGCTAAGGGGGTGTGTTAGATAATCTATATTTTCTAAAGGCGTGGGTTACGTGTATAAGTCACATGCACTGTAAAATCTCTTTATAGCTCGCAGCCCTAGGGCCCTAAGACAGATTAAGGACATTAAGAACGATCAAGTTAAGATCATCAATTAATCAACCTATTTCATTAATGAACTGCTCTATACGAACTTTGTGACACCTATAAAGGCTCTTACATCCTTAATATTCTTAGGTTTTTACTAGTTTATAATTGCTTTAATCTTCTTTAGGTCTATTTATATACTATTTATAGAAATAATAAGTCTAAGGTATAGGACTTCCGTTTTATAGAATTTGTACTTATCTATATCTAATTATAAGCCGGCTTTATATAGGGCTTTTAAAATAAGGTTAACGTGTTTCTTATATTTAGTTAGGTTATTGCTGTATACTAAAATGTTGTTAATATAAGCAGTATAGAAAACGTCTAGATAAGGTTATAGAGTATTATTTATAAAGTGTTGGAACGAACTTAGGGTATTTATAAGGCTAAACAGCGTTACTAAGTATTTAAATAGTCCGTATCTAGTACGGAATGTGGTAAGCTATTTATCTCCCTTTATAATATAGAGGCGGTTAAATACATGGATAAGGTTAAGTTTTGTGTAGTAGCAAGCCTTACTTAATTAGTTTAGTGTTTTTTAAATTAGTAGGAGCGGGTACCGATTTTTAATAGTAATAGTATTAAGAGTTTGGTAGTTTATATAGAAGCGTAGACTGCCGTTAGGTTTCTTAATGAAGATTATAGGTATAGCTATAGGTAAAGAGCTTGCTCTAATAAATTCTTTACTTAGGTACTCATCTAAGTACTTTTATAGTACTTTAAGTTTGTTTTAGGATATTTTGTATAGGGGTCTAAATCCTAGCTGTTTTCCTTTTTTAAGTACAATCTTATAGTTATATAGTTGGTATTTTGCTAACTTATTGGCTTTCTTTTGTAAGAATACCTCTAGGTACTTATAGTAGCATACTAGTACTTTTGTAGTAGGGTTAGTGTGCTTCTTTAGTGCTAGGGCCTTTTTAATATTAGCTATTATAACGGCAAAGATTATATATTTAGGTTTCCTAGTAAGTTATACTAATAGGGTAGCTCTAATTATATAGATATTTAAGGTGTTAAGTAAGTTTAGATTGTCCTTAGTTTCTTATATGGTTTCTTATTTAGGTTTAGGTTTAGTATTAAATATAGAGTTAGTATTAGATTTAGGTTTGGGTTCTTTAAGTATCCTTTTTATGGTAGAATACTAGTTCTTCTGGTACTTTTATATATTAAGCTTAGACTTCTGCTTAGTTTAGGGCGGTATAGTAGTTAGGATTGGTTTGTATAGTTTGGTATAGCTTTTAGGTCCTTAGTGGACGTTAGTGGAAATCTTATATTAGTGGAATTTAGTGGAATTCTTAGGTTGGTAGAATTTAGTGAAATTCTTATATTAGTGGAATTAGGTGGACTTTTTAGGTATAGGGTAAATATTAGTAGAAATTTTAGACTAGTAGATCCTAGTGGATTTTTTAGATTTTAGTTTAGGTTTTAAGTAGCGAGTTATAAGGCACTTCTGCTTATAGCGGGAGGTGGTAAATAGAAGCTTAAGGTTATCCTAATTAATGGTTACCTTATATAGCTTTATTTAGGGTTGTTTAAGGATTACTAGGTAACCTAGGGTAGTTATAAAGAGCTTAATTAATTCTTTGTGGTTTAGGTATTAGAGTTTTAGGGCCACTATATAAGTAATACGGCCTAAGATAGTGCGTTTACCATTAAATCTAAATACGTTAATATGCCGGTTAAGGGGTATTAGAGTAAACCTATTATCTTATATAAAGGTCTTATTAATAAATCCTATACCGCTAGCTCCTGTATTAATTAGGACTTAAGTATTAGCCTATTAACCTTTCTGCCAAAGATAGTAGTTAACGGTTATACTACAATCCTAAGAGTTAGAGTTTGCTATATTTAATGCATTTAATAAGATCCTGTAATATAGCTGTCCTAAAAAGCGATTTAACTCTAGGATATGCCTTTTAGTAGTAAGCGGGAAGGGGTTTCTCTAGAATACTAGTTATAACTTTATCCTTGTAAGTGGTGCTTACTAAATATAGAGTTAGAGCTAGATAAAGATTAGGGTTAGTGGCTAGAAGATCGGTGCAGTAAACGGCTGCTAGTGTTAACTATTTATAGATTTTTTGGAAGGGGGCGGAGTAATAGTTAAAGAGGTAGGAGCTATTTCTATATTTAAAGCAGAGGCCTAGCTTAGTACGTTGTTCCAATTTAAAGGACCTTAGTAGGGTATATCCTAGGGTTCTAGTATTAATATCTATGGCGTTAGAGTGCTTAGGCTAAGATAATAACTTAGTGGATATTTATAGGGTTGTTATATTATATTAAGGAGTAGGCTTCAGTGTTAGGCGTAGTATATTATTGTACTATTTATTAATAATATTTGCGTAGGTATTAAGGGCTCCTAGTAGGTCTATACTAATTAGGGAGGTTTTTAGTTTAGGGCTTAGGGATTTAATAAGGCTGTTAATTAGTGCGGAGTTATTCCAGCCTATTTCCTTTACGTAATAATTAAATTTAGAGAAGTATACTAGGAAACTTTTTTTTAAAGTTATATAGTTTATCTTCCTTTAAGCAGTATCTTGGTAGTTTAGGTTACTATATATAGCTTTAAGAAGTATAACTAGGCTTTATACTAAGTTTGGCTAAAGAGGTTTAATAAGGTTAGCTATGTCTCCTCCTAGTTAACTTAGGGCGTAGTAGAGTTGGTTAGCTTTAGTTAGGTGATAGTTAGTATTACTAGTTAGCTTATTTTTAAGCCCGCTTAAGAATAACTAAAGCTCTTATTATTTACTAGTAAATACTAAAGGGTCTAGTAGTTTTTTAGATTATTATAATATAGTAGTTGGTTTACTAGTAGGACGACTATTGCTAGTTTAGGGCTTGCGTTTTATGTATTGGCTTCTAGTAATGGCTATTAGTCTTAAGGGCTTAGCGTGGACGTTTTAAAGGTATGGATTTCTTCTTAGAGGGCCTTAATTTTTTTTTAGTGCTATACTTCTTGTTTAGCTTGCTGTTAAGCTATAGTAGCTTAGTTTTATATAAGGGCGTCTATAAAGGACTTTTATATATCTGCTAATTGTTTTTAAAGTGCGGATATAATACTAGTGGCCATTATAGGGGCTTTAATGTCGTTCTGTATTTTAAACAGAGTAGGGTAGAATATAGGTTTTTTTTAAGGTTTTAACGCAATATAGTATTACGGAGTAAGTATAAGTGGTAATAATATATAGCGAAGTAGATATTATTAAGCTATGTATATAAACTGTATAATAAGGTTAAAACGTTATATAAGAAGAGAAGGTAAGGAAATGGAAAGAAAGGGTATATATTGTTAGTTTAGTTGCTGGGTTAATATATACACGGAGTAGAATAGGATTTAAGTAGCGGTCCTAGTAGAACTTGGCAGGATTTAGTAAACTTAGTAAAATATAGTAGAATACGGCAGATTGCTGTTAGATTGCCGTAGATTGCCGGCAGATTGCCATTAAATTGTTATTTCGCGGTCGGTCTCTTCTTGCTGCGTTAGTGGAAACAGGTGGGAATAGGTGGACATATATAAGGTATCACGGAGGTGTCCCGTAACAGTGTCCTAGTAGGTAGCCTAAGATGCGAATATAGCTGGCCAAGATAGATACCAAAACACGTAATACTGTTATGCCCCTTACGCACTAACTAAGAAGCAATGCTTTTAGTAGCTGGCACAGAGAACTATAATATACTACTCTTAACATAAAATGGTCTTAAGGCGGTTACCTAGTGGCTTATTAGCCAAAATATACTAAACTAGTTTTGGGTTGTAAAGGAAATGGTAATAGAAGGCAAAGGGGCGAGCAATAGGCGCCCCTTAATAACTCTATAGTAGTAGAGTAAAGTTTATAATACTAGTGCGTCCGTAGGCTTGTTACGGCAGTAGTGGTTCCTAAGAAGGTTAAAAAGTAAGGTAGTAGAGCACTATAGGCGACTTATAGGCGCTAAGTAGGCGAGTCCTAATAGGTAGGGAGATAGATTACAGGGGTTTCTTAAGTAGAGTTTTCTCCCTATATATAAATAAGGAGTAGTCCGCATAGGCCTAATAGGGATCTAAATTGGACGTTAAGCAATAAATAATGGCCAGCGGTAAAGGGACACCCCCTAATTGATATGCGGACACCCCCCAATTGATATACGGACACCCCCTCCTTAATTGGTTTAGTTCATTCCCGATCAAGTTAGAACATTACGTGCGTTTGACTTGTTTATATCTGCATCGCGAAAATCAAATTATTAAAATGTAACTTTTATGACTGCAATATCACGATCAAGTTTTGATTTTAGTTATAGT
>Ga0307507_10005659_pt1 | contig 20275 bp, 4 predicted proteins | sample 7_EM_MG_FD_207223 | JGI IMG/M metagenome (GOLD analysis project Ga0307507, IMG submission 207223) | Populus trichocarpa ectomycorrhiza microbial communities from riparian zone in the Pacific Northwest, United States - 7_EM | ecosystem: Host-associated > Plants > Roots > Unclassified | place...
CCGTCGCCAGAACCAGACGACCGTCGCTAGAACCAGACGACCGTCGCTAGAGCCAGACGACCGTCGCCAGAACCAGACGACCGTCTCCAGAGTTAGACGACTGTCGCCAAAACCAGACGACCGTCGCTAGAGCCAGACGACCGTCGCCAGAACCAGACGACTGTCGCCAGAGCTAGACGACCGTCGCTAGAACCAGACAACCGTCGCCAGAGCTAGACGACCGTCGCCAGAACTAGACGACCGTCGCTAGAACTAGACAACCGTCGCTAAAACTAGACAACCGTTACTAGAACCAGATAACCGTTGCCAGAACTAGACAACTATTACTAAAGTTAGACAACCGTCGCTAGAACTAGACAACCGTCGCCAGAGCTAGACAACAATAACTAGCCAGCGAGCACTATAAACGATTTAATTAATTAATCGAATCAAGGTAGCACAGACAGGTAGGCATAAATAGGGAGATGCTAATAGGTAGGTAGATATAGACAGGTAAGCAGATATAGATAGGCAAGCAGATATAAATAGGTAAGTAGATGCAGATAGGTAAGCAGATATAGACAGGTAGGCAGATACTAACAGGTAGGCAGATATAGACAGGTAGGCAGATATAAATAGGTAGGCGATACAGATAGATAAGCAATGTAAATAGGTAGGCAATGTAGATAGGTAGGCAATGCAAACAGGTAAGTAGATATAGATAGGCAAGTAGATATAAACAGGTAGGCAGATGCTAATAAGTAGGTAGATATAGATAGGTAGGCAGATATAAATAGGTAGGCAATGCAGACAGGTAGGTAATGTAGGCAGATAGGTAAGTTAATAGGTAGATAGGTAGAAGAGAACCATCGCTATATTATATTAAATTATCTAAAATAATATTATTTATTTTGCTAGCCTTATAAATAGCTTTAAAGTAGCTTTTATTTATTTAAAATATGTTATTAGTATAAAAGAGGTAAATATAATTATAGTTATCAAATATGTAGATTACTGGCAGGTTACGCGCAGGTTGCGCGTAGGCTACGCGTAGGCTGCGTATCAAAAAAACACAATATAGGCTAGTCGGTTAAGTTGCCAAATGACCTTAACTGCGCGTCAATTGCGTCAACCACCAACTATTAAGGCTATTAAAAGGGTACCATATTTTGCCGATATAGGTAGTCTCACTATAGCCTATCTACTTTACTTTATACTATATTTTATTATCTACGTCCTTATAACTAATAATCTTTAAAACTTGCTATTTGTCTTTTTCCTATTCTCTATATATATCTGCCTTATAAACTAGTGGCTTAATATTCCCGTATACTAGCTCTAGTATTGCGATATGTTATATAAGGTAGATCTTTATTTTAGCTAGTAGGTTCAACTTATACGTAACTAATAAAATTCTTTACTTAATTTTAAAAGGTCCTAGTTTAACATAGTCTAACTTCTTACTTAGTTGTCAACTCTTAAAATTTTTGTATAGTAGCTATACTTTATCTCCCTCCTTAAGATCTGGTCCCTTAAATCTCTTAGCATTATAGTACCTTTTTATTCGTTTTTATACTAGTTTAGCTATTTCCTTAAGGTCTTTATAAAGATTCATTAACGTCTCTATTTTTTATTTAGCTGTGCTACTCGTCTTTTTTACTTAATGTGGCAATAATAACGTTCTTAGTTTATACCCGTAATTCGCCTTAAATAGTAATGTCCCCATTCCTTTTTATAGTATTATATTGTATGTAAACTGTGCAACTAGTAATAACAATACCTAATTATTCTATGCGTAATTAATATAGTACCTTAAATACTGTTCTAGTGTCTAGTTTAGTCTTTCTATTTATCCATCCATCTACAGATAATACGCTGTAGATATTACTACGCGAACTCCTTATTCTGCCAGAAACACTTCCTAAAATACTACTATAAATCTTAGATCTCTATCTAATATAATCTTATCTAGTGCTCTATATCTTGCGAATACTTCCTTTATATAGATTCTAGCGACATCTTCTACTAATATCTCTTCAGTGTATGCTATAAAGTATCCCTACTTTATTAGCTTATCTACTATTACTAAAATCGCGTTATAATCTTATCCTGTAATAGGATCTCTTAACTTTAGTAACTTAATAATAAAGTCCTATAATATAACTTCCCATGGTCTTTCTGGTATTTTAACAGGTTATAGCTTTCTATATAGCTTATACCTTATCGGTTTATTCCTTTAGTAATCTAGATATTTCTTTATAACTTATCTTACTAGTCCCTAGATTTTTTAAATAACGTACTCCTTCTAAAGTCTTAATACTAAGCCTATAGCTCTGTTATGTCCTTATATTATTCCCTTATAGAATTCCTTAACAAATTCTTCTATAATAGACTTAGGTATATATGTTACTTCTCTATTTTCATATTGCTCTAAGTCTAGATCCTCTACCTATACTTTTTAGATCTTCTATGTCTAATTACTCTCTAGTAATTTATAGATCTAACTTTCCTTAGTTACTGTAATCTTTAGATAATTATACCTAATTAATCCGTTTTAATCCTTTTATAATAAAGCTCCTAATAGCTTTTTATCATTTTATAGTTTAGCTTTTCTACTTAGAGCGTCTACTCATGCATTATCTATACCCTTGGTATACTAAATCTCAAAATAGTATTCTATAAGTATTTCCACCCATCTAACCTGTCTTCGGTTAAGTTCCTTTATTATTAGGAATCCTGTAAGGTTCTTATAGTCTATTTTAACCATAAATGGTTTCTTTATGCCTTATAAGAATGCTCTCTATTTCTTAAGTGCTGTAACTATACCTAACAATTCCTTGTTATAGATGTTATAGTTTAACTCTAGTGGTGTTATTTTCCAACTATAGTACGCTACTAGATGCTATGCGTTCTAATGCTTCTATAGCAAATATACTTCTAGTGCAAAGTCTAATGCGTCTGTCTCAATAACCGTTTCTAACTTTGGTTAATAGATCTTAAGGATTAGTTCTTAGGTAAACAACTCTTTAAGTTCCTAGAATAGCTCTTTCTATTTGCTACCTCAAACCCACAGTTCCTCCTTCTTTGTTAGTCTTATAAATGGCTTAATACTTTTTAACTACTGTGCTATAAACCTCCTATAGTAGTTATAAAACCCTAGAAACAATCTCAACTATATAACGTTCTCTGGTTCTTGCCAACTTACTATAGCTTTAACTTTCTTTAGGTCCATACTAATTTTTCCTAGTTCAATAATAAATCCTACAAAATCGGTCTTTACTATAAAGAACTTATATTTCTTAATTGCTACTGGCATCTATTCTTCCTATAGTCTCTTTAGGACCCATTTAACGTATTCTCTATGTTCTTCCTTATTCTCTAAGTAGATAATAATGTCATTAAAGTATACTATAATAAACTTATCTAGGTGTTCTCCTAATACACTATTAATTCGCTTCTAGAACGTTGCTAGTGCGTTTATAAGCCCGAATTGTATAACTAATGGTTTATATAGTCCTTCCTTTAACCTAAAAACTGCCTTCTATTTGTCGCCTTCCTTAATTCTAATTTAATGGTACGCCCATCTTAGATCTATCTTTATAAAGATCTTTACGTTGCCTATCCTATCTTAGATTTCGCTAATTAAGGGTAAAGGATACCTATCCTTCCTAGTAATGCTGTTTAACTGTCTATAGTCTATACACATCCTAAGTTTTCCGTTTTTCTTTAGGATGAATAGTACTGGATATCCTACTAATAACTATAATAGTCTAATATATCCCTTGTATAAGTTCTCCTAGATAAACTCCTTAAGCACTACTAACTCCATTTTAGTAAGCTTATAGATTGGAAAGAACTTTAGACTTATTCCCTTTTCTAATTCTATCTTATAGTCCCATGCTATATGCTCTAACAGCTTTTCACTTTTTAATAACCATAACTTTTTACTATACTTGTGGTATCTCTTTAGTATATAACTTAAGCCTTGCTTAGTCTCTTTATATATCGCTTTAACTTAGTACTATACTAACTTGGTTTGCTGTCGCACTTTATACTATTAAGTATCCTTAATATTGACCTAACCTATAACCCAATTAATCTTTGGATTGTACTTCTATAACTAAGGTATTCCTAGTATCGCCTCATCCTATCCCAATAGTAGGATATTAAAAGATATTCTAACTGGTCTTCCTTTAATAGTTATCTAAATAGGTCCTATTTTAAGATTAATAATGCCTCCTCTATAGGCTATCTAATCTCCTAAAATTGTTATAAGTGGATATAGGTGTTCCTTCTATCTATATAGTAACCCTATCCTTTCTACTGCCTTTAGTAATATATGGTTTCTAGTTACTCCACTATCTACTAACACTTCAAACTGTTAATCTTGCTATTTAGCTTATAAATTTAGGTGTTAACCTTAAATTCCTTTAAGGGTCTAAGGCTCTAATACTAGTTCCCTCTGGTCCTATACGCCTCCCCTTTTTCTAACTATTGGCTGCTAGATCCTGCCTATATTTAGTCCAACTTAGGCCAATACTTAGTTTATTTCTTTTCCTCTATATACTATAAACAAGTATTCTCTAGGCACTTCTACTACTATTATCCATCTAGGCATTCTTCCGTAAAAAATCTTCCTAGTTAAAGTATTAAGTCCCCTTAACCTTGTACTTCTACTAGGTGCTATTTATATATATACTTAGCGTTCCTAAACCGCTTTTCCTCTAGTGCCTAATATATCCTTACTAGGTACTTCTGGTTCTTGTCTTTTAGTGCTCTATATATATTGCATATATTATCCACACAAGCTATCCACAATAGTGTATAATACGCTATATGTTTTGGGTTAACTCTTAGTTTATTTTTATTCTTAAGTTTAAACCTATACCTAGTTAACCTAACCACTAGTATCTCTACTATAGGTACTAAGATTTATCGCTTACTTTTCTAGTCCCTAGATCCTTCTTCTAGGTTCCTTAACATTATAATTAATACTCCCTTAATATAACTTATACGTTTCTCCGTAATAGGTTAGTCTTAGACAACTTTTTTATCTAGCTATATATAAAAGTCTTCCCATTTATCACTATGTTATTGCCTATACTACTTTCCATATAACTAGTTTAGTATATATAGTTTATCTATTAGAAAGTACCTTGTTATTACTATATTATAATATCCTTTAGTATATCTTTCTTTAAACTTAGTTAGGATATCTAGATCCTCTTCTTATTCCAATTTATCCAATCATTTTGCCCTAGGTGTCCCTGCACTTGGCCTATTAGTAACTCTTTATACGGGTGCTCTGTCCCTTATACGACCTAGTATAGCTAACCTCTTGTCTAGCTTTTGCTCTTACTATGCGATAATTCTTATCCTAAACTTATCTATAGTTTCTTGTTTTCTACGTCTTGCAGCTAGATCTTTATAGTTATCTTACTTTTTAATCCTAGTATTAACTGTTTAATCTTTAGGCTAAACACTATGTTTACTTAGGATTGCTAATGTTCTTATTTATTCCCCAAACTTATAGTTCTTAAACTTGCGTCCTATACTTATTCGTTTATTACTAAACTAAGTTACTACCCTTTCCCATTAGTTTTTGTCCGTTGTGGGTCCTTAGGTGTGTCTTATCTTATCTTAAAAATCTTAAGCTTCTTTTATCTCTTCTTAAGAATCTTAAGCCTATAGCCTTTTACCTTTATTAAGTAATAAGCTAGCACTAGCAGTTATCTACTTACTTAGTTTCTTCTAAACATTACTCCTATTATCTTATAAAGCAATGGAAATTGTATCTAATAGTATTATAATATCCATTACTAAACCCTATTCTGTAATGGTCTTAGTTTCTACTTCTGTTTTAACTTCTCTAAGGTCTATATGTGTCACGAAGTTCGTGTAGAGGGGTTCATTAATGAAATAGGTTGATTAATTAATAATCTTGACTTGATTATTAATTAATATCGATATTGTCTTAACCTAGGGCCCCTGGGGCTCTAAAGAGATTTATAATATACGTGCCCTATGCACGTAACTCGTGCACGTGTCCCACGCCTTAGAGAATACAGATTATCTAATATACCCCCTTAGCTTTGAGCTCTTTGAGGTTAAAGCTAGCCACCTTCTTGTGTCCGTTAATAAGTTAATTAAACCGTAATCTTATCTAAATCCTTTTGTCTTGCTCTAATACCGTCCCTTAGGTCCTTTAGTTGCTTCTCCTTATCTAGCTGCTCCTTAATATCCACCATCCCGATTATATTAACAAAACTTTAAAACCTCTACTTGGGCAGGGCCTTCGTAAGTCCATTGGCGATTATCTCCTTTGTTACTGTCTATTAAAATCATACTCGTCTTATTGCGTATTCCTGACGTAGCCAGTGTTAATAAATGTTAACGTATCGGAGCTTTATAATTAGCTTTGCCGTGTCTTCTATAATTAGTTGGAGCGTCTAGGTGTTGTCACATTTAATAATTAAGGGCTTATTTAGGCGTAACGTTATTGCTTTAAATAGCCTGCTGGTAAAGATAGCTTCCTTTACTATTTGTAATAGGGCTAATAACTTGGCTTCTATGCTTAACGTTATAACTATACCCTGCTTATTTACTCTCCAGGCGATTGGCCCCCCAAATAGCTTTATAATATATCCTTGCGAGCTCTTTCTGTTAATGGAGTTATCCGCGAATAATGCATCGCTGGCATAGATAAATAATTGCGCTTTACCTCTATTATCTCTTCCGTCGTCTCGTCCTTTGTCATGTATTCCTTTGTCTCTCCCTTTACTGTTTATTCCTTCCTTATCTCCTCTATAGCAGATTGCTCTGCTTCTCGTGCTATATAGGTATTGGATAACTCTATCTGCCGCTTAATAATGCTCTTAGCTTAGGTCCTAATTAAACCTTACCAGCCTTAATACTGCAAACGCAATATCCGGACGCGTTGTAGTAGCTACATAGAGTACTAAACCCAATTTTCTCTGATATAGCATCGTAGAGGCTGGTAGGGATATAGGGCGGACTAATAGGTCTGTATTAGGGGACGGACGCGTCAGACGGATCAATTGGTAATCAGTAGGGAGGAGTTCCGATTCTGCTATAGAAGTGTCTGGAAGACGCCCTCTAAGATCTATCTTATACTAGTTAGCTATCTTCTTAATATAGGCTTCCTAGGATAGCCACAGGAGCCTCTGGCTACAATTACATAGCACATAGATTCCTAGGAACCATTTTAGCTCGCTAAGGGTACTTATCTAGTATTCCTTACTTAGCTCCTTAATTGCTTTTTAAGCTTTCTTCTTATCTGTCTTTTAATAGCAGAAGACAATATTATTAACATAGAAGAAGACGACTATTCCACCTTTTAGCATAATATACGGCTCTTAAGGTACCTCTTTAAAACCCAATTCGTTTAACGAGCTTATGAGATTCTTCTACCATAATAGTGGTGATTGTTATAGTCCATATAGGGCTTTTCTTAAGCGTAGTACTTTGTCTGTCTTTCCTTTATTAAACCCTGGCGGTAGCTTTATATATACGACCTTGTTAAGATCGCAATAGACAAACGCATTGACTGCATCTATCTATGTCGTCTCTAGGTCGAATTTTGCGGTGATCGCCATAAGTGTTCGGAAGGTCGTACTAGCTAATGTAGTAGCTCTTATAGGTAGGTCTTTTGGGGCCTATTAATTTCCATAGACTACTAATCGTGCCTTGCATTTCTGGAGAAATCCATACTTGTCTATCTTGTAGACGAATACCTACATTGAGCTAAGGACCTGCTGTCCCTTTGCGTGCTTCTTATCTATTTCTTAAAACAACCTCATTTGATAATAGGATTAAAGGTAAGCTTGTTAAGCTTCTTAGAACTAATCTTAAAGAGGATGCGTATTAAGGTCGCGGATTGACTAAGGTGGCAGAGGTAAGTTCTTCCTATATAATCTGATATCGCGTATTCTGCCTAATTTTAGCTTGCTGTCGTTAAGTTAACTATTAAGGTTGAACTTCCTTCCTGCTAAGAAGGCGCCGTGATAGGCTGACGTGATCCTTTTGGTAACAAAGTCTTCAAACCTGTTATCACAGGCTTCCTTAAATGAGTTCTTAATAGAGTCGTTAAATACCCCCTAAGTATAAAACCCGTCTCCTACTCGGCTAACGATGTCCTAATTAGTACCTTATATATCTGACTTTATAGGATACTTAACGTAAAAGGTATATAGAGATTCTTCGTCTTCTTCTGTTAGAGGTGGCGTATAATATACATTTTTAAGAGCTCTTGCAAGCTTAAGATCTGCTAACTTATTAAAGGTTTAAACTGGCTTATTAACATCATCGTCTTCCTCTTATATTAACGGTTTAAATACTTCTTTATCGTCTTCCAGAAGGACCTTATTCTTAGTTAGGGTATTAGGGAGTTAAATCTTCTCAATTAGCGTGTCTAACTCAGCGTGTAGGTCCTTTAAGATATCCATTTACTTACCGTTAAAGAACATCTTCTCATCAAAAATGACGTCCCTAGTAGAGATAATAATACCTTTATATGGGATCCAGATCCTATAGATATTGGTAGAGTTATAGCTAACGAGGTAGCCAATATGGGCTTGTGGATCTAGCTTGCTTAGCCTTTTCTTCTTTAGCTAGGCGTCCGACGTTATCGCATACGCCCTATAGCCGTAGGCTTTCAGGTGCGCTAGTTACGGCTTTCTTAACCCATTAGCTAGGAAGGTATAGAACCTCTTATAGGGCGATTTCCAACTATTGCTTTCCCGTGGCGTTTAATCTTAAAGGTAGACTGTATAGTCAACTATCTCTTTCCATAGATCGTGTGGTAGATTGGCAGCAATTCTTATTATACATACTCTCTCAATAATCACACCCCCTGAGCGTTTGGCGGTACCATTTTGAGCTTGGGTATAAGGCGCTAAAGGCTTAAATATAATCCCTTAGGTCCGTAGCTATTTAAGGGTTCTCTTTCTCCCTAGCTTATTGTCTGATCTGATAGTATTAACCTTAAGGTTATACCTCAGACAAATCCATTAGATGAAATCTTTAAGTACTTATAGTGTCTCCTTCTCTTTGCTATGCGTTATTATAAAATATGGGAAGGTTCTCCCTAAGAAGGTATTATAGATAAATATAACTCGTACAAATCCAGTATGCGCTTCCATAAGGTCAGTTTAGTTAATATAGAGGTCAAGACAAGGTTTATTAATATTCTATTTTAAGAACCTTCTTAAGACCTAACGCTTGATTTTGGCAAGACTATAATATTAACATTCCGTTGTCTTTAGGCCTTAAAGCTTAACTCCTAGGGCGTTAAAACCTAAATAATAAAGGCTTATAGGTCCTAGATAACCTAGACGCAGATACTATAAATATACATTACCTTTTAAATCTAGATAAGCGTCTCTTAACAATACTCTGCGCTTTTATTAGCGGCGTAGTAGTCGGCTTGTATTAAACGCTAATTGACTTTCTAGTTAGACGTATTTAATAGTCTATTGTCTATAACATTCTTCCATTTAATATAGGATTGTGTTATCCTTTTAAACTAGAAGATTGTTGTCTCCTTTATTGTCCTAGTAGAACCCTTGTTTTTAAAGCAGATAGAACAACACTAGATTTGTATTAAAGTCTATATAAAAGGCAACGTCCTTAAGACGTAGGGTTCCCTTGCTCTTGTCTGGTTTTGTGATTTGGATAGTGACATTGCCATAGCCTAGTATGGCACTTCTGAGCTGCCGGCGGTAACATATTTGTGTTTTAGAGCTTTCCTAAAATTATAAAAACAAGAGAGGTTATTAAAGATATAAAGAGTAGTTCTTAAGTTAAGAATAGTTAATAGCTTTAGTGGATAGGTTTGACTGGTATAATATAATTCTAGGAATATTATATTAGCTTCTCCCTTAATCTTAACTTCCTAGCTCTTATCCTATTATTATTAGGCCTTATCTTCTTGTTCTTCAAGTCTGATCTTTGTAACTTAGTTAGCAAGATTCTTATTCTTTTCTACCTTCTTTAGTGCCCTATTAATGCGCGCATCTCCTATTATAACTCCTACAGGTCTCTTGTCTTCAAATAAACACTAATAGTCCCATAGGGAGTGTCCTTATATTCCACACGCTAAGTACTTAGGTGTTGGCTTCTTGTAGAACATCTTCTTATCTACTAATATCCCGGCTCTCTTTAAGCGTCTATTACGTACTAAGGCCTTTCCTCTTCGTAAACCTTTAGTAGTATTAGAGTGATCCTTAGTAGCTTGCTCTATAAAGTCTGTATTAAAGGTACTACCTCTCATAGTAGTATTGGCTTTCTTTAAGGGTGTTCTAAGTCCTTCTTGCAGCTCCTTTGCTACTCTACAGTATTTAAAAGATCTCGACTTCTGCGGGTTATTTGACTCGGTAGTATACTTTATATAGTAGGCATTGCTAAAAGGTTAAATAACTTCTGCCAAATCTTAAAGCTAGATACTATCAGATATTTAAGGGATCTTATACTTCTCTCCTAGGGACATTACGTGTTCCCATTAATCTAGCTATTAGTTTAATTTTAACAACTGTTTAAACCCCTTAAGGGCTTCTGTATACTAGTATTATACCTTCTTCCTAATAAACGACGAGGTAGGTTCTATGTTCTCCTTTAGCCGAGATAGCCATTCTTTAACTGTTAAGAAAGGGTCAAGCAGTAGCTTCTTCTAAATTAATACTATAGACGTGATCTAGGTGCGGATCTATTAAAGATAATCTTCCTGTCTTAGGAAATACTTTATATCCTAGTCGTAGTATTATCTGCTGTTCTTATACGCTTTCTGTTAATTTGTCGAGAGCTGCGTATACAAGGTTGTATTCTTATTAAAATCTGTGACTTCTGGATAGGCTGGTTCTTGTAGTAGACCTTATTAAGGTGCTGCACTATCTGGGTCAACGTGGGCCCAAATTCGCTGATCCACGAGGGCTCGGAGTTGCCATAGCCATTGCTCCCAGTTTTCTAACTTATTGAGGATGATCGTCGTCGACGAGCTCGACGTCGGTGGAGTCATTTAACTGATAGGCAAAGGAGGGATTGAGATGGTATTTTGTCGTTAGGATTGTCCTATCGTTAGGATCGTCCTTGTCGTCAGATTAAGTAGAATCTTGTGGAATCTCGTGGAATCTCGTCAAAGACTCGTCTTGTGACAATTAAGGTAGGATTTCTGTCAGAGTCTACGTCTTAACAATGAGGTGTTAGAGTCTGACGATAAGGTAGAATTTCTTCAAACAATTAAGTAATAGCTGAATAGCTTCTTAAGTCGGCGGACCGGGCTTATAACTGTCACGAAGTTCGTGTAGAGGGGTTCATTAATAAAATAGGTTGATTAATTGATGATCTTGACTTGATCGTTAATTGATGTCGATGTTGTCTTGACCTAGGGCCCCTGGGGCTCTGAAGAGATTTACAATGCACGTGCCCCGTGCACGTGACTCGTGCACGTGTCCCACGCCTTAGAGAATACAGATTATCTGACAATATGCTCCTAGTAAGCTGCCTTTATTGCCTTATTATTAGTAAATGCTTTACCTGTGTTAAATTTATTATTCTTAATATCTAATCTATAAGCTGGTTCGTTGGTTCCTCTAAACTTAGATAATAATAGCTCCTATAGCCAATAGCTTACGCCGTACTTAGCGTCCTTATAAATTCGGCATGCGTTGTTATAATAATACGCAAAACTATTAATTAAACACTCTTTTATTTCTTATAGTGCACTATTATCCCTCTATATATATATACTGTCTACTAGCCTAGTTCCCTTTACTATATAGTTACTCTAACCACCTCTATAGTCTCTAGCGAAATAACCTTATTTTCCGCAATTTATATAAGCCCTATCTTTAAACCATCTTTCTTGCTATAGAGTCCGCCTAAATATCTTCTACTGCTAAGATCTTTAGTTTGGCCTCTGCTCCTAGGTCCTTTAATTACTTAATTCTTAACCTTTAGGTTTCTATAGTTTCTTTTCCCATCTTTAGGTTTCTTTGGTACTACTTAGGTCCATCAGCTCTACGCCATTCTATAGTTTTTAACTTTATGTCTGTCGTTGCGTACTCTGCGCCTTATATAACTATAGAACTCTATCTTACCCTCTCTTAACTTATTCCCTTTAATAGATCCTATTATCAATCTTTATTAACTGGTTTATTAACTCTCTTAGAGTATCCGCATCTTCTATTAGGATAATTACGTCCTGGACTTTAGCCTTAAGCCCCTATTTATACTGTGCTATAAGCGCCCTATTATTCCACTTAACCTACATAGCTAGTGTTTAAAACTATATTGTATACTTAATTACTAAAGTACGTTATACTAAGTTCTAAAGCTTTTGTTCTACTATAGTTATAACCTCCGGGTCTCTAAATATCTGCGTTAGTTATTCTATAAACCCGTTCTAACTAGTAAATATATACCGTATGTCCTGGTTAGTAGTTATTATGCTATTAGCCTATATTTCCATAAGATATGGTTTAAACCACTTAAGTGCCCTCCCTATTAGGAACAATCCTGTATAGGCTACTTAATCTAATAATATTGCTAACTTCGCTCCTTCCTGCATTACCTTAAAGTGCATCTGTATAAGAAATCCCTTAAGCTTTAACTTCTCTCCTAAAAACCGTTCGATTAAAGGTAGCTTAATTTTCGCTGCTCTAATTCTATTAATGCGTTCTTTAAGTATCCTATTATTATCTTATAAGTGATTAACCATTTCCTATAACTAACCTTGCGTAACCACTTAAGAGTCCGTATCTGTTATACTAGTATCACCTAGCCCTAAGGTTATAGCTGCCATCGACATCGTTGCAACTGGTGCTTTGGGTGGCATATTATTCGATCTTATTTAATACTGTAACCTTAGTAGTAAATGTATAACGGAACCTTATAGCAGGAACTACGGTGGGTCCTATTATTAGGCTAGGTATATAGGTAAGAATAAATTAACAACGTAATAATAACTAGTGGAGTGGTTGCCTAATAGATTAACTCCAATTGTATTCTAAGATTTACTACAAGGAGAGAACTATCTACGGTAGGGACTAAGGTCCTTTAAATACACAACCGTACTCCTAAGAAATCCTCTCTTATACGTGAGGTGCGTATTGTCTATATTAAACGTAACGTCCCTTTCGTTTAACACAGTTAACGCGTCCAACACCACGTGACCTCGGTTACTATTCCTCATTATATAGTTCCACTGGATCCATCCTGGACCGTGCCTATATCAACCAACTAGCTTCCTGCGACTCTTCTCCAAGTAGTCGTAACATCGTACTTAAAGCGTCCGTAACACCTTATATAATAATAAGAAATATAGTAACGCCCATAACCTCCTATATTCTACTATGCTGTAATAACTAGTCACCCCTCCGTAGGCACTTAATAAATCGCTTATATTAAAAACTACAAGAGTCTGGTGGTATTAGACCGCCACCTAGCCCTAAATAGGCTGGGTAGAGTAGTCCCTATAAGTTATATAATTATGCCTTTATTTAATTGCACAGTATTAAGTCTAGCCGCATTTACCCTAACTAGTAGCAGTAAATAACAGCCAATTTCACCTCTATGCGGGTATATGCGGGCAATTGTAAGATCTACTACTTTACCTCTTCTTTATTTACCTTACTTACCCTATCTTCTATCTCTCTAACAACTAACCTCTAACTATGTCTAACACTAGAGTTGTGCTGGTATAGCGCTAGCCAGCTATAGCACGAAGCCCCTTTACTTTAATAGTTACCTTCTACTTAATATATGCCGTAATATTGCATGTACCTAACTGGATAAGCGACTTAACAATAACGCAACTATAGGTAAAGCCGGACGCGTGGTATAAGGCGAACCTAAAGCTAACTAAAGATGCGGACATTGCCTAAGGCTTTAGAATAAGTATCGAAAACTACAATAGACTAAAAGAGATGGTTAAAGATATTATAATTAAAGTTAAGCCTAAGCACGTAATATATCGCGGCAACTCTATAATAATAAAAGAAGGACATATTAAGGAGTTTTATAAGCAACTCCTATAATTTGCCAATACTCTACTGGATTAGAAACTGTAGGTGATCCTAAAAATTATAGGAAGTGCTTATTCTAATCGCGTAAGGAGGGTACTGAGTACCTCTAAGAAATTAAAAAACCTACCTCTATGTGAATATACATCACCCCCAAAGACTGAAGTATGAGACGAGACGACGCCACCTTAGCTACTACATGCGATATAGCCTATGGACGTTACCGCAAACCCACTATATGGTATCCCTTCGCCTTAGCCAGCAACCCTAGCGGCAAGCAACGCAATTAATATGGGAGATATTAAGATTGAAATCCAATCTATAGGCTTAATAGGCAAGTTAATAGTTAGGGTAGTCTAAGTTTTATATCTAATAAGCGGAAACCTATATACAGCTCTAGGCAAGCTATGGGAGGAACTATAAGCCTATATAGAGCTTAATATTGACGGTCCGCCTAAAAAGAACATCTATATATCACTATAGAGACATAAAAACCTCACAATACGGTTAGAGGGCACACTTATTGCAGCTTTTAGCAAAATGGCAAAAAATGGCATAAAGGAGCCGTGCTTATAGCATTATTCTCACCTCTTAACTCAAACTCCCGAGTTGCTGCCACTAATAATATACCATCAGCTATTAAATCCGAGGCGCCTAGACGCGACGGACGTAGCGTAAAAGACAGTTAGCAAGTCCTAACGCCGCATAAGGCCAGCGGCAAGAGCAAACTAGGAGAAGGCAAGAAGCGGAGTTATTTAGGATTAGCAGTACATAGCTCTAAGGAAGATAGTAAGGGCGAGCCTATTAGATATAAGAAATCGGATAATAGAAAGACTAAATTAGGCAGATATAATAAGTGGCCTTAACTAAGATTAGCAATAAGTGCCCTAGTAGAGGATAATAAAAGCAAGCCAGCTGCGCCTGGGAAGTTAAACAGTTGCAAGGCCAACCTAAATAGACGCAGGAAGCGCCCTCGGCTAGAATCAGCGGTAGGCACCCTTATAGAAAACAGCAATAGCGAGCCAGTTATACGCAGAAGGTAATTGGTGAAGGGAAGACATAACCTATCTGCCTATAAGCCCATATTAGCGAGTAACAGCGGTACCGGAGAAATTGTCGCAGATAATAGCATATTGCCGCAACCTATTACTGAACCTGAAGGTACACACTAGCCTAATGATATAATAGACGACCCTACTACCGTATTACCAACTATTAATACCCCTTGAGATGTTACCGCAGAGGACAGCAAATTACTGTAATGTGCCGGTGGACATAATAATTGGTTCCTATATTACACTAACTCTAAAAACGCGGAGAGTGGAGACAAAGATAAGAATTTGGTTAATAATAATGACTAAGATAAGGATTTGGTTAATAATAACAACTAAGATAAGGATTTGGTTAGTAATAACGACCAAGATATAGACGCAGAGGAAGAACTTAACTAGTAAAACTTTTTAGCCCAGCTTTATAAGGCTAGGAAGGATAACCTAGACAGCGCACTAGTGTATATAATAGAGGCGGATCTTCTGCTTACTCTAGAGTATTTCCTACTTATCTTATTAAAAGTACTTTCTGAGACCGCCCTAATCAAACTCCCTAATTAGGGCCTTATATTAGGCTTTAAATTTAGCCTATACTAAGTAGTATATGTGGCTTGGGTATTTAAGCAAGAGAGGATAATTAAAGGAGGTAGTATCTGTGCAGATAAACCTAGCGTGAGCAAGACTATATAAATGATTACTTAATGGCTAATAAACTACTTTTATTATTAGAACGTAATGGACGTTTAAAAGGCCTAAGCCACTAGGAATGTAACCCGCTACCTACCTAAAATGCATCCGCCAGATATAAAATGCCTATAGGTAGCAAAGCAGCTAATTATATGCTACTGCGAAGATAACTCTAAGAAGCTATACCCTATAGACCTACAGCAAGGCTGCTTAATTGTTCTTATGCTGACCCTGGGCCTGCTAGGATTCCTAAAGGACGCGAATGTAATGTTATGAGATAGCGCGATTATAAAGCGCCTTAACCTGCCCTAGATTACAATTCTCGCCCCTAGCTATGAAAAAGTTAAGATATTTAGTAAACTAAAAAGGGATAAATAGCGGCAAATCTATAAGGCTCTTAAGTGGATTAATAAGGAATAATAGGAGAATAACAATAATATATATCCGGTTGGTAAGACTTCCCTATTATACCTATAGGGTAAAGCTAGGTTTGAGAATAATTATTGCCCTACCTCTAATATAACAGAACTATTAGCGCTAAGATATTTAACCTAATTCCTTTTAATTACTACGCGAAATTGTATTGCTATATAACTGATACGCGAGTTTATTACTATATGAACTAGTATATAGAAACACCTAAATGGCTAAACTACTAGATCGCATTAGAAATTAAAGAGTGTAATATAGGTTAGGCGTATCCTCTAGGATAAATGCCACTTAGACGCAACTGGTAGAGTTTTAATATTATTTATTTAGAATATAGTTAAGGAGTACCATATAGCGTATAATCATAGCCTTGCCGTATAGGGTGTGTCTGGTACGCTTAATAACGGGAACCCAATGCAACCAATATGGTTTATTATAGCAGGATTAAAGAGGCCCAAGTAGGAAGAAATAAATAGGCTAAAGGGAACGGAGTTTAAAGTACTGCTTAAGTTTAAAGAAGAAACTATCTAGCTAAAGAAGAAGGAATTTAACCGTCTCTATAAGGATATAAAGACTAACCTAACCAGAGTAATAGTAGATAAGAAATTTAGTAAACTAGCTGCATTTTTCCGCATAGTTATTCTAACGTTTTAGATATATAGAGGGGAGTTAATACTCTGGTTTAACTAGTAAAAGCTTATCCCAAAGAACAGCTATTTTAAATTAGTTATATTATAGGCCAACCCTAATAACACCAAGGCGGCTATAATTACAGCCATGGAGGACTGAGTAAGTATAAAGTAGAGGCGCCAATATAAGGAACTTCTGGCTATATAGGAGGAAGATAGCAGCGATCTAAATACTAAACCTAAGATACTGAAACTTACCTAAGCCAAGTCATACACTAATGCGAAAATGGTAGTAAGTGTAGCCTAGGTTATTTAATACTGGGACTAGCAAGCCCCTATTATAATTAAGTCCAATAATAAACGCCTAAAAACTTAGAGTTGCATACTAAAGGACCTAATTGTCGCTAAGTGGACTACTAACCCGCTTAGTAAGGAGTTCACTGATATACTTAACCACCATTTTTAATAGAATGCAAAGTTCTTTAAAGCTAAAAAAATCTGTGATTGCGTTTATATCAAAAAACGGACGGACGGTTTAGCGTGTAAGATTATTATTGCCACTTACTTACCTCTTACACTAGCTTATTAGTTTAATAGGCTATATAAAGAATACAGTAAAGATAAGGTGCTCTGCTATACAGCCAGCATATCTAATATTAAGAAGGCTGAGGCTAGGCAAACCTTTAACACTAATAACTCTAAGTAGATCCTACTTTGCACCTTTACATTAATTAGGCTGTCCATTAACCTATAGCGTGTAAATTACACCATTATAGTTAAGCCAAGCTATAAGCTCTTGGAGGTAAAGTAACTATTTACTTAGATAGATTGACAAGGACAGACTAAGCCTGTCTACTATAGTACTATTATAGCCAATCAGAAGTCAAGTATTAAGTAAAGGATATTAAAGTTAACTAAATTCACGTTATTACTGCAGAAGTTGGTATATAAGGAGAAGGCCGATTTAAGCTTAAAATTAGGCTAAAGTAAGAAGGAAGACACCAAGACTATCTAATAATAGTAACGATTGTAAGAGTATAATGCAACTGTAGATAGTTCCAAACACTATATATAGTTGCCATATGGCGAAACCTGTTACTATTATATAGTGGCGTATATGTGGGCTAAGGGACGTGTCTTTAAGTAACTTATAAGTAGTAGCGTAGCGTATATAGTAAACTTAGTTAACCAAAATATTTCTAGGATTATTATTTCTAAGAGAGCATTAAGCTGTGTTATGGGACTAAGACGCGTTGTTATAATTTGGCTTATAAGCGTACGCGTATATATAAGCACAGACCTAACCCCTAAGTGACGTGTATATATACTACCTTACCTCCTACCTAGATCTTTACGCGATATTAATTATATACTTTCGCCTCATACCTTAACAGTCGGCTCGTACCGTAACAGTTAGCTTATACTGTAATAAGCTACAGCTTGCAGCACTGTTATTATTAAGGCAGCGTTTAGCCGCAAATTGTAGTATTATTATTAGCGGTGTAGTATATAGCCGTAAAATGTAACTAGATTAGCATAAACCTAACTTAAGATGCTAGTAAATTTTTTTATAATGCGCTAGAGCCTTAGCGAGATTTTTATAGGGGTAGTAACTTTAATATTTATTAATAAAGTATATATAAAATATAGAAATTATTAAAATTATTAAAATTATAAAATTATACTTTTATGCATGCTTACTAATATTAATAAGTAAATAAAATTTATAAAATTTATAAAATTTATAATTTTATGTATGCTTAGTAATCTTATAGTTAGCACTTAGTAGCTAAATGCTAAAACTTAATTATAAATGCCGCATTTAGCGGCTAAATGCTGGAAAATGCTGGAAAATGCTAGAAAATGCTGGAAATGCTAAAATGGCTGAAAAGTAAAATCAAATGCTAGTAAATTTTTTCCTGACGTAGCGCGGAAAGTATGATATAACTTAAGGCCTTGCTCTTGGCCGATACTTGTAATTAGTGTGATTAAAATAGAGTAGAAAATTGAGGAAAGTAATGTCCTCTACCTTATCTAGGCGGCGTTTATATTTCTTATAAGCAGATAGTCCGCGCTCCTCCAGTTGCCCGTCCTTAAGCTTATACGTAGTGCTTTAATTGTCTTCCTACTAATAATCTAAAGTTACTATATTTCTAGAGCCTTTATAAAGGGGAATGTTAAAAAGCAGATAACATACTTCCTGTGCTGATTAATTATGTTTAGTAATAAGCTTATTTATAAATTTGGCTACTACTAAGCCGAAGGTATAAAGACTGTTAGCGTGTAGCTATACTAATTGGAGTAACTCCTGGTAGGAAGTTAACTTCTTCTCCTTCTTACTGCAATATTTACCTATATAGTTGACTATTACTGATATACTTATAGCTGGCGAAGTATTAATATTAGCCATCCACGCTAATATTATAGCTGCATTGTAACTATTAAGAAGCTTATTGTTACGCTACGGACAGAATATTTAGTAATGTGGATTTTGATCCTTTGATACAGCGGCCTCATTATAGAGAGGGTGTGGAAAGTAAAAGCGGCACCCCTTTGCTCCAGCGGAGCCTTTCTTTGACCTTAAGCAGTAAGATTTAGTGCAACTGTGGTAGTGTTAAAATTGATTAAGGTAAGCAGTAAGTAGCTTACTACTATTAAACTATTCTTTATAGCTAAGAGCAGAAGGATATTAAAGATCAGGAGGCCTAGATTGATTAGGATTTAATACAGATATAAGAGTAGCCCAGTACTCAGTAAACGCCTTCCTTAATTCACTAGTTAATATATCTGGCTTTAGAGCTGTTGAACACTATAAGAAACTGTATATATGACTGCTACCTTACACCTACCACTTAAACTAGAACCAAAAGTTAGTGCCATTAAATAGATCTATAAGTATGTGCTTCTTAAATAGGTTAAAGTGGTGATGTAGCTATTAAGCAGCAATATAAGGATTTTTATTAAGATTTTGAGATGTAATCTAACGGCGCTAGGCCTTATCAGCAGCCTTATATTTATTAAATTAAGGCATATAAGACTGTAGATTATACTAATGTAAATTAGTAGTGCTAAGCGTAAAGAATAGAGACCCGTTCTTAATATTTTTAGTATAAGCTATAAGCTCATTTCTCTTCTGTCTCCAGTAAGCCTCCGTATGCAGAGCTTCGTGCAGAGCCTTGCGCAGAGCCTCCGCAGGGCTTCGCGCAGAGCCTCCGTACGTAGAGCTTCGTGCAGAGCCTTCGCAGAGCTTCGCGCAGAGCCTCCGCAGAGCCTCGCGCAGAGCCTCCGTACGCAGAGCTTCGTGAAGAGCTTCGCGAAAAGCTTCGTGTAGATCCTCGTGCAGAGCCTCCGTACGCAGAGCTTCGTGTAGACCTTTATATAGAGCCTCGTGCAGCCTAGGCGCACCCAGGTAGTGCAAATAACAAATTACGGGTAGTGCAAATAACATCACTCGTATATATATTAT
>Ga0307507_10005660_pt1 | contig 20275 bp, 6 predicted proteins | sample 7_EM_MG_FD_207223 | JGI IMG/M metagenome (GOLD analysis project Ga0307507, IMG submission 207223) | Populus trichocarpa ectomycorrhiza microbial communities from riparian zone in the Pacific Northwest, United States - 7_EM | ecosystem: Host-associated > Plants > Roots > Unclassified | place...
AAGGAGGTCAAAAAGTAAGGTAGTAGAGCACCACTGGTGACTCGCAGGCGACTCGTAAGCGAGCCCCAAAAGGCGGGGAGACGGATCACGGGGTTTTCTCAAATAGAGTTTTCTCCCTACATGTATATAAGGAGTAGTCCGTGTGGGCCCAACAGGGATCCGAATCGGACGTTAAGCAATGAATAATAATAATATATATATATCTTTGTCGTATTGCGCTATGAGAGCTACTTTATAGTAAGGGGTAAGCTTTAGGTAGAGGCTTATACGGAGCTTTAGTAGAGCCTCGTATAGAGCTTTAGTAGAGGCTTATATAGAGCTTTATACAGAGCTACGTGCAGAGCTATATGAAGAGCTATATATAGAGCTATATATAGAGCTACGTGCAGAGCTACGTATAGAGCTATATATAGAGCAATATATAGAGCTATATGCAGAGCTATATGCAGAGCTATATGCAAAGCTACGTGTAGAGCTATATACAGAGTTACGTGTAGAGTTACGTGTAGAGCTATATATAGAGCTATGTGCAGAGCTATATGTAGAGCTATATATAGAGCTATGTGCAGAGCTATATGTAGAGCTATATATAGAGCTATGTGCAGAGCTACATATAGAGTTATATGCAGAGCTATATGCAAAGCTATGTATAAAGCTACGTGTAGAGCTATATATAGGCGTATAGGCGTATAGGCGTGCAGATGTATAGACGTGCAGACATTTATACTGGCAATTAATTATAGAGACGTTTATAGAGATAATTATATAGGCAATTATATAAAGGTTTAATTAATCGTTCGTACAGGCGTTCGTATAGGCGATTAATTAATTAATTAATTATATGGACGTTTATAGAGCTATACGCAGAGCCGTTCATATAGGCGTTTAATTAATTAATTAATTAATTGTATAGGCGTTTATATAGGCGTTTATACGGGCAATTGTGCAGATATTTGTAAAGCCGTTTATAGAGCCTTCCTAGTATATTAGTGCTATATGTTAGTAGAGCTTTAGAGCCCCATATTAAGCTTTAAATAGAGCTCTAAGTAGAACTTTAAGCTTAAGGAAGAGACCCCCTTGGACCCCCCCTATATACTATATACTCTATTTACTACGTAGGCAAAGCTCTTATAGAGGCTTCGGTAGAGGCTTTAGTAGAGCTTTTAGTAGAGCTTTTACAGAGCTTTGTATAGAGGATTATATAGAGCTTTTATAGAGCTTGTATTTAGGCTTGTTTTTAAAGGCCTTATAAACGACTTTATATAGAGCTTTAAGCAGAGCTTTGTATAGGCGTTTATATAGGCAATTATACAGACATTCGTGTAGGCGTTCGTATAGGCATTCGTATAGACATTTATAGAGACAACCGTAGACGTTCGTATGGACAATTATATAGGCGATTATAGATATTCGTAGAGACGTTTGTAAGACTTCCTAGTATATTAGTGCTGCGTATTAGTAGAGCTTTGGAGCTCCGTATAGGGCTTTAAGTAGAGCTTTAAGCAGAGCTTCGAGCAAAGCTTTAAGGAGGAGACCTCCTTAGACCCCCTACGCACTGCGTACTCTATTTCACTACGTAGCTAGTGCGCTGCGTAGGTAGAGATATTGCAAAGCCTTTAGTAGAGCTTTTGGTAGAGCTTTTATAAAGCTTTATATAGAGCTTTGTACATAGCTTCCGCAGAGCCCTATAGAGCTCCGTGTACGGCTCCCTTTAAGGTTCGTTTTGTAGAGCTTTTATAAATCTTTAGGCCTCCATACAGCTGCAGAGCTTATAATTACTACTCCTCCACTTATATATCTCGCGAGAGGCTATAAAGTAGATACATTAGATGCGTATAGAGTCCTCTATAATTATATGCGTTAATATTTACTATATTAGTAGGACAACTTATTATAATATTTTAATGTTTATTACGTGGATTCTGCCATAGCTTACCACACGCGACTTTTTTTAAACCAATTAGAAGCCGGCTTGGCAAAGTTTAAAATCTAAAATCTAAAAGTATAGACCTTATAAACTCGGTCAATTAAATAAGGAAAGAAAAGCTACGCGTTTAGTATAGCGCGTATTACGGGTAGTCCCGTAACAGGGTTAGCATAGGATTTTTATATAGGTAAGGTAACTTACCTAGCGGTACCTCTTAATTAGATACTATACGCCATATATAAGGGCTGCGTAACTTTTAAGTTATTGCCAATATAGATAAGACAAATAAGATTAGTAAACGTTATAGGATACGGCAGCTGTATTATCTTAATACCTTCTTCCTTAATTACATCGGCAAAATATTGTCCCTTGTAAATGACCTCAGCTGCTAGAAGTTAGCGTCGTTGGCGAGCCATTAAGGGCATTAACCAACTCGACAAACCAGCCTATGTCAAGTTTATTTAACACGCAATCTATACGCAGCCTACGCGCAACCTGCGCATTTAGCAACTATAATTGTATTTAGAGCCATTTACCTCTTTTATACTAATAGTATATTTTAAACAATAAATAAAGGCTACTTTAAAGCTATTTATAAGGCTAGTAAGGTAAATTATATACACTTCTTTATATAGTCTATTATATATCTGCATCTGTCTACCTATCTGCATCTGCCTACCTATCTACATTATCTACCTATCTGCATCGCCTACCTATCTGCATTGTCTACCTATTTGCATTACCTATCTGTCTGCATTGTCTACTTATCTATATTGCCTACCTATCTGCATCGTCTACCTATCTACATCGCCTACCTATCTGCACTGTCTACCTATCTATATCGCCTACCTATCTGTATTATCTACCTATCTGCATTGCCTACCTGTCTGCATTATCTACCTATCTGCATTGCCTACCTATCTGCATTATCTACCTATCTGCATTGCCTACCTATCTGCATTGCCTACCTATCTACATTGTCTACCTGTCTATATTGCCTACCTGTTTATATCTACCTATAGTATCTAATTTAATTTAGGGGAAAGGTCGGCCCGATTAAAGGCTCTAATTAATTTAAATTATTCTCTACGTGCGTTTACTGGCTGTATATTTAAACGGTATTATTATTATTATTATTTATTGCTTAACGTCCGATTCGGATCCCTATTGGGCCCACGCGGACTACTCCTTATATATATATGGGGAGAAAACTCTATTTGGGAAAACCCTGTAATCCATCTCCCCGCCTTTAGGGACTTGCCTATAAGGCGCCTGTAAGGCGCCTGCGAGTTACCTATGGTGCTCTACTACCTTACTTTTTGACCTCCTTGGGAACCACTGCTGCCGTAATAAGCCTACGGACGCGCTAGTATCGCAAACTTTACTCTACTACTGTAGAGTTATTAGGGGGCGCCTAATACCCGCCCCATTGCCTTTTATTACCATTTCCCTTGCAACCCGGAACTAGTTTAGTACATTTTGGCTAATAAGCTACTAGGTAACCGCCTTAAGACCTTTTTATATTAAGAGCAGTGTATTATAGTTCTCTATGCTAGCTACTAAGAGCATTACTTCTTAGTTGGTGCATAAGGGGTATAATAGTATTATATATTTTAGTGTCTATCTTAGCCAGCCATATTTACATCTTAGGCTACCTACTAGAACGCCTATCTAGTAGAGCCAATCTTTTAATCCTATTATTCCTATTCTTAGGAGTGTTGCTATTGTATTTTCTGCCTTTATTAGGCCTTCTTGGAGCCCTTAAGTGTTTACCCCCTATGGCGTTAACTATGCTATAGCTTGGGTTACTCTTGCCTAAATTAGCCTCTATACCTTTAACTCCCATACGCCTCTCCAGCACTAGTCTAACCAGTATTATATTGCGGTTAATGGTTTCCCGGCGTTCTTTTATGCTCTACTTTAGCTCCTTTCTCTTTTTTACTGTTATTTTTGCTAGCCTCTTGCGTGTCTTTTTTTCTCCTCTATATAGGCCTAGGCCCTAATACTGCACTATTCTTTTTTTACTTTCTTTACCTGTTTCTCTAGTATATCTTCCCTACTTTGGGGTTATTAAATTATTCTCCTATAAGGCACCCTAGGGTCCCTCTATAGTTTATTTAGGCGTGTCTTAATATACTTTATAATGTTAGAGTTACGTTTATTTTACGCCCTTTATATTGCGGCGGCTTTAATATATAATTATAGGGGGGGGATATTGGCTTCCTTTTTAAGGAGTACTATAGCCGTTCGCTTATACCCGCCTATTATACTCCGGAGGCATACTGTCTGGACCTTTTAGAGTGGTTTAAGGAGTAATTTAGGGGGGCCCTTCTTGGTTTTACTAATAGCCCAGATACTGGATCCATATATTATAGTAGGCTGAACAACTACTATATATAGTAGGCGTGACCTCTAGAAGCATAGCAGGTAGTTATATAGTAGAGTTTAATATGCCTGCTTATCTAGGCCTCTACCCTAGTTTTCTAGTATTTAGTCCCAGTTACCTAGGCCTAAAGGCCTAGGGGGCTTTCTATAAGCAGTTAGCTGCCACTACTAATTAATAGGGGGTTTTACTATTCTTTTAGGTATCTTATAATGGGATTAACCTAAGTACTAGACCGCCCCCTAGCGGTCTATATAAGAATCTCCTCCTAGAGTTAGTATGCTTTTATATAGCTTGGGAGCCTTCTATAGCCTCTAGTTTTACGCCTTTCTTTATTGTTTCTGCTGGTATAGGCATAAGCTGCCGCTTCTAGGGGTTGTAACTCCCTTCTTATATACCTACTGGCGTAATCCTACGAGGGTGTTATGGCTGCATCCTATAATATGGAAGCCTTGGGTACCTTCTATAGTTAAGGCCCAGACTAAAAGCCTTCCCTACTTAAGTAACTCCTGTTTACTCCTTAAGTATACCTTACCGGCGTACCGCCCTAGAGGCGAATGGTACCGTTTATTAATATACTAACACGCACATCCATTCTCTTAAGCTATGTAGTAGTCTTTCTAGCTAGGACATAATCCTACCTACTTACTAGGTGCACTAAGGGTTAGGGCCTAGCTAAGGGATAAGGTCCTTAGAGCCAGCAGTAGCTACTACATACTACATCCCGCGGGAGGCTAGTAGTAATATAGGGGCGTAACACCCTATACTGCTACCAGTCCCTATTTTGTGTTGCCTATAAGAGTCTCTTTATAATAGGCCAACCGTGTCTTATAGGAGAGGGGCTGTAGAGATACTAGGTCCTACTCTAGATAACCTACTCCCACCTCTCCTACTAACCAAGCTTATTGTAAGGGCACGAAGAGGCTTTGGGAAAGATTCGAAGGAACAATATAAATTCTATCTAAATCTGAGGGTATATAGCTCTTGCTAGGAACAAGACGTTGCGTAAAGAAGAGAAAGGAATAACGAGAGAATCTTGCAATTAAACAGTTTAAGGGTCTTGGTCGATGTGTGCGCACATATGCACGTGGACGGACTTTGGTAGTATTTGATTGATCTAGCAGAACTTAGTAGAAGTTAATTAAGCTGGCAGAATTCGGCAGAATTTGGTCAAAGCTTTAAGTTCTATCTATTGAGTGTTTTACTAAGACATTTCCACTGTAACTAGGCTAGTCCCGTTACAGTACCCCCCCTTTAGCTAAAGGTCCAAAATAATACAATTTTATTATGTCATATTTTATATTAGGTGGCGGTGTAGAGTTTTGCCGGTTCTAATCATTAAACGGACCAATTAGGATTTTCTATCCCCAGAATGGAAAATCACTATTGGTTTAGTAAAGGCGGTAAGCTAAACTAATATCTTTATAGTAGGTCTTAGCAAGGCAAATCTAACTAATTAGATAACTTTAACCGCCGGTTAAAGTTCCTTAACATCTTGTGTGTTATGTAACCGTGTTATAAACATCATGGTATTCTTTAAGCTCTTTTTAATTTTAAGTTTCCTACTATTATATTTCATATATTTATGTTAGGTGGTAGTCGTTTACCTTTATATTATATCCATCCAGCTAAAGTAGGCCGCGAAGGATGGTCCTTATGGAATTCTTTTACTAGGGAAGGCGTATTAGTCTTAACTTGCTTATAGAGCTCTTAGGTTTGTGTTTCGTATCCTTCCCACTTAACAAGAAGTTTAAATTGTTTAGATTATGTTTTCCATCGCATATTATTAATTGAGTCAATAAAGTAAGAACTATTACCATTGTTAATAATTACGGGAGGTAGCGGCGGCACTTCATAAGTTATAGATTCGTCTTTTAAGGGTTGCAGTAAGCTTATATAAAATATCAGATATATTTTCATTTTAGTTAGTAGTTTAAGCTTATAAGTATACAGGCTCAATTTCTTCTTAATTTGGTATAGGCCCGTAAACTTCCAATTAAGTTTCTTTAAGGGCCGTTAAGTCTTTAGGTTTCGTATATTTAGGTAAACTATATTACCTTCCTTAAAGTCCTATATAGGGGCTCGTCCTTTGTTCGCATGCCATTCCTATACTATTTAAGCATATATTAATTCACTTTATAATAGTTCCGTTAGCTGCTTTATTTAATTAGCAAAGTTATACACGTCAATTAACTAAATCCATTTAATTATAGGTCCTGTTGTGTTGATTTTAGGTTATAGTTTAAATCCAAGTCAGGGGTCTTGTCCGTAGGTCGCGTAGAACGGCGTTATGCCTATTAATATATTTATCGTATTATTTGCAGTAAACTCAGCCAAAGGCAGCCATTTTTCCCAGTCATCTTGCAGGTAGGAGCAGTACATTTATAGGTATTGTTCTATAATCGCGTTTACAATTTCGGTTTAACTATTTATCTCTAGATAAAATGCAGTCAAGAGTTATATTTAAATGCTTAATTGTTTATATAGAGCTTGCCAGAAGTCTGAAACGAACTGGCTTCTATAGTTAGATATTATTAAATTAGGAAGTCTGTGTAGCTTAAAGACATGCTTAATAAAATACTCAGCTACTAATATCACATTAATTAAGTCTATAGGAATTATATGTTGCATTTTTATAAGATGGTTAATGACTACTATAACATTTGTAAACCTATTACTGTTAGGCAAGTTAACTATAAAGTTGATCAAGATATCTCGCCATCTTTGCATTAGAATTGGCAACGGTCAAAGTACTCCTTACTTCTTTATATAAGAGGTCTTCCCACGCACGCACGTTCTGCAGGCTTAAACGTATTTTTATATATAGTTGTATATTATAGGCCAGTAGTATACTCGTTAAATAATTTTATAAGTCTTTGTATGGCCAGGATGTCCTACTATAGGGGAATCGTGTACGAATTTAAGTATCTTAAATTGTAAGGGTTTAGAATTCGGAACTACCATCTTCTATTAATAGTATAGTTAATTGTTACAAATTTCGCATTTGGCAAGTGTAATATCTTTATGCTGTTATTTTCCTATTTAAATCGCTTTTATTACATCTACTATCCATGCGTCGTTCTTATATTTGTATTCCATTAGCTCATTAATTTCTATTTCCTATTTATTAATTTCTAATTTGTTTCTGTTAAGTTCTATATCTAGGAATATAGGACGTAGTTTCTTAAAGCGTTTGGGGGGCAATAAGATCCGTAATTAATTTATAATCCGTTCGTCCAAGGCGTTTATAGGTAAATCTTGTAATTGTCATGTTAATGCATTAGGCTTTTAATTAAGTTTACCTAGTTAGTACATAATCTTAAAGTTAAATCATAAGAGGTATTCGGCCTAATAAATTTGGTGCTGCGTTAACTGCTTTATAGTTATAAAGTACTGCAGGTTTTTATGGTCTGCTAACATATATATTAGAAACAATAATCCTTTAAGTTCTAGACGCTATTGTTTAAAGCATCTAATAATTGCAAGTAGTTCCTTATTGTATATCTTATAGTTTAATTCAGCAGGGGCAAGCTTTTAAGAGAGAAAGGCTACTAGACGTAGCTCACTATCCTTATTATATTGTAATAACACTCCCCCTAGGGTATAATTAGACAAGTTTATTTTAATGACATATTTAAGGTTAGGGTCAAAGTGGGCAAGAATCAGAGTGGTTATAAAGTATTATTTTAAGTTATTAAAAGCTTATTTACATCTAGCAGTCCATTTAAATTTTATATTCTTTCTTGTTAGGTTTACTAATGGTTAGGCAATTTTTAAGAACTGGTTAATAAATTGGTAGTAGAAATTTGCGAATCCTAGAAATCCTTAAATATCTTATATATTACTAGGGCTTCCTTAGTTTATAATCGCAGCGACCTTTTTAGGGTCCATTTTAATTCTATTATGGGATATAATTAGGCCTAGGTATGTAACTTCAGACGCATAGAACTTATATTTCTTAATATCATATTGTAGACCTGTCACGAAGTTCAAATAGATGAGTTCATTAATGAAATAGTTGATTGATTAATAATCTTGTATCGTGTCTTTTTGACCTTGATCTGACGTGTCTTCAGTGACGTGTCTTTGTGCACGTGACTCGTGCACGTGACCCACGCCTTTAGAGAATATAGATTATCTAACACACCCCCTTAGCTTTAAGCTCTTTAAGGTCAAAGCTAGCCACCTTCTTATATCCGTTAATAAGTCAATTGAACCGTAATCTTATCTAAATCCTTTTATCTTGCTCTAATACTGTCCCTTAGGTCCTTTAGTTGCTTCTCCTTATCCAGTTACTTCTTAATATCCACCATCCTGATTATATTAACGAAGCTTTAAAACCTCTGCTTAGGCAGGGCCTTTGTAAGTCTATTAGCGATTATCTCCTTTATTGCTGTCTATTAAAATCATACTTGTCTTATTGCGTATTCCTAATATAGCTAGTGTTAATGGATGTCAACGTATTGGAGCTTCGTAATTAGCTTTGCCATGTCTTCCGTGATTAGTTAGAGCGTCTGCGTATTATCGCATTTAATAATTAAGGGCTCGTTTAGGCGTAATGTTATTACTTTAAACAGCCTGCTAATAAAGATAGCTTCCTTTACTGTCTATAATAGGGCTAATAACTTGGCTTCTATACTTGACGTTATTACTATACCCTGCTTATTTGCTCTCCAGGCAATTGGCCCCCTAAATAGCTTCATAATATATCCTTGCGAGCTCTTTCTATCAATGGAGTTGTCCGTGAATAATGCATCGCTGGCATAGATAAATAATTGCGCTTTACCTCTACCGTCTCTTCTATTGTCTCGTCCTTTATCGCGTATTCCTTTGTCTCTTCCTTTACTATTTATTCCTTCCTTGTCTCCTCTATAGTAGATTGCTCTACTCCTCGTGCTATATAGGTACTGGATTACTCTATCTACCGCTTAATAGTGCTTTTAGCTTGGGTTCTAATTAAACCTTACTAGCTATAATACTGCAAAAGCAATATCTGGACGCGTTATAGTGGCTGCATAAAGTATTAAACCCATTTTTCTCTGATATAGCATTATAGAAGCTGCTTCTCTTAGTAGGGACATAGGACGGACTAGTAGGTCTATATTAAGAGACGGAAGCGTTAGACGGATCGATTGGTAATTAGTAGGGAGGAGTTCCGATTCTGCTATAGGAGTATCTGGAAGACGCCCTCTAAGATCTATTTTATACTAGTTAGCTATCTTCTTAATATAGGCTTCCTAGGATAGCCATAAGAGCCTCTAGCTACAATTGCGTAGCACGTGGATTCCTAGGAACTATTTTAGCTCGCTAAGGATACTCATCTGGTATTCCTTACATAGCTCCTTAATTACTTCTTAAGCTTTCTTCTTATCTATCTTTTGGTAGCAGAAGACAATATCATCAACATAGAAGAAGATAACTATTCCACCTTTTAGTATAACACACGGCTCCTAAGGTACCTCTTTAAAGCCTAATTCGTTTAACGAGCTTATGAGATTCTTCTACTATAACAGTAGTAATCGTTGTAGTCTATATAAGGCTTTTCTTAAGCGCAGTACTTTGTCTTTCTTTCCTTTGTTAAACCCTGGCGGTAGCTTTATATAGACAACCTTGTTAAGATTATAATAGACAAACGCATTAACTACATCTATCTGTATCGTCTCTAGGTCGAATTTTACGGTGATTGCCATAAGGGTTCGGAAGGATATACTAGCTAATATAGTAGCTCTTATAGGTAGGTCTCCTAGGGCCTATTAATTTCCGCATACTACTAAGCGTGCCTTGCATTTCTGGAGAAATCCATGCTTGTCCATCTTATAGATAAACACCCATATTAAGCTAAGGATCTGCTGTCCCTTTACATGCTTCTTTTCTGTTTCTTAAAACAACCTTATTTAATAATAAGATTGGAGATGGGCTCGTTAAGCCTCTTAGAACTAATCTCAAAGAGGATGTATATTAAGGTCCTGGATTAACTAAGGTAGCAGAGGTAGGTTCTTCCTATATAATCTAATATTACGTATTCTGCCTGATTTTAGCTTGCTATCATTAAGTTAACTGTTAAGGTTGAACTTCCTTCCTGCTAAGAAGGCGCCGTAATAGGCTAACGTGATCCTTTTGGCAATAAAGTCTTTAAACCTATTATCACTGGCTTCCTTAAATAAGTCTTTAACTAAGTTATTGGACACCCCCTAAGTGTTAAACGCATCTTCTATTTAATAAGCGACGTCCTAATTAGTACCTTGTACACCTAACTTTATAGGATACTTGATATAAAAGGCACATAGAGATTCTTCGTCTTCTTCTATTAGAGGTGGTATACAGTATATATCTTTAAGAGCTGTTATAAGCTTAAGATCTGCTAACTCATTAAAGGTTTAAACTGGCTTATTAATGTTATTATTATCTTCCTCTTAAATTAACAGTTTAAATATTTCTTTATCGTTTTCTAGAAGGACCTTATTCTTAGTTAGGGTATTAGGGAGTTAAATCTTCTTAATTAGCGTGTCTAATTTAGCGTGTAGGTCCTTTAAGATGTTTATTCGCTTGCCATCAAAGAACGTCTTTTTATTAAAGATGACGTCCTTAGTAGAGATAATAATACCTTTATATAGGATCCAGATCCTGTAGATATTAGTAGAGTTATAGCCAACAAGGTAGCCGATGTGGGCTTACAGATCTAGCTTGCTTAGCCTTTTCTTCTTTAGCTAGGTATCCAACGTCATCGCATACGCCCTACAGCCGTAGGCTTTTAGGTGTGCTAGTTGCGGCTTTCTTAACCCATTGGCTAGGAAGGTATAGAACCTCTTATATAGCGATTTCCAATTATTGCTTTCCCGTGGCGTTCGATCTTGAAGGTAGACTGTATAGTTAACTATCTCGTTCTATAGGTCGTGTGGTAGATTAGCAGCAATTCTTATTGCTTATGCTCTCTTAATGATTACACCCCCTAAGCGTTTAGCGGTACCGTTCTGAGCTTAAGTATATAGCGCCAAAGGCTTGAATATAATCCCTTACGTCTGTAGCCATTTAAGGGTTCTCCTTCTCTCTAGCTTGTTATCTGATCTGATAGTATTAACTTTAAGATTATACCTCAGACAAATCCATTGGATAAAATCTTTAAGCACTCATAGTGTCTCCTTCTCCTTGCTATGCGTCGTTATAAAATACGGGAAGGATCTTCCTGAGAAGGTATTGTGGATAAGTATAACTTGTATAAATCCGGCATATGCTTCCTTGAGGTCAGTCCAGTCAATATAGAGGTTAAAACAGGGTTTATTAATTTTCCGTTCTAAGAACCTTCTTAAGACCTAACGCTTGATTTTGGCAAGACTATAATATTAACATTCTGTTGTCTTAGGGCCTTAAAGCTTAACTCCTAGGGTGTTGAGACCTAGATAATAAAGGCTTATAGGTCCTAGATAACCTAGACGCAGATACTATAGATGCGCATTACCTTTTAAATCTGGATAAGCGTCTCTTGACAATGCTCTGTGCTTCCGTTAGCGGCGTAGCAGTTGGCTTGTATTAAATGCTAATAGACTTCCTAGTTGGATGTATTTAATAGTCTGTTATCCGTGACGTTTTTCCATTTAATATAGGATTGTGTCGTCCTTCCGAACTAGCAGATTATTGTCTCCTTTATTATCCCAGTAGAACCCTTATTTTTAAAGTAGACGGAACGATACTAGATTTGTATTAAAGTCTATACAAAAGGCAACGTCCTTAAGACGTAGGATTCCCTTACTCTTGTCTGGTTTTATGACCTAGATAGTGACATCGCTATAACCTAGTATAGGCACTTCTAAGCTGCCGGCGATAATATATTTGTGTTTTAGAGCTTTCCTAAAATTATAAAAATGAGAGAGGTTATTAAAGATATAGAGAGTGGTTCCTAAGTCAAGAATAGTTAATAGCTTTAATAGATGGAGTTGACCGGTGTAATACAATTCTAGGAATATTGCATTGGCTTCTCCCTTAATCTTAACTGTCTCCTATTATTATTAAGCTTTATTAACCTTTGATTCCTTAAGCTTAAGTTATTCTACTTAGGCAGCTAGATCCTTGTCTTGCTCTACCTTTATAAGCACCCTTTTTATATATATACCTACGGCTTTAAATCCCTCAGGCCTTTTGCTCTTAAATAGATACCAATAGTTAGGAAGGGTATGTCCCCTTATATTATATGCCAGGCATTTAAGGTTCTTTAACCTTTTAGAAGACGTCTCTTTAGTTAAATTTATACCTGCCCTTTTTTAGCTATAAGATAAGTTGTTCCCTTTTCCTTTTTAGACTTTAGCAGTAATAGAGATACCCTCTTTAGGCTCTCCTACGAAGTCTATATTAAATGCACTCCCTCTTGCCGTCATAGGTATGGCTTTAGAAAGGTTTTAGAATGCTTCTCATAGCTCTATTACTACTTTACGGTATTCTGATAAGGGAGCCTTTTCGGTATTATTTGCCTGCTTTGTGTATAGAACAAAATAGGTTTCACTTATAGGTCGTATTGCATTTATAAGGTCTATTAGCCAGATCCCATTAGTTATCTATAAAAGATCGTGCTTCTCTGCCATCTTTATCATATGCTCCTATTGGTTAAGCCACTAGGTGACCTTTATCTGCTTAAGCCCCTTAAGTGACTCTGTATACTGTAGCTGTACCTTCCTTATTATAAAGTTCTTCGAGGGCTTAGTATCTTCTTTCAAATAAATCAGCCATTCTTTAACTATAAGGGAAGGGTTAAGCAGTAGCTTCTTCTAAATTAATACTATAGATGTAATCTAGGTGCGTATCTGTTACAGATACTCTTCCTATTTTAGGAAGTACTTTATGTCCTAGTTATAGTATTGTCTGCTGTTCTCGTACGCTTTCTGTTAATTCGTTGAGAGCTATATATATAAGGTTGCATTCTCATTAAAATTAGTGACTTCTGGATAGGCTGGTTCTTGTAGTAGAGCTCATTAAGGTGCTGCATTATTTGGGTCAACGTGGGCCCAAATTTGTTTGTCTATAAGGGCTTGTAGTTGCCATAGCTATTATTCCCAGTCTTCTGGCTTATTAAGGATAATTGTCGTCAACGAACTTAACGTCGGTGGAGTCATTTTAACTAATAGGCAAAGGAGGAATTAAAATGGTATTTTGTCGTTAGGATTGTCCTTATCGTCAGGATCGTCCTTATCATCAGAATCGTCCTTTTAACGATAAGGTAGAATTTCGTAGAAACTCGTGGAATCTCGTGGAATCTTGTCCTGTGACGATTAAGGTAGGATTTCTGTCAGAGTCTGCGTCTTAACGATAAGGTGTCAGAGTCTAACAATAAGGTAGAATTTCTTCAAATAATTAAATAATAGCTAACTAGCTTCTTGAGTCGGCGGACTAGGCTCATAACTATCACGAAGTTCAAATAAATGAGTTCATTAATAAAATGGTTGATTGATTAATGATCTTATATCATGTCTTTTTGACCTTAATCTGACGTGTCTTCAGTAACGTGTCTTCGTGCATATAACTCGTGCACGTAACCCACGCCTTTAGAGAATACAGATTATCTAACAAAACCCGCATCTTGCAAATGTTTAAGGACCATTTAGACGTGTTTTTAATACTTAGAAAGCGAAGACGAGTAGATTAGGATATTATTAATATACACAGTAATAAATACATTAAGGAATTCACGGAGCGTATTGTTAATGTATTACTAAAACATATTAGGACCGTTCTTTACACTAAATAGCATTACTAGGTATTTAAAGAGTCCCTATTATATATAAAAGGCTATATACTTCTTATCTCCTTCTTGGATACAAATTTGATTAAAGGCAGCGACTATATCAAGCTTTGTAAAATATCGTGCCTTTACTAGGTGGTTAAGCGTCTCTTAAATTAAGGGGATTGGATATTGGTTTTAAATCATAATTGTATTTAGGGCTTAGTAATTAATATAGAATCTTAAGCCTTCTCCTGGCTTTTTAATAAATAATATAGGTAAGGCAAATAGAGATTAACTAGGGCGAATAAATCCTTTTTCTAGATGCTTATTGAGGTATTGTTATATCACAAGCAGTTCTTCTTATGACATACCATATAGCGGACTAAACTTTGGTGTTATACTAGGTTTAAGTTCTATCTTAAAATCGTATTTATCCTAATATGGGGGCAGCTGGTCTATAAATTATTTTTTAAACTTATTAATTAGATCGTGGTACTCCTTAAGTACAAGAGGTTAAGGGTTAATATACTGCTTTGGTTTTAGCGCCTTCTTAATATCTTTTATTGTTATAGCAAAGATTTTATGGTTTTGTTTTCTTACTAACAAAATAAAAGGTGCGGCTTGTATTATACGAATTTTAAGGGGTTTTAATGTATTATCTTCGCATTCTTTACTGCGATTAGCAGTTATAGTTTTGTTATATTGGTTTAAGGTTTATAGTAAAGGTAATTTATATTATATTGAATTTGAATAGTCTTATACATATTTGTAGGGTAGGTAGTGTTTTAAACAATGACTTCAGCAATAGGTTGTGCGGAATTTTAGTATTTCTTTAACCCAGCTAATTAAAGGGTTGTGCTATTTTAGCCATCTATGTCTAAGTATTATCTTATATTACTTTAAGGGTGTTATAAATAGGGAAATATATTTAAGGTGTTTGCCTATCCGCATTTTTATAAGAGCGTAGTGCGTTAATTTGCTATATATTAAGGGTTTGCTGTTAAAGCCTTATAGGCCTTAGGGCTTATTAAGTTTCTTTAAATTTAGGCATTAGGTTTTCGCGTAGTTTGCATTAATAAAGCCTATACTAGTAGCTCCGCTGTCTATAAGGATTTATACCTCCTTCCACTTTCTAAGTATTTAAATTTCGCCAAGTACATTAAGGGAGTTGTGTTGTATATTAGCGCTGGAAGAGCCTAGATACTTATACTCTTCCACTTCTTGTCCTAAGGCGCGACTTGACCCTAGGATAATTTGTTTTCTAAGTTAGCTAAGCGTAAGATGCTTTATAATAACTAGGTATGATTTATAAAATAAGTACAAGTTAAGGAGCGAGTATAGCTTAAAGAATAAGTGCAATTTAAGAAGTGGGTATAATTTAAAGACCAGGAGGAACTACAGCAGACTTTTTTAAAAGGGTAAGTTTGGTAATTTCTTTAGATATATCCTTTTCTGCTACATCCAAAGCATTCTCCATTTATGGCTTAAGTCCTTTATTTATTGGTTCCTAAGGGTGCGTAGGATTGTATAGCGTTGAGGTCTATAGGGTCATGCGTAGGTTTCGGAGAAGGGTCGCGCTTTAGGGTATATATTGGTTTTATGGAGTCTTAAATGCAAGGCGTAGTTGGCTTTAGAGAACGAGTTTATTTGTTATATTAAAGGTCCTTATTAATTCGTTAACACATTATAGCAAATTTAGGTAGGTCCTTTGGCAGTTCCCTACCTACTAACTATACTCTAATTTTATCCGAAATAGCTCATTAAAGAGCAGCAACTTTAGTGGCTTTATTCCAATCCAGTTCGCTAATAAGGCCTAAAAATTCCAAAAAGAAGCTGGTAAAGTCTTAATTCCGTTATTATAGGTTTTTAAGTTTAGTAATAGCGGTGTGTTCACAGCTGGTGTTATTATATATTTATTCTAATAAAGAGATAAAGATTTTAAAATTAACAAAGGTGCTATTATGGAAGAATGGGTCTATAGTTTATGCAGCATCTTTGCTTAATTAAGACATCCTATAGCTAATCTTGCTAGCTTTAGTAGGGTATTAGTTATAGTTTATTAAAAGTTTAAGGCAGAGCTTAGTTATAAAGGGACGCAGGTTATTTTAATTTCTATTAAATATTAGAGGGTTAGGAAGCTTTTCTAATTTTATAGTAGGTACTAGGTTTATTATAGGTATAGGTTAGGCTACTGTTACTAGTTTAGGGTTCGCATTTAACGGGCTAGGTTCGCATATAGTTATCTTAATTTCATTTACAGGTGTTACTATTAGGGTCTCTATTATAAGTGTATTAACATTGCAGAGTTCTTTATAGAGTGTTTCCATTAATTGCTAATACTGGGCTTCTAGTGTAGCCTACTACTAAGCTAAAGTATCTATAAAGGCTTCTTGTATTGCAGTTAACTGTTCCCTAACTAGGGTTATAATGCTCATAGTTAACGCGTGGGATTTAAGGTTGTTTGCTATTTTAATAATAGTTATTTTTAACATAACGTAATATAAGGGCACGAAGAGGCTTTAGAAAAGATTTAAAGGAATAATATAAATTCTATCTAAATCTAAGGGTATATAGCTCTTGCTAGGAACAAGACGTTGCGTAAAGAAGAGAAAGGAATAATAAGAGAATCTTGCAATTAAATAGTTTAGGGGTCTTGGTCGATGCGTGCGCACATACGCACGCGGACGGACTTTGGTAGTATTTGATTGATCTAATAAAACTTGGCAGAAGTCGATCAAGCTGGCAGAATTTGGTAGAATTTGGTCAAAGCTTTAAGTTCTATCTATTAAGTGTTTTACCGAGACATTTCCACTGTAACTAGGCTAGTCCCGTTACACTTATATCCCCCCCTTTTATAAGCTAGCCTATATCTCTAACTGTTAAGTCCTTGTCTAACTAGCCTGTGTTTCCCCTATAGCCTCCCCTATATATATGCATTAGGTTGCGTGCACTACGCCTATTAAGACCCTTCTGTAAGTCGCCTTGTGTATATACGCATTAGGTTGCGTGCACTACGCCTATTAAGACCCTCCTGTGAGTCACCTGTGAGTTAACTGTAAGTCGAACGCTATGGAGCCGTCGAAGCTGGCCTGTGTTTCCGCTGCCTAGAGCTTTGCCCGTGTTTCCACCTCGTTGAGCCGTCTGGTCGCCGTCGCGTCGCCGTCGCGTCGCCGTTAACCAGGTCGCGCGCACCACGCCTATTAAGACCCTCTTCTGAGTTACCTAAGTGTACCGGATACCAGATAGGCCCTTATAGAGGGCAGGTAGTTATATAGTAGAGTTTAATATGCCTGCTTATCTAGGCCTCTACCCTAGTTTTCTAGTATTTAGTCCCAGTTACCTAGGCCTAAAGGCCTAGGGGGCTTTCTATAAGCAGTTAGCTGCCACTATTAATTAATAGGGGGTTTCACCATTCTTTTAGGTATCTTATAATGGGATTAACCCAAGTACTAGACCGCCCCCTAGCGGTCTATATAAGAATCTCCTTCTAGAGTTGGTATGCTTTTGTACGGCTTGGGAGCCTTCTATAGCCTCTAGTTTTACGCCTTTCTTCATTATTTCCGCTAGTATAGGTATAAGCTGCCGCTTCTAGGGGTCGCAACTCCCTTTTTATGTGCCTACTGGCGTAATCCTACAAGGGCGTCGTAGCTGCATCCTATAATATAGAAGCCTTGGGTACCTTTTATAGTTAAGGCCTAGACCAAAAGCCTCCCCTACCTAAGTAACTCCTATTTGCTCCTTAAGTATACCTCACCAGCATACCGCCCTAGAGGCGAACGGTACCGTTTATTGGTATACTAATACGCGCATCTATTCTCTTAAGCCACGTAGTAGTCTCTTTGGCTAGGACATAATCCTACCTACCTACTAGGTGCACTAAGGGTTAAGGCCTAGCTAAGGGGTAAGGTCCTTAGAGCTAGCAGTAGCTATTACGCACTACGCCCTATAGGAGGCTAGTAGTAATATAGGGGCGTAATACCCTATACTGCTACCAGTCCCCGTTTTGCGTTGCCTATAAGAGTCTCCTTATAATAGGCCGACTGTGTCTTATAGGAGAGGGGCCATAGAGATACTAGGTCCTACTCTAAACAACCTACTTCCCTCTCTCCTACTAACTAAGCTTGTGTCCCCCCCTTTTATAAGCTAGCCTATGTCTCTAATTGTTAAGTCCTTGTCTAACTAGCCTGTGTTTCCCCTATAGCCTCCCCCATATATATGCATTAGGTTGCGTGTACTACGCCTATTAAGATCCTCCTGTAAGTCGCCTTATATATATACGCATTAGGTTGCGTGCACTATGCCTATTAAGACCCTCTTGTGAGTCACCTATAAGTCGACTATAAGTTAAACGCTATAGGGCCGTTAAAGCTGGCCTGTATTTCCGCTGCCTAAAGCTTTACCCGTATTTCTACCTTGTTAAGCCATCTAGTCGCCGTCGCGTTGCTATTACGTCACCGTTAACTAGGTTACGCATACCATGCCTATTAAGACCCTCTTCTAAGTTACTTAAGTATACCGGGTACTAGATAGGCCCTTATAGAGGGGCCTTAATAAGTTCTCTAGGTAGGGCCTTAATAAGTTCTTCGCGGTGGCCTTAGGGCCTTAATAAGTTTTGTATAAAGTATCTGTAACGCGTTAACCTTAACAAGTTCTTATAAAAGGAGGATCCCTATGCCCTTATTACATTCCCTTTACAATTTTAGAGCTAGTGTAAGCCTAAGGGTGTCCTATTATACGCCTAGGACGCGTCCACGTTAACTAGCTAGATAAGGCCAGTTTCGGGCCTGGCTATAAGCCAGGTAGTTATATATTGGGCGGTTTTCGTATCCCAGTTTCCCTTAATAGGCCTCCCTAGATGGTAGAATAAGAGCTCTAAGCGGAGGCAGTAAGGCTCCTAGTGTTATTAAGGGCGATACATTGTACGCGTCGCGGGCTTATCACTATAGAGTTAAACGACAGCGCTGTACGCGCTGCGACGGCTCTCTACCATCGCCTCTGTACTTGGCCATTAAGAGGAATAGGATTCTAGATGATATTTCTACCCGCGGTAACGTAGACGCGTGCAGTAGGGCTTCGCGGGCCAAACGGTATTATTAGGGTGCCTCTTTAGGAGGCTTTAATTTAATTTAATTTAGTAACAGGCTCTGGATTAATTTAATTAATTAATTAAATTAATTATGGTATTTATTGGCTGGTTAGTTATTATTTAGTAATAGCGATAGTAACGGTAACAGTTATCTAGTTCTAGCAACGGTTATCTAGTTCTAGCAACAGTTGTCTAGTTCTGGTAACGGTCTTCTTCTACCTACCTACCTACCTACTTATCTACCTATCTGCCTGCCTACCTGCCTGCCTACCTATATTAGTGTCTAGTTTAATTTAGGGGAGGAGTTGGCCTAATTAAAGGCTCTAATTGATTTAAATTATTCTCTATAGCCGTTTACTAGCTGTATATTTAAACAGTAGTTATCTAGGGTACCTCCCTAGGAGGTTTTAATTTAATTTAGTAATAGGCCAATATTAAAGCTCTAGTTTAATTTAATTAATTGGCCGTCGAAAACGGACTCTGCACCTATACGTGGTGACGGCTACGAACCTAGGTCTTTGAAGTTTAGACCCAGAGCCAACGCAGAGACGTTGTACAGCGTACTAGTAGGCCTGGTGGTGGTAGTGGTTGTGAGTGCTGGGGCGGTAGTGAAAAGTTTTTACATGGGATGGTGAGATCTCGAAAACCACTGCTGATAGTACCCCTTCACGATAATAGCTACTACTACTCCCCTACTGGGCACCTGTACGATCCAATATGGATGCACAGCATTTAATAACATCCCCCGACCCCTAACTGAAAGTATTAATGACCTTATATTGACGAACAAACGATCGCGAATGAATGAATAAGCAAATATACGGCCCCTCCTAACCCCTAGGGCGATCGCCCGCGGAGCATGCGGTTACTCGCCGTTCTACTGCCGTAATACTGCCGTAATACTGCCTGGCAGCCTGGATTATAACCCCCTACAGTTTTCCTTGTCTCCTCTTAACGGAGTGGTGCCCTTAGAGAGGGCCTAGTGACTGGGGCCTAGGCACAAAAGATACCCAGGTACACATATATATCCCGCTCGCCTTTCGGTATTAGGACAGTGGTTAGAACGGATGAATCCCCCTTACGCCTTTGATAGGCCTTGGGGGGGGGGGGGGGGGGGGGGGGGGGGGGGTTTTGGGAAGGTTAGAAAAAGGGGGGTTAATGGGGGTAATG
>Ga0307507_10005661_pt1 | contig 20273 bp, 11 predicted proteins | sample 7_EM_MG_FD_207223 | JGI IMG/M metagenome (GOLD analysis project Ga0307507, IMG submission 207223) | Populus trichocarpa ectomycorrhiza microbial communities from riparian zone in the Pacific Northwest, United States - 7_EM | ecosystem: Host-associated > Plants > Roots > Unclassified | place...
CCTTTCTATCGGAATATTCTTGCATATAGCAACTACTTAATGAAAGGTCTAAGTAATCGATCGGAGCGCGCGATCTTCAGCAAAAGAACAATTGTAGATCATCAATGTTCACGCTAGATGAGCTTGGCCGGAATGCCATGATATAGACTGGGTGCAACAAATAATGAGTTTATAGATCTATCTATATATATATAATGCAATTACTGCATGAAAGTATAGCAGACCTCCACATCCTCCTATAAAATGATACTATATCTATATGTAGATGTTCGGACTAATAATAACCATCATAATTCGTGCTTCAATATATGCTCAATCCAGAAGATAAAGGCAGCTGATGAATGATAAACGAAGCTACTATCATATTTAAAGCAGTAAGTACAATTGAGGAAGACTGTCCAAGACAAGCAACAATGCTTGAGTAACTCAAGTAGTCATCATAGATAGAACCATCATTTTGGCAGTGAAATGTATTCCTTTAGTAGTCAACACAAACCTAATCAACCCAAATCCACTTAACTTAAGCGATGTATATATTTAGGGTACGAACGTGGTGAAACTTCAATGTATACTTTTCGCTTTGGTTAGTAACGGGTTCACCTTGATCTTTTGATTGTAATTAAGCCCCTGCAATATTAAATTGAGTTGTGTTTCTGAGATAAACAAAAAGAAAGAAACCTCCTGATACTGTTATATTAAATTGGATGTGAATGATAAGCTAGTAAAAGTCAACAATAATCAATGACAGTACCTGGCATATCACTGTTCGGAGTTTTTTTTAATAAGGGTTGGTTGTTTGCTTGTTTTGGCTCGGTTGCGTGATCTTATGGCAGTGTTAGGTGCATTGCTTACAGTCGATGTAACCTATGGTCTTAATGTCAGTGCTGTGCTACAACCGTATTGCTGTTCAATGACAGAGTTGTGATTGTGCAAGTTCTTTTCTTTTTCTTTTTGGTCGGACGGTGAATAAGCCAAAAAAATGTATGTAGACTAGATTACGAATGGAGAGATTTAAAAAGATGATCTCTGCCATTTTCGATTTTGCAGCCGTGCTGTGTAAAGTTGATGGCTCGGAGTTTATAAGTCTATGCAGTGTCTGCTGTACACTGATCCGGTGGCCTATGCACATCTATCTTTATGGTATCTGGTAAGCTGTATCAATTACCAGATCTTGAAGCGAATAAGAAGACACAGCATTGCTGCTTGACCCGAAATCTTCATTAGTTAATACATAGGCTATTGCACTGGGAGAGTAGTATGTATTCAGATGATAGAAGGAAATCATCATCCCTCTTATGCTTTGTTCAATTCTTTAATTAGAGGGGAAATGGAAGAAATTCTACAGAAGTATGGGCCCGGCATGTAGGAATAAGAACGGTATAAATGGCCCCGTGCATCTTGATCGCCTGGATTTTTCGTTTCCTAAATTCTTTTAGGTTTGGAATTTCCCTCAAATCAGGGAAAAGTACCCGCATATTTCCACTGTGATCCCTCTCTTTTGACATGACCTACCTAAATTCTCCAGAGCTGCTTTTTGTTTGACATAGATGCTGAACAAAAACAGGCGACAACGAAGGCTTCAAAACATTTTGAGGGGAGGAGATGGCCCAATAGAAGAACCAAATACAGCAAGATTCTTCAAGGACATTGATTGCCCTACCCTTTCTGAAATGAACAGGACGATGGCCTCAAAACGCAAAGAATCATTTCATAAAGGATGACAAGATAGAGAAGCAACAAAAGTAAACTCCGAGCTACTTGATCGAAAAGGAGGTGCGAGAGAGGGAAGAGGGAACAAACAGAAATCTTTGGTAATAGCCATTTCATTTCTTTATTGAAACAATAGCATACAACACTGGTTGCACATCCAATATAATAACTTCGTGTGGATCCCCTAGACTCGGGGGGCAGGTGAGGGGGGAAAAACCAAACCAAGCAGTAAATTTGTATGTACAGAGATCCAGAGCCTAGGCAAAGGATGGAAAGAACATATTAGAAAAATTACACACAACATGATCCAAGGCCTTAGGATAAAGAACACTGGCTCTTTCATAACATCCGGGAACCATACCTAAACACGTCTGGCATTCATGGAATTCTGCTTGCGCTTGCTGCAAGAAACCGTACCCTGTGACCATGATGATGGCTTGAAACCCCCCGTCAGCAAATTAGTGGCCGCAGCAGCACTAATTTTCCTTCTCTTGGATTCTAGCTCCAAACGTTTCTTATTGGACATTGAAGAACCAGATGACCCAGGAAATATTGAAGCAGCACTGATCAATGCTCGCTTATCCTTCCTATTTTTGTCAAACTTGGAAGAGAACTTTACATGAGCTGCAGAGACAGCATCTTCTTCAGTTGCTGGAAGCAAGCGTATGCCAAGACCCATTTTCCTGGAAGTGGACTCTTCTTCAGCAACTCTTTTCTTATGACTTCTCATTCGGGCACGAAGAGCCTTGTTGAGGGCATAGTCATCCGAATGCCTGGCATCAGATACTCGCTGAAGGCGGACTAGAACAGGCTCAGCTTCTTTCTTCTTCTGCAAATCCTCTTCCTGATGCTCAAGACGGTAAAATGGATCTGAAAGCTTGCCTTTCTCTGGAAAACAAAGAATCAGGTCAAAATGTTGGATCAAGAAAACAGAAAATTATGTGTTTGCATGACCAAGAAGAAATGACTGTCTTTGCCTCCACTTAACCAAGAGAAAGTGACACAGAGTAGTAATCTGCAGGACATACAAGTGTAGTGTTGTAAATTCATCAGAGTTAATGCCAACCTTCATCTGCAGGGAGTGCAAATGTTTCTGCATCCTCAACATCAAACTCCTCATTTTTTCGTTGAGCCCCACTAATAATCACATACTCGCAATTTTTTGGATCTGTATGGATAACAATTTCATGTTTGCAGCATGCAGATTTCATGGTAAAGCTCCATATCTGAAGAACGCAAGAACAAGGTCAGTCAACAAAAGAAATTTGCATCAGCAAAAATAAAGCAATAATACACAGAAATGCTATGAATAATCGCACACAAAATCTCCAGTTGACTAGCAGCTCACAAAAGTAATTGACAGATGAACTCTTATGTGGACTAAAAACATCTATAAACAAGACATCATGCCAGTAGGACTCAGTATGCTATCTGTATGCAGCACAAGCACATGTGCACGGGTTCACACACAAGAAATGCACCATTTTAAAACGAACTGCCATGGAATACAATTGTTTGATGCTAGGAGATGGCATTTCTTTCATAGACTAAAATCAATTACCAGCACGAATACCATACCAGCAGACACTGTATGTGCGCGTGCGCGCGCGAGCGCATATGAACGCATATGCGTACACTTGGATGTAAAAACATGTGAACGCATATGCGTGCAAGTGTGGATATGTTTCAATCATGCAGATAACAGAATGCGCTCCTTTGTTGTATTCTAGTTTTCTATACAAAAATTTCAGAAGCATTTGGAACCAGTTGTCAGAGTTACCTTTGTAGAATAATAATTTCCCACTTGCTTTTTCTCTGCATTGAAACGAACACCCTTTGCAATCATAGAATTGCAACCACCACACCATATATTGAAGGGCATTTCGAACCTGAAAAGCATGAAAATTACATCATACAATTATAGGAAGTGGAAATTGGGCAGCTGGTTAAGAAACAATTGAAGTACCCCTTCTAGGCTTATCATCTACAAAACGATCAATTGGTGATCAGCGATTAAAAACTGTCGAAAGGGAACCTCAGTGTAGTTTCTGGTTTTTAATGGCTAAGAATGATATGTTTTCCTTTTGCCCTCATTTTCATTGTCTCATCATGAACGCAAAACAAACACTACCATTTATTACTTTTCACAGTTATCAAATAAGTATTTCATGTGAAACATTGTCAAACTTTCATCAAGTTAAAAAAATTTAAACTAAAAATTTTCTTATTGTGATAACATCACGAAGAAATTAAGGAATCTTCCAATGAAGATTATCCATTAACCTGAAATGCTCTAAATCCAAGCTTTCCTCAATTATTCAGTTAACCCCATAGATTTGTTGCTAGAACAGACAAAACAACTACAACATTTAGCAAGCACATTCTCCAATTTCCAGTCAAATTACTTCTTTTACGGATGGAATTCTTTTCACATATTTCATACTCACTTTAGCAGGTGGTTTTTCAAGAAAAAATAAATTATCCTTTGATCTAAAGAGCTAAATTCTACAACACAACCAAAGTAACAAATGCCAGTGCTAACCCATCCGTCAGAAACTTCCCTCTATGCAATAGATACGAAATCTTGAGACACGGCCATAATTCATACCTTATTATCAAAATACCCTGGTCTAATTTTCTTGCTCTCTCCCTCAATGCATGTTGCCCATGGAATTTGTTCAAACCACCCTGAAAGTAAACAAAAAAAAAGAGTCAGCATCCCTTTTTTCTCTGAAATCATCTACATCACAATAAGATAGTGCCCGATTTCGTTACCTTTTTCGGGGACCATTCCGGCGGGTAGTAAAAATTATCGGCTCTAGCTGCTGCAAGAGAAGACTGAAAATACATCGTCATGAAACATGTTAGAATCGTTAAAAAAGAAATCAAGCTCATTGAGAATTTCAATTAAAGATCGTGAAAGTTTGTTCATTTACGACAATTGAATAGGAATCGAAACCCTAACATGGAAGATCAAATCATTAACAAAGAAACCCTAATTTTTCATGATTAGAGAGAGAGAGATTAGCGTACCATTTTTTTTTTTAATTCCGGCTATAGAAATCAAGATCGATTTGTCGAGCTTTCTTATTAGGAATTTGATTTTGGTAAAGTACCCGATCATTCACGTGAAAACGCGGTCGTCTATTACCTATTAAGTCATCCATAATGAAATATCTAGAGCTACAGTTGAATTACCCCTCTACCCTTCATCCTTCAATTTTTAAAACTTTACTTGAGGTTTAGAATGATATTTGAACACAATTAATTTATCATTTTTTATTTGTTTGGGATAATACTATCTTTTAATTATTTAATAATGGTGCAATTATTATATTTATTTTAGAGAATAAACAATCATAACTTTTGGTCTAGGGACGTAAGCTAATTTTATTTTTATTATAAACAGTTGAATTATACAGGTAATTTTACTATACAAATTTGTTAGCCTTGGTTTCAGGGACTTGATTATCATTTTCTTATGAATTTTTTGTTATTATTATTTAATTCTATGAGCATTTTTGTCTTTTTATAATTTTATGAACAATTGAATTCTTCTATTACCCTTGTTGTTCATTTTTTTAGCTTTGACTTTAAGGCGTGGTTGTAATTTCATAAGTTTTTTTTTGTTATTGTTGTTTAGTTGTAGGGGTATTTTTGGTTTTGTACACATAAAAAATATGGAGCACACGTTAGCGCGTTAGCCGCTCCGCTACTTTCAAGTGACGCGTGCGACTGACAACGGTGGTTACATTCAATCTTCCACCACATCATTTGATGTGTTTTAGCGTCCACATCCTTCTTGGGTGACGTGTATATAGTAGTGAGCTTTGGTTCGACGCTAATTGGCTTTTCTTTCTTTTGCTTTCTTTTCCTTATCTTTTTCTTTGGATTACGTGTTGACCACGCAAAATATTATACCAGTCCTTTAATTTTTTTTTATTCGGTCTTTCTTTTTTTAATTGCAATTATTTTATTTACATTGATTGTTTCTGATTGGATTTTATTTTCGATTTCGTCCTATATTATTTGATTTTGTTAGTTTTTTTATCAAATTTGATCATCATTCTTCTAATTGCTATTTTTTTCAATCATTTTCATGATTTATTTGTTTTTCTTTAATTTCATATTTGAACATTTATTTTTATTGAATTTTTATGTCAAGTTTGATGCCAATTATTTTAATTGTTATTTTTTAAATCATTTTTTAATTAATTTTTTTTCAATTCCGTCCTTAAATATTTAATTTCATTTAAAATTTTCTTTAACATTTAATTTTAGTTGGTTTTTATGTTGAATTTAGTCCTAATTTATTTAATTGCTATTTGTTTTGTTTTGCATTGTTTTTTTTTATTAATTTTTTTTTTTAATTTCATCTCTCAATATTTGTTTGGTTAAGAATCTTATTTCTTTATTTTTAATGTTTGCCTTTAATAGGGTCATCATGATCTCATGATCCTGGTCATAGATTTGAAAGATTAACTAAGGTTGACTTTGATATTTTTTTAAAGCACTTATTTCAAATATTTTTTTGCCGATATTTTTTCTACTTTGCTATTTATGGGATCGTTCCAATTTTATATCCTAAGTTATGTATTTGATTTGTTCACCTTGGTTGGCTGCCGGGTTCAGTCAAGTTTTTTTTTTAATCTTTTTTTTATATGTTTCCATCATACCAGCATGTATCCATTCTTTATATTTTTATTCTGATGTGTTTTGCCTTTCATGATATTTTTTTATGGTGTAGATTTATCCATTTTCGTATGTATTTATTGTTTAAGCCATTAGTTTTTATGGTGAATTTATCTTTTATTTATTTAAATTTGTTTTAGTAAATATAGTCGAGTAAATATTTCATCTTTACAGTTTCTTTCTCGGTTATTGTTAATGATTTTTTTTTATTTACATAAATGGCTATTGGTTTATTTAGTTAGATAATTGCATAAGTTTTTTAAATGACACTTAATTTTTCATGTAAAAAAACACATTAAAGTAGTCTGCATACCTAATATTTTTTTTTAAATCATAACCTGTATGTCAAATTCATGATTTTAATGCCTTTTTAGTTTTTCTTTTTTTTTTCTGGAATTTTTTTTTATTCGTTACACTTTTTGTTTTTGAAAAATTATTTTACACAAACTAAGAAAATGATGTTTTACTGTAGCAATTGCAACATTATTATATTTTTCGGCTTTGTTAAAAATTAGTTTGAGACCTTATATATTTTTATTAATGCATATGATCTTTATTATATTTTATTATATGTAAACGTCGACTTTGTGATTCATGATTATATTTTTTACTTGAAGTAAAAAAATATATTAATAACACATACACATTAATTCTTTTGTGTTGGAAAAAAATTATTCAACCTGTAGCTAGACGAATTGAATAGACGCATTAACACTTTGTTTTTTACATTTATTGACACAAATAGTTCTCATAGGTTTTTTGATTTATAATTATAATTTTTTTAAAAAATAAATTTGAAAAACTTGCATATTTATTTTTTGTAAAAAAAATTATTCGACCTTTGGCAAAGCACGAGTCATATAATTAGTTTATTCTACATTCTGTTGGGTTCATACAAGTTATGAATCCTATTTCTAGTTTTTTTACTGACCAGGTCAACACATACAAGCCCATTAACTTTGGAAAATAGGTTGGGCCATAGTCGAGCTCTTCTTGTTTTTTTGTTTGGGAATTGCAAAGTTTTTTGTTTTTTTTTTTGATGAGGTAAGGAGGTTGATATTCAATTTAGATTAGATAGCTCCTCTATAAATTTTACAAGGTGAAAACTTAGAAAAGAAAATGTAATTGGGTTGACAAATTGATGGACAACCTTCCACGTATTATGTCAACCCACCTAATATTGGATCTCACTCAAACCGTGCCCTGTGTGTGTAAATATATGTTTTGAAGTTTTTAGTGAAAAAGATTATTAGCTACTTAATTTTTTTATTTATTTATGGAAAAGAGGATTTCACATATAATTATTATAGTGGATCCGAATTTAAATTATGTAAGGAAGCAGTGTCCACTGAGCAATTTGGTGAATTTACGCTATACATTATAATAAACATCATGAAATTAACATCGATTTCACTTCAAATAGTTCTGTAGTAATTTTCTATGATACGTCTTTGGATGTGATTTCAAAGAATTTATGAAGAAAGATATAGAAATTAGTTAGTGAAATTTTTTAAAAATTGTGTTTGGATTCACTTAGGTAGTTAATTATTCTTTAAAGAGAAAAAAAAATAGAAATATTAGAAATAGAAATCTTCACCTTAATTAATTTCAGTATAAAATAAAATAAAATAAATGTCAACGTTCTTTTATCATAACTAAATATGATCAACATTGAAAAGCATTAAAGTTACCACATATACAAGTTCATATGTCAGACATTGCTTGAATCAGGTTCTATATGTTGTGTGGTTTCCCAAACAAAAATCACCTTCCTCTCTCATTGCCGGTGATTTTTCTTAATACTAAAATGATATTTGACAATTTTTCCAAGCTGAAATGATTTGGAATGGAATATTTTAACCTAGCTATCCATGCTTTAAACTCTCAAGAAATTATTCTTGTTGTAAATTCTCAAGAAATCAGCCTTGTAGCTAGTAATTAAGTAGCGTGCTTTTCTTCCTAAATTTTCTAAATTAAAATCTTGAGATTAGCATCATCTAAATACATTTAATTAGACGTGGGAGGTAAGTTTTAATTAAATCATCTAAAAAACCATTTAGTTTTAATTGGCACTCAAACTATTCAGCTGTATATATATATATATATATATATGCTCTGATTAACTTTAAAGAAGAGAGTATTGTCTTGAGCTTGCACTAATTAACAAAAACACACTACTAGTTATATCTTGATTAATTTCTTCGCAGCCACAAAGATGAATGATGCAACATCAGCTAGAAACACAAAGGTCCCTGGCATATTATTTTGTTTTGTAGAGTATAGAATTGATTTCCAAACTCTTATATATATATACTGTAAGAAGAATTTTTGTTTTTTGTTTTTTGTTTTTTGAGAGAGAGAGAGAGGTCGTAAATTCATGAATTTGAACAAAACACTGTTGGATACAGTTCCGATACGTGTTGCTTTGTCCCTTACTTGTAGCAAACAGTTGCCACATTGCTTTGGTCATGGAAAATGTGGATTGCATATTCCCCACCCTTTTATTTAGTTGCAATTCACTCAAAGCTCGTATGGATCTTCTCTTCCACACAAGCACGCTTCCAGAGAGAGAGAGAGAGAGAGAGTGGAAGGTGAGAAAAAGTAAAGAGTTGATTTATACATAATATATATATATACATGGCAGCGCAATATTTATTTTTAAGGAATTAAAAGACAAACGTAATCAAACGTAATATAATTCGAGGTTTGACAATTGTAATTATAATGACTCCCGTTTTGTTGCTTGATTTCTAAGGAACTCTCATTGGGAAAAGGTTCTGCCCCCTCTCCTTTCTCTTTCAGCATTAAACTAGCATAAAAAGGTGCTCGCAAATCCCACATGAATGGTGAAAAATTAAATGAGCCCACGCAAACATTTTAATCCTCTCCCACACTGCTACATTAGACTCAAACTGCCGAACTTGAAGAATTACGCCGTCCTGCTACTAAATCTTCCCTCGCTTTAGCTAGCTCCTCATTTTCTTGCTCCATGCTTCCTCTTCAAACCCTTCTTCTCCTACTCTTCCTCCATGGCCTTGAAAATTTCTCACATTCCATGTGCCCTTCTTTGCCTCTACCTTCTCTTGCTAGCATTTCATGAGTTGCGTAATTTCAAGTCCAAGATCAACAACAACAAAGATCAAATCAACAACATAAGCAGTTCATCAATCTCTCATCACCCTTTCCACAATAGAAAAGTTCTTGTTAGCAAATTTGACTTCACCCCATTCCAAAAACATCGTCAACAACAACATGAAAACCCTTTGCCTGATGAAGAGGTGCATAAGAAAGCAGCTCGAAGTGAGATTGATCCGCGTTATGGTGTCGAAAAGCGCCTTGTCCCTACCGGTCCCAACCCGTTGCACCATTGATGATTTCTTTTCTTGCTCGATCGATACTAGTCTTGATGATTACTCAGGTGAATGAGAAAAAGAAATGATGGTTAGTGAGAGCTTTCATAATTACTTTGTATGATGTAATTACTCAGTATAATTTTTGCTTCTTCACCTATTCTTCTCTTCACTCATGAAGCCATAAAATCTCAGATTTTATAGATCATGGTGTATGATATTGTGAGTTCGAGCTTGTACATGTATATATCAAGACATTATCATTATATCACCAGAGAGAAAGGTAATACAGAGATTTTGTAGGTTTAAGTTCATGATTACAACGATGATGCTTTGATTCGATAAAAGTCACAACTAATTATTATTTCTAATAGTTTAGTTTATGAGATATCAAGGAAACATGAGTAGCTGTGACGGCACGGCAAGGGAGAAGGAGATATTAACCTAAAGTCCGACACCAAATAATAATGATAGTACTATTTTATAATTGGGGTTGGTAATTTGCTTCCAAGCTTTCCTTTCTTTGAAGATTAAGAAAAGCTCACACTTCAATAAATAAATAAATAAACTACATAGTCCATGCTCGTGCTTTTGCTAATTGTTTGGTTTTTTTTTCCTTTTTCCTTTTTGAATTGTATATACTACTTTAATTAACTGTTATAAATCCCAATCGATCAATTTGTGTTCTTTATCTTTCTCTCTTCTTCTTTTTTTCCTTTTACTTAGAGAAGCTGGAGCCCAAATAATTGGAAAACCTTCAAGCAATACAATATTCCGGTTGCTCTATTTCCATTTGATGGAAGTTAATCACGGCAAAAAGTGGAAATTTAGAGTAAAAATGCCCCATGACTTTTCTCCTGCTCGCATGTGTTCTATGTTCCCGAGGCCTGTGAATGGAGGAAGAGGAACCAACTTGTCTGCTTGCTTGCTGGGGATCAGTCCTGGAGTGTAATTTGCCATATGGAGAGCATTAATCCTGCTGGCAATTATAGATAATTCCAAAATTGAAAAACATATTGTATTTCTAACATGATTTGATAATTGAAAAGGACTTGCAGATAAAGATATCCTCTAGAAAAATCATCTCTGTAACCCTTGCTTTTTCTTTTCTTTTTCCTTTTGAATATAAACTAAAATATTACACAGAAAAAATCTTTTTTATAGCCCATGGTTTTTCTTTTCTTTTGAATATAAAATAAAATACACCAACCTCCGAGTATTGGGGTCGATTGTAAATTAAATTATCTGCATGTTGATGGTCACTAAACTTGCATAAACATCTCCTATATAAAAATGGGTAGCAGTCTTCTCCGAGCAGCACTTGTGTGCTTTAATTTCTTTCTGGGTATATATCTATAGGCATCATGTGCATAATTAATATTACGATCTATTCCCTAATATTGTCCTATTAAGCTGGAGCTAGTTACACCCATGTAAAGCTTAATTTTCCACATCGATTAACATGTATCGAGACTTCTGTGGCTAATATATGTGCGAGAATTTCTGCAAACAATGATTTGGATTTTCCACATCCATGGAAGTATTACCAAATGAACACCAATATTATTATAAATTGAGCAAGAACGGGAGGATTTATTATATGTGTACTTTGACGTCGTAGCCATGTACACAGTTATTCATAGTTATTTGATTCAAGGGCGTACTTGTGTTGGATCAGGTATACCAATCCCATTGTCGGCTTAACTCCATTTGTGGAATCCAAAACTCGTATACAAACGAATCCTTATATCAAACCCTCTCGAATACAGAAATAGGCATACAACTCAGCCCACGTTACTTGCCGGAAATTGCACTCGGTATTTTAAAAGAAATGGGAGAGATTGATTCAGCTTTTATGGAAATTGATTTTGTTTCAAGCCCTCACCCCCTCGATCGCTCCTCCCACGACCAAGAAAAAAAAATGTGAGTGTGATGGAGAAAATTATATTTTTCGTACATACAATTCTGAAGAATTACTTTCAGCTTGTTATTTGATAAACAATCAATTTTAGAGGATTGACTTAGTTATTGAGAAGTTATACTTCCTTTTCTTTTTTTTTTCATTTCTTATTATTCAAACTTTGTAGCAAACATAAGTAAATAAAATTCTTTTAATGTGAATAGCCTATCTTTTATAGAATTAAAGAGATGAACTTATATAATTGACTTAATTAGATGTGGAAGGATGATCCATGAATACTCTTAGTTTTTTATATATAACTTGTATAAAAAACTTGACATTTTAATTATGCACTACAATACACGGGAAACTTAACAGATATGTGGAGCAATGACTGCAACCTGCCTTTGTACCGCTGGTCTACGCAGCAAAGAACCAAAACCAAAAAAGGGAACTCCATAGCATCAACCAACGGCCATGCGTGGATATTGATTGATATTGTCCAGCAAAACCAAATCCATTGGTGATCATCTAGACATTGAACTTGACAATTTGTAATCTTGATCACTTCAACTTAATTATGAGGACTTGTAACAACATCACTTAGCCATGAAAATTGATTGACTGCTTACCAAAATCCACTAGCAGATTGGCAGAATCTAAACTAATCGATATATATACGGGTTTCGTTTATGTATATAACATGAGGAATCTCTTACATTCTTTTTAGAAACATAATCATCATATTCATTGAATTCAAATTAAATAGACATACTTGATATATAATAAAAATGATAGCAACTTAACTCCATATTATTGTATTTCTCCCACTTATTTTCAAATTAAAATATGATCGATTATGTTTTTAAAACAACGTGAAAGGATTTAAAAATCTGTATAGATATTACATGTCCCATATTTTCAAATTAAATTGCATTCATTTGAAGCGAAGTAAGATTCTGGCTTTCAGATTTGCAACACACAATCATAAGAATAATTTACCCTCCTTGATTCTTGACCCCTCATCCAACTCCACACCCCCCCCCCCCCCCTCCCCCCCTCAAAGGCTGCAAGAGGAGGGGGGGCTGTCGTTTTACAGCAGATACGGATAAAGGATTGGCCGACTAAAATCTTGATCAATTTGGTTATACAATAATGCGTTTAAAATTGCAGTGCTGATTTGTTATATTTTTCCTCTGACAACACAATGCGTTCACACATGTCGACAGGACAGGAACTGTTAGGGTACAGAATCCAGGGCCATTGTCAACCAAGTGGTCGTCTCTATTAATATACAGGTAATTATGCTTCGTCACGTAATAATACTAGCTAGTGTCCTGACAAGTTGAGGGACAATTATAAGATTGTCAATTATCTAATGATAGCATTAATGGAATGATAGGGTACCTAATTAATTAATGAAAAGATGATTGAAACTAGAAAAGAAATTCTACAACACCTACTTGAACAATATCGGATATTACTTAGGATTAAAATATTATCCGTCCTGTCATGTCCATTTCGAAAATATACATGGATTATTGATAACATGAATCGAACCGGTGGATTTTCAAAAAAACAACAATCAAGTAATTGAATATATATTATTTGGAAATTTAAGTGGGTTTTCTTTTCCTTTTTTTTTTTATAGATAAATATCATTAGCTACGCATAAATTAGATGCCACACTAGCTAGAGGCAAATCGAATCATCATTAAAACCATGTCTTAATTGAAATAGACATAAAGTAGAAGCACAGATTGAAAACGATATCACTTCATATAACAGATAGTTAACCCACAGGTTTTGTTTTGTTAAGCCCGAAGTTGATGGTGCACTAACCCGATAGCATCAATAGATAGAAACAAGCTGTCCACACATAACATTCATCTAGAAACTTGAAACATTAAAGATTTCTTTTGGAGATACGTATGTTGCTATGTTTTTATGACTTCCTTAATCATGTGCACGGATAGTGTCCGTATATATATATACATGTAGCTTATGTTATAGGATATAAATGTATGGAGCACCACAATATCTGATATCTATCAAAGGAGAAGAGTACTGATCGTACGTGACATCGTGTGAGCCATATAGGTGGTACAGTACTTGAAGGAACTGAAATTATACAACAAGGTGACGATCATTCAATGATGAAATTATATATCTGAATGATTGGCTTTTCTCGATTCTTTTGACCTCTTAGTTTAGTTGGAGCAAGAAAGATGGAAGAGATGGAATGATCAGATTGATTTGTTCTCAAATAACCATGGGATATTGAGATAATTTTAATCAGTGTGCCAAACACTCCCATCAAACACGTAAACAGACCTTTGTACATTTACAGACATTTACGGCACTAAGAAATATTATAAAGTCGTCTCTCCTCACCCTCCACAGGCTAATCATATATACAAGTTTACTTAACTCACCTCTCTCTATGTATATGGCCATCATCATCACCAACGAGAACATGCAACAAATCTAGCTAGCTAGCTAGCTGCAGCCATTTTTATTGTGGTACGTATACTCATAGCCCATGTCGGTCATCGCATATATAGAAAGGTCCATACCATTTGCAACCGGCTTCTTTATTTCAGTTCTGTTCTTGTGGCACTGCGTGCCGAACATAACATAGGCCGCACCAAACAAAAGCGTGCGTACTCATGTGCTGCAAGTAGCAATTCCAAATGTCGAGGAACTAATAAATCACCATTGGCATCACAGACGAAACCTGGGTCAAGAATTAGTAACAAGGCAATTCCCCTCATGCACAAGAAAAAAGCTGGTGACGATGATCAAGACATCGAGGCACCAGAAATTGGAACTAAAGAGGAAGGTACTGGGGGATTTGGAAAAGTTTTTACCCATACTAGCTTAGTGGGAATTTTCGCAATCTATATATAACAGTTCAAAACAAATATTCTCAAATTAACACAGTACTTACAGCACTCGCAAAGGTCATATCTGTGCGAGTCAATACGCGCAAGTATTACCTGCCGAGCTAGCCATTTTCATTCAAATTAATTCCCCTCTAAGCATTTAAATATACCAAAGTCAATAGTTATGAATATTCAAATTGTCATAAAAAATATAAATAATCCAATAGTTAGAATAAGAGTTGTGATGACATACAAACAAAAATAAATAAATATTAAAGATACATCAAAACTTCAATGATAATACTTTCAGTATGATTGAAAAAATATTTACAGGACAAATTCACACACTATAAAAAAAACCAATTTTAAAGTTGATGATGATACGCCATCAAGTTAGATATCAAGTACGGCAAAAATAATCTTGATGGGAGAGAATATGATGGTCATGCGAATCAACTTTCTCGGATGCCAAGGTCACCTGGATCCAGTCCCTCGCAGGGTTTTTCAATTAACAGAATGTACATGCTTGGTGATTTGAATAAAAAGGGGATTTTGAGATGGTGAAGGTTAGTTTGGTGACAGATCTAGCTAGCCAGATATTGTTTTCGGTCAGTGGAGGGCGGGGGATGTCTCTGTCGAGTCTAAATTGTCACCGGCCCCTCGCAACCTCTCCTCGGCGATCACAGAAGGAGAAGCAATGGATTTTTGGAGCCTTGAGGGAATGATCGATGCTGTGGTCTCTTAGTCGAGATCGCCTGCCAAAAACCTTCGCCTGAGATGGACAAAACAGCCAAGTTAAAAAAGGACGAAAGATCATGAAATGCACGCACGCCCAGTATGTTTCCTTTACCATCCTTTTATTGAGTATTGGACTGGACATTTTTGTATTTTTTGTTTGTTCACCGGGTATTGTCCTCTGGTCATTGTGCTTGCAATGTGTGGGCTTACTCCATTTTTCACTTAATACTAAATTATTCCACTGATTATAAAAAATAAAAAACATTTTTCTGGTATTGTTTTTATAATTACCCTTGTATTTTAAAAAATTATAGTTTATATTTTTCATGAATGTAAAATAGACTAAATGATATAATGATCTAGTATATCATGGGTTACACGCATAACAAAGTTTGAGATATTAATTATAATTTTTAAAAATATAAAAAGTAAATATAGAAAAAACTAAACTATATATAAGATGGTCATTATATTTTTTTTAAAAAAAAAATTATTTGCCCCCTCTATTCAAGTAGTGCTGAAGAAAACTGAAGTATTTTGCGGTTGTTTTGGATGCGTGTATATTGGGTATTAATACACTAATTTTCAAATATTATAGTTTCAAATATGAAAAGAAGTTTAGACAATTAAGTGAGATGTTTTAAAAAAAAAACAAAAATAGACATAATTTTCAACTGAATATTAGATGAAGTTAAAATTTAATCAGTGCATTATACAAGCCTAGTGCACTATAGGATCAACCTACTAGCACTAGTCGGGGTCGAGATTAATAAGCTCAAATCAAGCATAGAAGTTGCAATTTTAGATTTTTTTTTCTATTCTTAGTTATTTTTCAGATTCTTTTTCTAGTTTGGTTTCAAAATACTATTTGAAATTGAGATTTTATTAATTAGGCCAGTTTTAGCTACTATTTTAAATAGTTTTGTTTGTCATTTTTCTTAAGACAGATCATTTACATTTAGAATTTACCCACCAGATAATTTAGCTGTAATTTTAGAATTTGAGAGACTATAATTCTTTTTTTTTTCCTACAATAAACGCACTCAGAACCACAATTCAGTTGGTGAGAGGGCTTAATTAGGGGACAAATCTTGGTTCATGATTGTCTCGCAAATAATAATTAAGCATCCAACGAGGCTGTTGATTGTTGAATGGACTTTTTTTGTGTGCTTTTTGGGTCTAATATAGCAGTAATCCTCGGACAAATTTCATTGATCGGAATGCCAAGACAGGGATGATTGGCTTTTAACCTTGTACCATGTCTAAAATAGCAGTGATCCTTGGACAATTCTTTACCATTTGTAGAGTCCTGCTCTCAACATATCATCATGAGAGGCCTAACAGTACACTGTCCCCCTTCTAAAGAAATAAAATATAGCCACAAACTAATCTTCTCTGGCATGAAAGTAAATTACTCTGGTTATCCAATATATATCTCAAGTATGTTAAATTTTAGATCACTAATTGAGTGAAGTTATTATGTGATCTCTTCCTTCGTCAGTCGAATTGAATCGTATAGTAACAAGTTCACTTCAGGGATTGACCACCTCTTACCCTTAAGTTTTGAAAAAAAAATAAATAAATTTATATAGATTCATGTCTTAGGAGTTTATCGGTCTGGACTATATTATATATATATCGCAGGCGAGCAGCATTGTTAAATCCGTGAATCAACACTAAAATGGTCTAAGCTAATTACAAGAATTTTGCACTGTTATTTTGCACTTTATTTATTTAAATTGAGTGAAGTTATAAGATTAATACTGTTATTTTGCACTTTATTTATTTAAATTGAGACATATATACTAATTTAAAATCATATATTAAATTTGATATAACTTTCATTTATTGTCTTCATTTTTTTAAAATCATTTAAATACTAATTTTTATATGATTGCTAATTAATAAAAATTACTTAATTTAAGTGGACATAATTAAAAATGATGGAAAATTCTAAAATACCAGAGTTGTTTCCGGAGTAGATGAGTGAAATTACTAGGCGAATGTTTTTTTTATTTTTCCGCAAAAGAAAACAAAATGCAAAGAGCACCGGCGAACGGTATCTTACAATCAGGCAATTAACCAGTCAGGGAACTAATTGATTAATCGATTAACTAATTAACCACCAAACCCAACAGGCCAAGAGGCCAGCTCCACACCGAGCCTGACCCGTTCTTTATCGACCCACTGAAACTTACACAAGATTTGCAAAAGATGGTTTCTTTTTCTTCCTCTCCTTCGCTACTCGCAAACCCAGATTCTGGTTTCTCTCTTTGTAAACGTAGTGGTAAAATCAAGATGCTTAGAAGAACAACAGCTACACCTCTTTCCATTACTGCTGCTTCTTTGAATGATGATGATAATCAAAATTCTTCAACAAAGTTGCTCACTTTTTTAGGCAAAGGTGGCTCTGGCAAGACCACTTCTGCAGTTTTCGCTGCTCAGGTTCTTCTTTCAATGAATTCCTGTTACCCAACCTAAGAAATGATGTCAATTTGTTTCTGTCTTTTTTGTTGTATCCAACCAATTATGTTTACATTTACACAGTGTTTATCACGGGCTAGAGGTCTGAAATTTAAAGACTTTTATTGATAAAGGAAGGACATTGTGATGGAACTATGGCCTTATGATCTTTGTTCAGAGTTTTTAATAATCTATCAAAGAGACAATATATTTATGATTTTAAACTGTCTGAACCAAATGCCTACTCATGAGACTGGAATGTAATGAGATTAAATCGAAGTGGTCAGTAGATGAATGACATTTAGGAGACTTTTAAGGAAAATAAACCTTTTTCCAGATGGAAGTTCCTTTTGGCCACTGTTTACCTTTTAAGTTATGTTAATCAACAACAACTTAGATTGATGATAGTTAATACATCATTTTGCCTTAATCGTTTAGGCTGGAGAAGAAGGATAAGCATCTATATTTTCCTTTTCAAATTCTAATTAGTATTAATTATCAAGGAATTAACGACGAGCTTTACTTTCATTAATTATATTATAATGGGAATGTAGAAATTTAAACATTGGTTATTTATTTTGCATTTTTTGTTGATTTTATATGTAACTCGTGCAAGTTATGGTGGTATCTTAATTTTATTTTTTTTGTTTTGTTTTGCCAATTTTCTCCCAGCGTTGTGCAATTTTCCGGGCTTCGGACATGCTTCGTGGTACAGACCCAAGATCCCTCTGCTGAATATCTACTTAACTGTAAAATTGGAACTTCTCCTACCAAGTGCAATGACAACCTTTCGGCTGTTAGGTTGGAAACCACTAAAAGTGTGATTTTTCTCTTCTTTTTTCTTGTTTTATGTAACTTAATTTTTTTTTCATGTAAATGCTCTGGGCACATTCTGAATTGCTCATGATATCTGCAGGTGCTTCTTGAGCCTCTTGGTCGGCTGAAGCAAGCTGATTCTCGTCTTAAGATGACTCAAGGAGTTCTTGAAGGGGTAGTTATCTAATAGCTCTCAGTGTATGCTTGTGTTGTATCATAGTGATCAAATAGTGCACTTCCCATTGAATGTTTTGTATCTTTCATCATAATATGAAAGGTGGTCGGAGAAGAGCTTGGTGTGCTTCCTGCAATGGATTATATTTCTGCAGTAAATTTACCTGAGGAACTTGGCTGAGAAGACTGATCTTGGAAGATTGGCCGGTCCTTCACTCCTGAGACTTGTTGATGAAGCATTGAGTTTAAGTGGCAGCAAATACAATTTGAACGGAAAAATGAGTACTGAAATATGGGACAGTTTGGAAAGGGTATTGGAGGTAAAGGTGACCCCCCACCTTGCTTCTCCATTTCTACACAAGTCTGATAGGATTTTTTTTGTTTATCATACTGCAGCAAGGATCTTCTGCCTTGTCTGAACCATCTATGTTTGGCTGCTATCTTGTAATGGACCCTAACATTCCAACATCTGTAAATTCTGCATTACGTTATTGGGGCTGTACCCTACAAGCTGGTGTGCAAGTTTCTGGTGCTACTGGAATTTGTTCTTCACATTTGAATGAAGAATCATTGGAAGGAGCCAAGAAAAACTTTTCACCCTTGCCTTTTGCTCTCATTCCACATCTCTCAATAGGTTACCCTCCAGAAAGGAATTCGATCATGCTAAACGCGGTCAGGCAAGATGCAAAAACTCTGTTTTCCGTGCCAGCAAGTCACATCAATAGCATGGCACCACCAGTGAAGTTCGACACAGCTAAAAAATCAATTACTCTTTTCATACCAGGTTTTGACAAGTCAGAGATCAAGCTATACCAAGTATGCCCCATTCCTTCAATTTTTCCAAATGTCTTTATCATATTTCTGAAACTTTCTGAATTTGATCTACTCGTATAGTTCAAAACATTTTGCAATTGCAGTTAAAATGGCTGGAAAAAACTCCCCCTTTTGCGGTATTGTAGTTTGGAAGGTCTTTTTGAAATCTTTTATCGCGGCTCAGAAGGTGTTTTCTGAAATCTTTTTGAAATCTGCTATCTTGTAGATTTTTTTTTTCTGGGTTGTAGATTAATTAGCAATTTATCAATTAACTATTAACAGTTAATAAATATATATATAAAAAAAAAAAACCGACAACACAATAGCTTGCTACTAGTCCTATAGCCGGGGACGTAAGAAATGAAAATATCACTAAAATGAGAAGTTAATAGTATAGAAAAGGATTACATGATAATAATATAGATTATAGATTATAGGATAATTATGCTGTTGTTGTCGCTCTTCCCTCGGTTGCATCGGGGGTGGGCACTTGTTCATCCACATTGCCAAATGGTGTTATTGTAATGAAGGAATTGCTTGATGGTTTTTTCTCAGTAGCCTCGACTTAGGGGTGATTCAATTGACAGGGAGATTAAAAAAAATAACAAAAAAAAAGAGAGAATTTTTTTTTACCTGTGCTATATTTGTTGTTTGCCCAAGCATGTAACACCGTCCATTCATTATGTAAACGAGTTTAAGTGACAAAATATGAGTGACAAACAGTGAAGTAGG
>Ga0307507_10005662_pt1 | contig 20267 bp, 5 predicted proteins | sample 7_EM_MG_FD_207223 | JGI IMG/M metagenome (GOLD analysis project Ga0307507, IMG submission 207223) | Populus trichocarpa ectomycorrhiza microbial communities from riparian zone in the Pacific Northwest, United States - 7_EM | ecosystem: Host-associated > Plants > Roots > Unclassified | place...
AATTTAAATTATTAAAATTTATTATTAAGTGGTTGTTAAGATATTAAAGTGTGATTTTTCCATTTTTTGGTGTGTTTTTAAAGTGATCAGCTCACCCGTTTGACCAGCTCACCCGTGAAATACGTTAATAATTTTTAAAACTTAGTATTCTGTAAGCATTTCCGCCTATCTAACCTATCTTTAGTTAAGTTCCTTTGTTATTAGGAATCCTATAAAGTTCTTATGGTCTATCTTAACCATAAATAGTCTCTCTATGCCTTATAAGAATGCTCTTTATTCCTTAAGTACTATAACTATATCTAGTAACTCTTTGTTGTATATATTGTAGTTTAACTCTAGTAGTGTTATCTTTTAACTATAGTACGCCACTAAATGCTATGTATCTAAATGCCTTTATAGCAAATATGCTCCTAGTATAAAGTCTAATGCATTTGTCTTAACAACCGTCTCTAACTTTAGTTAATAGATTTTAAGGATTAGTTCCTAGGTAAACAACTCCTTAAGTTCCTTAAATAACTTTTTTTACTCATTACCCTAAACCCATAGTTCCTCTTTCTTTATTAATTAAGTAAATGGCTTAATACTCTTTAACCACTATACTATAAACCTCCTATAGTAGTTACAAACCCCTAAAAATGATCTTAACTGCGTAATATTCTCTAGTTTTTACCAGTCTACTATAGCTTCTACCTTCTTTAGGTCCATACTAATTTTTCCTAGTTTAATAATAAATCCTATAAAATTAGTCTTCCTTATAAAGAACTTATATTTTTTAATTGCTACTAGCATCTGTTCCTCTTATAGTCTCTTTAAGACCTATTTAACATATTCTCCATATTCTTCCTTACTATCTAAGTAGATAATAATATCATTAAGATATACTATAATAAATTCATTAAGGTGTTCTCCTAATATGTTATTAATTCACTTCTAGAACATTGCTGGTACATTTATAAACCCAAATTGTATAACTAATGGTTTATATAGTCCTTCCTTTAACCTAAAAGCTGCCTTTTATTTATTGCCTTCTTTAATCCTAATCTAATAGTACGCCCATCTTAGATCTATCTTTATAAAGATTTACGCATTACCTATCCTATCTTAGATTTTACTAATTAAGGGTAAAGGATATCTATCCTTCCTAGTAATGCTATTTAACTGTCTATAGTCTATACACATCCTAAGTTTTCCATTTTTCTTTAGGATAAACAATACTAGATATCCTGCTAATAACTATAACGGTTTAATATATCCCTTTTATAAGTTCTTCTAGATAAACTCCTTAAGCGCTACTAACTCTATTTTAGTAAGCTTATAAGTTAGAAAGAACCTTAGACTTATTCCTAGTTCTAACTCTATTTTATAGTCCCATGCTGTATATTTTAACAGCTTTTCACTTTCTAGTAACTATAACTTTTTACCATACTTATGGTATCTTTTTGGTATATAACTTAAGCTTTGCTCAGTCTCTTTACATATCGCTCTAACTTAGTACTATACCAACTTAGTCTATTATTACATCCTATATTATTAAGTATCTCTAATATTAACCTAATCTATAACCTAATTAATCTTTAGATTGTATTCCTGTAACTAAGGCATTCCTAGTATTGCCTTATCCTGTTCTAATGGTAGGATATTAAAAGACATTCTAACTTATCTCCCTTTAATAGTTAACTAAATAGGTCCTATTTTAATATTAATAATGCCTCCTCTAAGGCTATCTAATCTCCTAAAATTGTTATAAATGGATATAGATATTCCTTCTGTCTATATAGTAACCCCATCCTCTCCACTATTACTAGTAATATATGGTTCCTTATTACTCTACTGTCTATTAACACTTTAAACTACTAATCTTACCACTTAATTTATAAATTTAGGTATTGTCCTTAAATTCCTTTAAGGGTTTAAGGCTCTAATACTAGTTCCTTCTAGTCCTATACGCCTCCCCTTTTCTTAACTATTAGCTACTAGATTCTACTTATACTTAGTCTAACTTAGGCTAATACTTAGTTTATTTCTTTTCCTCTATATACTATAGATAAATATTTTCTAGGCACTCCTACCACTATTATCTGTTTAAGTATTCTTCCATAAGGAATCTTCCTGGTTAAAGTATTAAGTCCCCTTAGCTTTACACTTCTACTAGGTGCTATCCATATATATACTTAGCGTCTCTAAACTGCTTTTCCTTAAGTGCCTAATATATCCTTACTAGGTACTTCCAGTTTTTATCTTTAGGTGCTCTATGTATATTATACGTGTTATCTATATAAGCTATCCACAATAGTATATAATATGCTAAGTGACTTAGGTTAACTCTTGGCTTATTTTTACTTTTAAGTTTAAACCTCTGTCTAGCCAATCTAACTATTAGTCTTTCTTCTATAGGTACTAAAATTTATTACTTACTTCTTTAGTCCCTAGATCCTTCTTCTAGGTTCCTTAATATTATAATTAATACTCCTTTAATATAACTTATACGTTTCTCTATAATAGGTTAATCTTAGATTACCTTTTTATTTAGCCATATATAAAAGTCTTTCTATTTATTATTATATTATTACCTATACCACTTTCTATACAACTGGTTTAGTGTATATAGTTTATCTATAAGAAAGTACCTTGTTATTGCTACATTATAATATCCTTTAGTATATCTTTCTTTAAACCTAGTTAGGATATCTAGATCCTCCTCTTATTTCAGTTTATCTAACTACTTTACCCTAGGTGTTCCTACACTTAGCCTATTAGTAATTCTTTATATAAGCGCTCTATCCCTTCTACAGTTTAATATATTAGATCTTTAGTCTAGTTTCTGCTCTTGCTATATAATAATTCTTATCCTAAACTTATCTATAGTTTCTTATTTTCTATATCTTATAGCTAGATCCTAAAAGTCGTCTTGCTTTTTAATCTTAGTATTAACTTTTTAATCTTTAGGCCAAACACTGCGTTTACCTAGAAATAACATTCTTATTTATTCCCTAAACTTATAGTTCTTAAACTTACATCCTATACTTATTTATATATTACTAAACTAAGTTATAGCCCTATTTTATTAGTTTTCGTCTATTATAGGTCCTTAGGTGTGTTTTATCTTATCTTAAGAATCTTAAGCGTTTTATATCTTATTATAAGAATCTTAAGCCTATAGCCTTTTGCCTTTATTAAGTAATAAGCTAGTACTAGCAGTTATCTACTTGCCTAGTTTCTTCTAAACGTTACTCCTATCATCTTATAAAGCGATAGAAATTATATCTAATAGTATTATAATACCCGTTACTAAACCTCACTTGGTAATAGTTTCAGTCTTTGCTTCTATTTTAACTTCTCTAAGGTCTATATACTTCTAGTAAGCTACCTTTATTGCCTTATTATTAGTAAATGCTTCGCCTATATTAAACTTATTGTCTTTAATATCCAATCTATAAGCTAGTTCGTTGGTTCCTCTAAACTTAGATAATAATAGCTCCTATAGCTAATAGCTTGCGCTATACTTAGCGTCCTTATAAATCTAATATGCATTATTGTAATAAAATGCAAAACTGTTAATTAAACACTCTTTTGTTCCTCATAGTGCACTATTATCCCTCTATATATACGTATCTCCTACTAGTTTAGTTCCCTTTACCGCATAGTTATTCTAACTACCTCTATAGTCTTTAGCAAAATAACCCTATTTTCTATAATTTATATAAGCTCTATTTCTAAACCACTAACTTTGCTATAGAGTCCGCCTAAACATCTTCTACTGCTAAGATCCCTAGTTTAGCCTTTACTCCTTAGTCCTTTAATTACTAAATCCTTAACCTCTAGGTTTCTATAGTTTCTTTTCCCTCCTTTAGGTTTCTTTGGTATTACTTAGGTTTATTGGCTCTACGCTATTCTATGGGTTTTAACTCTATGTCTATTATTATGTACTTTACGCCTTATACAACTATAGAACTCTATCCTAACCCTTCTTGGCCTACTCCCTTTGGTAGATCCTATTATTAATCTTAATTACTTAATTAATTAAACTCCTTAGGGTATCTGCATCTTCCATTAGAATAATTACGTCCTAGACTTTAGCCTTAAGTCCTTATTTGTACTGTGCTATAAGCGCCTTATTATTCCACTTAACCTATATAGCTAACGTCTAAAACTATATTGTATACTTAATTACTAAAGTGCGTTGTGCTAGGTTCTAAAGTTTACGCTCTGCTATGGTAGACGCCTCTAGGTTACTAAACATCTATATTAACCTTTCTATAAACCTATTCCGACTTATAAATATATACCGTATGTTCTAGTTAGTAGTTGTTATACTATTTACTTGTATCTTAGTAAGGTAAGGTTTAAACCACTCTAGTGCCCTTCCTATTAAGAATAGTCCTACATATACTACCTAATCTATAGGTGTTACTAGCTTAGCTCCTTCCTATATTACCTTAAAATACATCTGCATAAGAAACCCTTTAAGCTTTAACTTCTCTCTTAAGAATTATTTAATTAAAGGTAACTTAACCTTTACTGCTCCAATTCCATTAATGCGTTCTTTAAATATCCTATTATTATCCTGTAAGTAATTAACCATTTCTTATAACTAACCTCTTATAACTATCTATAAGTTAATATCTGCCATACTGGTGTCTCTTAACCTTAAGGTTATAGCTGCTATTAATAACATCGCGACTAGTGCTTTAGGTGGTATATTGTTTAACTTCTTGGTATTTTAATACTATAACCTAGGTAGTAAATGTATAACGGAACCTTATAGTAGAAACTACGGTAGGTCCTATTATTAGGCTAGGTATATAGGTATGAATAATAAGTTAACAATGTAATAATAACTGGTGGAGTAGTTGCCCAACAGATTAACTCTAATTATATTCTAAGATTTACTACGAAGAGAGAACTATCTAGGTAGAGACTGTGGTCCTTTAAATACACAACCATATACCTAAGAAATCCCTTTGCTCTATCTACTCTGTCTACTCTATCTACTTTATCTACAGATTATATAGATCACACAGATCCCATAAATCACATTATGTGACCTTAGCTACCATTTCTCATTACATAGTTCCACCAGATCTATCCTAGACCGTGCCTATATCAACCAACTAGCTTCCGCCAACTCTTCTCCAAGTAGTTATAACATCGTACTTAAGCTGTCTATAACATTACGCTAAAGGACTAGTATATTGCTTAACGCGCTAGAGGAGCCTATATCGCCTCAGTCTGTCAGCTAGAGGCCTTATACAACCTATCCTTTACTGCCTAGGTAGTTAACCCAGTTAAAGATAATATAAAGAGTCTTAATAAGTAATTAAGCTAGTAGATTAGGAACGCAAATAGAGGCCTAAAGTTTGTTAAGCTAGACGCCAATACCTTATAACTTCTAGTATTTATAAATGCTTCCTTCGCTAATAACAAGGACCTATCTTTGCAAATTGGCTATATGCTTGTACTAGCAGACGCCTTAAACAAGGCAAATATTATCCACTAGTCCTTAATTAAGTGCAAAAGAGTTACTAGGAGTGTATTAGCCTTAGAGCTATACAGTATGGCGCATAGTTTTGACATAGGCGCTATAATTAAATCTATGCTAGATAAGGTCTTACAGGTTAACTTGCCACTTATTCTCTACACTAACTTAAAGTCCTTATATAACTGTCTTGTCCGACTAGGAACTATGTAAGAGAAATGCTTAATAATTAATGTAATGTGCCTTTGCCAAGCTTACAAATAAAGACAGATTACCAAAGTTAAGTGGATTAATGGAGATACTAACCCTACGGACGCTATAACAAAGGGCAAGCCTTATACAGCACTATTACGGCTTATTAATATAAATTAAGTTAAATTACGGGCTATAGGGTGGATTAAATAAACGGGTTTAGATTTAGTAGGTATAACGGACTTATATAATATAGAGCCAGCCGCTAAGGCGCTAGTAGTAGGCGAGCTAATAGCAATTTTCTATCCCGGGGATGGAAAATCCTAATTGGCTGGTTTAACGGTATGGCAGAATCTAATAGGTGGCGCGCTTTAGGATTAAAGGTGGAGCTATTATATATTATGGACGGAAGAGCTAGTTATTGCGTATACGCTATAAATAGTCTAGAAGTTGACTTGACTTTAAAGTGTAGATTAGCCTTCTTTTTAGAGTTGCTCTAGTGTTAGAACGTTAATCACGTAACGTAGTCACAAGACTACGAGGCGAGACTAGCTAATCTAACTTAGAGCAACCCCTGACTTCTAGGCAATAATTAACTACTAACTTTAACACCGCATACGTACCACTATAAGTGATATTTGTGCACGTTAATAAAGCGAGTATACCGACATATTTAAATACTTAATTATTTATATAGGGCTTATTAGAAATCTAAAACGAACTAGCTTTTATAGTTAGATATTATTAAATTAGGAAGTTTATATAGTTTAAAGATATACTTAATAAAATATTTAGCTACTAATATTGCATTAATTAAGTTTATAGAAATTATATATCGCATTTTTATAAAATGGTTAATAACTACTATAATATTTATTATTATTCATTGCTTAACGTCCGATTCGGATCCCTGTTGGGCCCACGCGGACTACTCCTTATATATATATGGGGAGAAAACTCTATTTGAGAAAACCCCGTGATCCGTCTCCCCGCCTTTTAGGGCTCGCTTGCAAGTCGCCTGCGAGTCACCAGTGGTGCTCTACTACCTTACTTTTTGACCTCCTTGGGAACCACTGCTGCCGTAACAAACCTACGGACGCGCTAGTATCACACACTGTACTCTACTCCTGTAGAGTTATTAGGGGGCGCCTGTTAAACTACTATAATATTTATAAACCTATTACTGTTAGGTAAGTTAACTATAAAGTTAATTAAGATATCGCACTATCTTTATATTAGAATTAGTAGCGGTTAAAGTACTCCTTACTTCTTTATATAAGAGGTCTTTTTATACACGTATATCCTATATACTTAAACGTATTTTTATATATAGTTATATATTATAGGCTAGTAGTATGCTTATTAAATAATTTTATAAGTCTTTGTATGGCTAGGATGCCCTACTATAGAGAAGTTATATACAAATTTAAGTATCTTAAATTATAAAGGTTTGGAATTTGGAACTACCATTTTTTATTAATAGTATAATTAGTTATTTTAAATCTCGCATTTAGCTAGTGTAATATCCTTATATTATTATTTTCCTATTTAAATCGCTTTTATTATATCTATTATTTATATATTATTCTTATATTTATATTCTATTAGCTTATTAATTTTTATTTCCTATTTATTAACTTCTAATTTATTTCTATTAAGTTCCGCGTCTAGAAATATAGGATATAGTTTTTTAAAATGTTTAGAAGGCAGTAAGATCTATAATTAATTTATAATCCGTTTATCTATAGCGTTTATAGGTAGATCCTATAATTATTATATTAATATATTAGGCTTTTAATTAAGTTTGCCTAGTTAGTATATAATCTTAAAATTAAATTATAAGAGATATTTAGCCTAACAAATTTAGCGCTGTATTAATTGCTTTATAGTTATAAAGTACTACAGGTTCTTATGGTCTGTTAATACACATATTAGAAATAACAATTCTTTAAATTTAGGACGCCATTATTTAAAATATCTAATAATTATAAGTAGTTCCTTATTGTATATCTTATAGTTTAATTTAATAGGGGCAAGTTTTTGGGAGAGAAAGGCTACTAGATATAGCTCACCATTCTTATTATATTGTAATAACACTCCCCTTAGTATATAATTAGATAAGTTTGTTTTAATAATATATTTAAGGTTAGGGTTAAAGTAGGTAAGAATTAGAGTCTTTATAAAATAATGCTTTAGGTTATTAAAAGCTTATTTATATTTAGTGGTCCATTTAAATTTTATATTCTTTCTTATTAGGTTTATTAACAGCTTAATAGTTTATAAGAAGTAGTTAATAAATTGTTAATAGAAATTTGCAAATCCTAAAAATCCTTAAATGTCTTATATATTACTTGGGCTTTTTTAGTTTATAATTGCGGCGACTTTTTTAAGGTTTATTTTAATTCCGTTATAGGATATTATTAAGCCTAAGTATATAACCTTAGACGCGTAGAACTTGCATTTCTTAATATTATATTATAGGCCCGTATCTTATAGGCGTTTAAGGACTATTTTAATATATTTCTAATATTTAGAAAGTAAGGATAAGTAAATTAAGATATTATTAATAAATACGGTAATAAATACATTAAGGAATTTATAAAGTGTATTATTAATATATTACTAAAACATACTAGGACTGTTTTTTACACTAAATAGCATTACTAGGTATTTAAAGAGTCCCCATTATATGCAAAAAGCTATATACTTTTTATCCCCTTTATATATACAGATTTTATTAAAGGCGGTAACTATATTAAGCTTTATAAAGTACTATACCTTTACTAAATAGTTAAGCGTCTCTTAAATTAGGGGAATTAGATATTAGTTTTAAATCGTAATTATATTTAGAGCTTAATAGTTAATATAGAATCTTAAGCCTCCTCTTAGCTTTTTAATAAATAGTATAGATAAGGCAAATAGAGATTAGCTAGGGTAAATAAATCCTTTTTCTAGATGCTTATTAAGGTATTATTACATTATAAGCTGTTCTTCTTATAATATACTATATAACGGACCGAACTTTAGTATTATACTAGGTTTAAATTCTATTTTAAAATTATGCTTATCTTAGCATAGGGCTAGTTAGTCTATAAATTGTTTTTTAAACTTATTAATTAGATTATGGTACTCTTTGGGTATAAAAGGTTAAGGATTAATATATTGTTTTGACTCTAGTGCTTTCTTAATATTTTCTATCGTTATAGTAAAGATTTTATAATCTTATCTTTTTGCTAATAAGATAAAAGGCGCGGCCTATATTATATAAATTTTAAAAGGTCTTAATAAAAGGTCTTAATAAAAGGTCTTTATATTCTTTACTATAATTAGAGTTATAAATTTATTATATTGGCTTAAGGTTTATAATAAGGGCAATTTATATTATATTAAATTTAAATAGTTGTATATATATTTATAGGGCAAATGATTTTTTAAGTATTAACTTTAGCAGTAGGTTATATGGAACTTTAGTATTTCTTTAACCCAGCTAATTAAAGGGTTATGTTGTTTTAGCTATCTATATCTAAGTATTATCTTATAATACTTTAAGGGTATTATAAATAGGGAAATATATTTAAGGTATTTGCCTATTCGCAATTTTATAAGAGCGTAATGTATTAGTTTGCTATATATTAAGGGTTTACTATTAAAGCCTTATAGGCCTTAAGGCTTATTAAGTTTCTTTAAATTTAGGCATTAAGTTTTTGCGTAGTTTATATTAATAAAGCCTATACTAGTAGCTCCGCTATCTGTAAGGATTTATACTTCCTTCTATTTTCTAAGTATTTAAATTTTACTAAGTATATTAAGTGTTGGTATACATTAACAACGTGCAGAATACATATATTGTAATAATATGTACTATGCGGTGTTGTTAGTGGATTCTTGATTGTTCTATCTACACGTCTTGATAATACATATACGCGTCTCGCGTAGATTACGTACTTACGCATATAATATGTGGAACGAATATATACCAACACTGGAGCAACTCTAAAAAGGGACCAAATCGTCCTATTCCTGTTATCCGTAGCATATACGCAATAACTAGCCCTTCTGTCTATAATATGCAATAGCTTCTCCTTGTAATAAAGTTAAGACATTATATAAGGGAAGGTAAGAAAATGGGAAGAAAGGGTATATATCGTTAACTTAGTTGCTTAGTCAGCATGTACACGGAGTAGAATGTGATTTGGGTAGTAGTCCTGGCAGAACTTGGCAGGATTTAGTGGACTTGGCAGAATATGGCAGAATGCTATAGATTGTCGTTATATTGCCATCTCGCGGTCGGTCTCCAATTGCTGGGTCATAGAAACAGGTAGATGTGTATAAGGTGTTACGGGGTATCTCGTAACAATTGCTGTCTAATAAAGATACTAAGCTAAGGAGAAGGAGAAGGAGAAGGAGAAGGGTTATTAGGGGTAGCAGGTGGATATATTGCAAGGGTCGCCAAGGCGCTAGTGGTAAGCAAGCTAATAGCGATTTTCCATGCCGGGCATGGAAAATCCTAATTGGCTGGTTAAATTTAGGGTCCGTAGAATATGGCACCGTTACAACACCACGCTAAATCTTAGTTCATTTGTTCAACCTACTCCATAGTCTGCAGTTCTAAGTAATTAGTATCAATTAACTTCTTAAGAGCCGTAGATGCCTTACTCTTAGTTATTAAGTTAGTAGGGTTGCTATTACCGTCAATCTACTTAACTTCCGTAATCTCTTTGCGCTTATATAACTAACGGAGACACATAACGTCTATTATAAGACGTTTCTCTTATATAGTGCCTAGCTTAACAAGACATTTATAGAGTAATTTTAAGTCAGTGCAAAGTACAAGTGGGAGTTCAATCTGTAGGAGTTATTTGACAGTTGACTTAATTGCAGCGCCGATGTTAAATCCGTAGGCCATTATATAGAGTTCTAAAGCTAGTACGCTTCTAGTAACTCTCTTACACTTAATTAACAACTAGTAAATAATATTAGCCCTGTGTGACGCGTCCTCTAATACTAATACATATCCTATTTGTGACAAGAGGTCCTTATTATTAGTAAATAAGGCGTCAGTAAAAGCAAATAGGCGTAATATATTAATGTCCAATTTAACAAACATAAGGCCTCTTATTGGGTTGTTGATCTGCAATTATAGTTGTTTATTAAGTGCTGTAATATCTTCCTTCTTAGGGTTAATTACCTGGGCGGTAAAAGAGAGATTAAAGGAAGCTTCTAGTTAACATACAGAGGCAACATATACGCCTCTTGCGCGTTATGCAACGTATTATTCCTTTATAGTCAGTGCATTACAGACAATGCCTCTTAAGCTTATAGTTGTAGCTATTTTGCTAAGGTGGACCGTATTTAGGTTTTTGCACTGGTGTTCCTAGGTTATTATAATATTGCCTTCCCAAGAGAGTTGAATAATGCATCCGTTAAATTTAAGTGACTATTTAACTATAAGTTGCTCACGCTCTTTTGTAAGAAAGTGAGCCTTTTCTAGATGTTGTTGCTCCGCGTCTATAAAGGTGGTATTGGCTAGGAAGAGAGTATTATTAGTTTAAAGGCCAACAATGCCAAAGTAGTTAGGAGTGTTGCTTTATAAGAGGCAAGGGTTATACATTAATAAGTTTATATCTAACTCCTTAATATAATAATTATAGTAGGTTATAAACTAGTGATTGCCTGCTTCTGGAACACTGTATAAAGGCTTAATTACCTTTAGGATGGAGTTCTTTCTGATGCCTAGTTAGCTTCCTAATTCGTAAGGTAGTCAGATATAGAAGTCTTAATTTAGCTTTATAAGAGACTAGACATACACCTAGGAGATATCTTATAGGCATAACTATATGCCATTGCCTCGTAGTATTGCTGCAATGCATAAAATAAGGCGTTGGCTAACTCGTTAAATAGTAGGTAACTAGGTTAGTATAATACCCTTTTTAAGATCGTTGTACGCTTGGACGACAAGTCTTAATTTTTTAAAGGCTTTATTAGTACCGGGGTTCTTAATCTCATCTATAAATCATAAGTTAAAGACTCTAACTAGGCAGACCTACTAGCTAATTTTTATATGCGGATTACCTATAGGCCAGGCACGGCAAATATAGTGGCTAATACCCTATTATAAAAGCAAGAGGACCTAAAGATATAAAAAGAGAAGGATGTAGCCGCACGCACCATATACTTAATTAACCCCGCCCTTATAATTGCTACACTAAAGGCAACCTTTAAGGACCCCTTAGTTGCAGCAAATTGCAAATAGCAGCTATACAAGCTAGTTAATTAGATACTCCAGGCTAATCAAACTAGTAAGTCGCTAGTAGGGCTATATTAGCTAGCCAAGCAAGACCAGAAGGGCTAGAAGCTCCAAGGAGGACTACTTACCCACTTTAGCAAGCTAATAGTCCCTAATAATAACTGCCTCCATACCTACCTTATTATAGAGGTATACTCTTGCTAGGTAACCGCTTACCTAGGCAAGACAAAGACTAGGAAACTCATGGCAGACCAATACTATTGGCCAGGACTACCCTCAGACTGCAATACCTACATAAGAAACTGCAGGGCCTATAGGAGGACCCATATACCCCAGGATAAAACCCTAGGCCTACTGCACCCCCTACCAATTAGTAAACGCTGCTAGCAGCACGTCTCTTTTAATTTTAAATTCTTTCTAATAGATAAAAAGGGCTTTGACAATGTCTTTGTAGTTGTTAATTAACTAGGTAAGAGAGCCTTCTTACTACCCTACTATAAAACTGCCACCGTAGCTGATGCAGTAAACTTATACTACCAACACGTCTGGCGCGTATACGGCCTCCTAGAGACGGTTACATTAAATTAAGGACCCTAATTTATCTTAGCCTTTATAGACGAGCTATGTAAACTAACTGGCGTTAAGTAAAAGCTCTCTATATCCGGTTACCTATAAACTAATAGTAATATAGAGGTACTAAACTAGTATATTGACTAATGCTTAAGGCCCTTTATTAACCACTACCAGGACAATTAGTTAGAGCTCCTCCCCTATATAGACTTCGCATAGGCAATCTTACCGCACGAATCTACTGGCTTTGTATTATATAAGCTAGAGCTAGGATTTAAGCCAAGGCTTTACTTTAACTGGGAGGAATGTATATAAGTAACCTTAACACCTTATAAGAAGCTAACACAATAAGAAGCTTAGGCTTTTGCATATAGAACCTGGGACGCAGTTAAATAGGCAAGAGATAACCTGGTAAAGGCCTAAAAGCGGCAGATAAGGTAAGCTAATAGGCACCGTTGTAAACCAGACTTTGGAGTAGGTAATCAAGTATATATTACTAGGAAGGGCTGGGCTACTAACTGACCGAGTATTAAGCTAGATAGACAGCTCGTAGGGTTCTATAAGATTTTAGGCATAAAAGGACACTTGTATATTATTAACCTACCCCTAAATATAAAGATGTTAAACGTCTTCCATGCCAATCAACTATAAAAGGACCTAGATAACCCCCTGTTAGGCTAAAATAGGAAGCCAGAGGAGCTAATTCTAATTAATAGCGAGCCGGAGTATAAGATTAATAAGATCCTTACAGTAGAACCTACCACGGAAGGCTATAGTATAAGGTTAACTGGGTAGGCCACGACCCGGACAATACCTGGTATAACGCAGACAGCTCTATCGGCGCCCCCTATAAGATTAAGGCGTTCCACAACGAGAGACCCTATAATGCTGGACCACCCGTACAGCTGTTGTAATAGCTAGAGGCGTATTACAAGGACGTAGATCTAGAGCCCTTGGAGGAAGATAATAAAGCAGAGAAGGACGGAAGGGTAAGACGGACAAGGAGAGCCTAACTACGAGGATTGAGGGCGATCCTCCTGGCTTAAAGGGGGGTGATGTAACGGTTCGTCTACATAGCTACCATTGAGGCGTTGTTGGTCACGGATCAACGTCGCCCTAACGTTGCCCCGACGACCGAACATGTACATAGTCGTCTACCGCGCCCCTTTCTTTGAGCCCTTACCTTAGTCTACTTATAATATAGCCCCTTATTGTTACTTGATCTATCGGACCGCTCCTATAGAAAGCTAGCCGTAACACAGTGGCTTTAAAAAGCTATTGTATGTCTTGTGCAAAGCTTTAGCTCGTTGGCAGGTATAGCAGCTAGAGACGTATCTTTATATCGTGTTATGCATATTTAGCCAATGGTATTCTCGTTAGAGCAGTTCCAGGGTTTTTTCTTAGCCTAGGTAACTGGCTACTGGTAGATTATATACATATTTAAGGAGCTTAAGCTTAAGTTTGTTATGGTTGGGTACTACTAGGCGGTTCTAATAGTATAAGTGGTCTCCGCGGACTTTGCATTTACTTAGAGAAATCCTTTTAGAGCGTCTAACGCCATTTTGGATTAGCTTAAGCGTCTCTTAAATAAACTTGTTATTTAGGTATTTGTCAACTATTATCTGCTTAATTAATTAATTAGTTATTTTAAGGACGTGCATTATAACGTCTTTAATAGGAGTGTTAAATAGCTTAGGGTAAAGTAGGGTTTAATTGCGGTAGGTACGCGCTTCTTTTTATGCTAGTATATCTTATAAACGTTAGGTTAGGGCATTAGGTTTCTAACCTTAAACGCCTAGGTAGTATATAATTAAGAATTGGAAATGAGACAGATATTCTAACTAGTAGGCCTAACAATAACTTAACTGTTTTGTGGTTATGAAGTACTATAGATTCTTATAGTTGCTAAGGACCTTAATTAGAAATCCAGCGCCTTCTAGTTTAGGTTACCATTATTTAAAATATCTAATAATGGCCAATAATTCCTTATTATAGATCTTATAGTTATATTTAGCTAGACTTAGTTGTTTTAAAAAGTATACTATAGGGTACAGTATTCCTTCCTTGTTATACTAGGATAGAATGCCTCTAGTAACGTAGTTAGATAAATTAGCCTCTATAACACTCTTTTGGTTTAGGTTAAAGTATTAGAGTATAGGTGCGGTAGTAAATATAACTTTTAGGTAGGCAAAGGCCTTCTTATATTCTTTATTAAAGATAAAGGCTTTATCCTTTTAGGTTAGAGCTATAAGGGGTAAAACCAGGGCGGAGAAGTTATTAATAAACTGTTAATAGAAGTTAGCAAATCCTATAAAGGCTCTTACGTTCTTAACGTTTTTAAGTTCTTGCCAGTTTACAATTACTTTAATCTTCTTTAGATCTATTTATATGCCATTTATAGAAATAACAAGTCCAAGGTATAGAACTTCCGTTTTATAGAACTCGCATTTATTTATATCTAATTATAGGCTAGCTCTATATAGGGCTTCTAGGACAAGGTCAACGTATTTCTTATATTTAGCTAGGTTATTGCTATATACTAGGATGTTATTAATATAAGTAGTATAGAAAACGTCTAGGTAAGGTCGTAGGGTATTATTTATAAAGTATTAGAACAAACCTAGGGCGTTTATAAGGCCAAATAGCATTACTAAGTATTTAAATAGTCCGTATCTAGTACGGAATACAGTAAGCTATTTATCTCCCTTTATAATACAGAGGCGGTTAAATGCGTGGATAAGGTTAAGTTTTGTATAGTAGTAAGCCTTACTTAATTAGTTTAGTATCTCTTAAATTAATGGGAGCGGGTACTAATTTTTAATGGTAATAGCGTTAAGAGCTTAGTAGTCTATATAGAAGCGCAGACCACCGCCAGGTTTCTTAATAAAGATTATAGGTATAGCTATAGGCAAAGAGCTTGCTCTAATAAATCCTTTACTTAGGTGCTTATCCAAGTACTTTTGCAGTACTTTAAGTTTGTTCTAGGACATTCTATATAGGAGTCTAAATCCTAGCTATTTTCCTTCTTTAAGTACAATCTTATGGTTATATAGTTAATGTTCTGCTAACTTATCAGCTTCCTTTTATAAGAATACCTCTAGGTGCTTATAGTGGCATACTAGTACTTTTATGGCAGGGTTAGTGTGCTTCTTTAGTGCTAGGGCCTTTTTAATATTAGCTATTATAACAGCAAAGATCGTATATTCTGGTTTTCTAGTAAGTTATGCAAGTGGAGTAGCTCTAATTATATAAATATCTAAGGTATTAAGCGGGCTTAGGTCGTCCTTAGTTTCTTATATAAGTTCTTATTTAGCTTTAGGTTTAGTATTAGGTACGGAGTTAGTATTAGATTTAGGTTTAGGTTCTTTAAGTATTCTTTTTATAGTAGAGTACCAGTTCTTCTGGTACTTTTATATATTAAGCTTAAGCTTAGGCTTCTGCTTAGTTTGGGGTAGTGTAGTAGTTAGGGTCAGTTTATATGGTTTAGTATAGTTTTTAGGTTCTTAGTGGACGTTAGTAGAAATCTCCTATCAGTGGAATTTAGTGGAATTAGGTGGACTTTTTAGGTATAGGGTAGACGTTGGTGGAAATTTTAGACTAGTGGATTCTGGTAGATTTTTTAGATTTTAGTTTAGGGTCTAAGTAGCGAGTTATAAGGCACTTCTGCTTGCAATAGGAGGCGGTAAATAGAAGCTTAAGGTTGTCCTAATTAATGGTTACCTTATATAGCTTTATCTAGGGTTGTCTAAGGATTACTAGGTAACCTAGGGTAGTTATAAAGAGCTTAACTAATTCTTTGTAGTTTAGGTATTAGAGTCTTAGGGCCACTACATAAGTAATACGGCCTAAGATAGTGCGTTTGCTATTAAATCCAAATACATTAATATGTCGGTTAAGGGGTATTAGGGTAAACCTATTATCTTATACAAAGATCTTATTAATAAAATCCTATGCCACTAGCTCTTATATTAATTAGGACTTAAGTGTTAGCCTATTAACCTTTCTACTAAAAATAGTAGTTAACGGTTATACTACAATCCTAAGAGTTAGGTTTTACAATATCTAATATATTTAACGAGATCCTATAATATAGCTATCCCAAAGAGCAACTTAACTCTAGGATATACCTTTTAGTGGCGAGCGGGAAGGGGTTCCTTTAGAACATTAGTTATAACTTCGTCTTTATAAATAGTGCTTACTAGATATAGGGCTAGAACTAGGTAAAGATTAGGGGCGGTAACTAGAGTATTAGTATAGTAAACAGCTACTAATATTGGCCGTTTATAAATTCTTTTAAAAAGGGATAGAGTAATAGCTAGAGATATAAGCGTTACTTCTGCACTTAAAACAGAGGCCGTATTTAATACGTCGCTTTTATTTAGTAGATCCTTTTAGGGCATAGGAAAGGGTCCTAGTGTTAATATCTATGGCGTCTAAGTCCTTACAGGTCTTAGGTGGTTAGGGGGCAGAGTATTAAGGTATATATTTTAGGGCAAGGCGTAGTAAGTTGTTATATAGGCCATTAATAACGTTAGCGTAGGCAGTAACGGTACCTAGCAGTTTAACTCCTATAAGAGATGCCTTTAATTTAGGGTTTAGAGATTTTACTAGGCAATTAATTAAGGCAGGTTTGTTCTATCTAGTTTCTTTAATATAGTGGTGGAATTTAGTAAAGTATAATAGGAAGTTCTTAGAACCCTATATTATCTTATTTAGTTTCCTTTATAATATAGCAACTTAGTTAGGGTTGCCATAAGATGCTTCTAGTATAGTAACTAGTTCTTCTACCGTACTTAGTTGGAACGGGTATATAGTGTCCGCGGCATCTCCTTTTAGGCGGCTTATAGTATAGCGAAGTTAACTATTAGGGGTAGGGTAGCAATTAATATTGCCGTTTAGCTTATTCTAAAGTTAGTTAAGGAAAGAGAGTAGCTTACTTCTCTTATTAGAATAGGCGGGAGGATTAGGGAGGTATTTAGATAACTTTTTTTTAGGGGTATTAACTAGTAAATTCCGGGTTAAGGAGTTAGTTTTAGATACGTTCTTCTTATCTGGTGTTTATAGGTTAATACTAGTAGGGACAGGTGGGGGCAATAGTATAGTAGACGGTAGGTTATAATAAATCTCTTTAACTTCCTTTCTTAGGGATTAGACCGTCTTATAATATTAAGCTTCTTATTAGGCAAGAGCATCCATAAAAGCCTCTTAGAGACTTCTTATTTATTTAGTAAATAGGGCGCGTAAGTCGTTTATAAATAAGGGGGTTTTTAGGTTGTTCTATATATTAGTTAGGGCAGGACAGAGTATATAGTTTAATATAATATAGTATTATGGAGTAAGTATAAGCGATGATAATATATAGCAAAGTAGATATTATTAAGCTATGTATATAAACTATATAATAAAGTTAAAACGTTGCGTAAGAAGAGAAGGTAAGGAAATGGGAAGAAAGGGTATATATTATTAGTTTGGTTGCTTAGTTAATATATACATAAAGCAGAATAGGATTTAAGTAGCGGTCCTGGCAGAACTTAATAGGATTTAGTAGACTTGGCAGAATATAGCAGAATGCGGCAGACTGCCATTAGATTGCCGTAGATTGCCAGCAGATTACCATCAAATTGTCGTCTCACGGTCAGTCTCTTCTTGCTACGTTGGTGGAAACAGGTAAAAACAGGTGGATGTGTATAAGGTGTTACAGAGGTGTCCCATAACAATAAGGATTTAGTATTTTTTAATAACACCATAATAACATGTTATTGAATTAAATATAAATTAAAAAGCGTTTAAATATCTATATTATTATTCAATAATATATTATTATTATTATTATTATTTATTGCTTAACGTCTGATTTGGATCCCTGTTGGGCCCACGCAGACTACTCCTTATATACATATAGGGAGAAAACTCTATTTAAGAAAACCCCGTAATCCATCTCCCTACCTTTTAGGACTCGCTTGCAAGTCGCCTGCGAGTCACTAGTAGTACTCTACTACCTTACTTTTTAACCTCCTTGGGAATCACTACTGCCGTAACAAACCTATGGACGCGCTAGTATTATACACTGTACTCTACTCCTGTAGAGTTATTAGGGGGCGTCTATTACTCGCCCCTTTGCTTTCTATTGCTATTTCCTTTGCAACCCAGAACTGGTCTAGCACATTTTGGCCAATAAGCCACCGGGTAGCCGCCTTAAGGCCTTTCTGTGTTAAAAGCAGTGTATTATAGTTTTCTGTGCTAGCTGCTAAGAGCATTGCTTCTCGGCTGGTGCGTAAGGGGTATAACAGTATTACGTGTTTTGGTGTCTGTCTTGGCCAGCTATATTTACACCTTAGGCTACCTACTGGGATACCTACCCAGTAAAGCCAATCTTTTAGTCCTATTATTCCTGTCCTTAAGAGTGTTGCTATTATATTTTCTACCTTTATTAGGCCCTCTTAGAGCCCTTAGGTATTTACCCCCTATAGTATTACCTATACTATGGCTTAGGTTCCCCTTGCCTAAGTCTACCTCTATACCTTTAACTCCTATTTGTCTCTCTAGCGTTGGTCTAACCAGTATTATATTGCGGTAGATAGTTTTCTAGTACTTTTTTATGCTCTACTTTAGCTCCTTTCTCTCTCTTGCTATTATCTTTACTGGCCTCTTACGCGTCTCCCTTCCTCCTCTATATAGGCCTAGGCCCTAGCGCCGCACCATTCTTCTTCTACTTTCTCCACCTGTTTTCCTAATATATCTTCCCTACTTTAGGGTTGTTGGTTCCTTCTCCTATAGGGCACCCTAGGGTCCCTCTATAGTTTATTTAGGCGTGTCTTAATATACTTTATAACATTAGAGTTACGTTCCTTTTGCACCCTTTATATTGCATTAGCTTCAATATATAGTTATAGGGGGGGAATATTGGCTTCCTTCTTAAGCAGTGCTGTGGCCATTCACTTATACCCGCCTATTATACTCCTAAGGCAGGCTGTTTGGACCTTTTAGAGTAGTTTAAGGAGTGATTTAGGGGGGCCTTTCTTAGTTTCTCTAGTGGCCCAAATGCTAGATCTATACGTTATGGTTAGCCGGATAACTGCTATATATAGTAGGCGTGACCTCTGGAAGCATGGACCCCATATAGAATTAACGATCCTGGACATAGCGATATACTATACTTGGCCCTTATGGGCCACTTACGCCGCATATGCGCTCTACTGGAGCTTGCTGTCTACCCACACTCCTAATACCCTTAGGCCTTAAACCGGTTGACCCCTAAAGCCTTAGATATAGATTATATACTAAAGATCTATAGATTGGTTACGTTTTCTTATAAAATAAATTAGCTGGTATTTCTCTGGTGAGAATTGGACTCTATATCGTCTTGCCTATTTTATATAGGTGTTGTAGGCTTTCTCTAGTGTCCTACAGTTCTTTGCGGCTGTTGGCCCATATATAATTAGGTTTATATCATTAACAAAGCCTATCCCCTAGGTCGCCCCTTTCTTAAAGGTGTTAAGCAGGTTGCTTATAAAGAAGAGGAAGAGTATAGGTAATAGAGGTAATCCTTATAGTATTCCTGTTACGACTATAATAGGGGGGCTCTGGTATCCGCTAAAGACTAGTAACGTTTCTTTCTAGCCTATAAATCCTTAAACAAACTAAATAATCCATTCTAGGAAGCCCTTTGCCCTAAGGATGTATAGGAGACGCTTATAGGGTATATTATTATAGGCGCCGCTAATATCTAGGCTAAGCATTAATACTATAAAGTCCTTTCGCATAGCCTATGCAGTTTTAATG
>Ga0307507_10005663_pt1 | contig 20266 bp, 6 predicted proteins | sample 7_EM_MG_FD_207223 | JGI IMG/M metagenome (GOLD analysis project Ga0307507, IMG submission 207223) | Populus trichocarpa ectomycorrhiza microbial communities from riparian zone in the Pacific Northwest, United States - 7_EM | ecosystem: Host-associated > Plants > Roots > Unclassified | place...
ATAGCAACTATAAAAGAAGAGTTGCCAGTGTTGGGAATAAGGCAAGCGGTCGTCACGTGTCGTCGCGGCACTAGCGTGGCGAGGAGCCTTAAGCTCTTCGCCCTTCCTCGTTCCAATTAAAAATCATGTATTATCAAACAACGTCACTGTATCTACTCGAGTAGTACTAGTGATTTACCCTATGTTATCAACATATAGGATTTATAAGATCTATAAGGAACGTTATATACCCTGCGTACTTTATATACCTTACATACTTAGTATTTCTTAGGCGTAGTATTGTATATTTAAAGGGCCATAACGTGTTTCACCACCGAGCGCATTACACCACCGGGCGCATCACTTCGGGGAACACCAAAAAGCCTAGATTTCAATATTAAATATCTCAACCACTACTTAATAATATTTTCTAAAGATTTAAATATAAGCTCTAATATGCCTATTCTAGTGCCTATTATAATATAAAAGTATATAGTCTAGTGGTTGTTGAGATATTTCGAAATATCTCTATTTTTAGCCCCTAAACTCTATATTATAATAACTATTAAGTTACATACTCTAATATTATTATAATATACACTAAAATATGTATATAAAAGCTTATATTTAAATTTTTAGAAAATATTATTAAGTAGTGGTTGAGATATTTAAGATTGAAATTTAGGCTTTTTTGTGTTCTTTAAAGTGATGCGCTCAGTGGTGTAATACGCTCGGTGGTGGAACACGTTAGTCCCTATCTAGATAGTTCTTCTCTTTATATTAAATCTTAGAATATAATTGGAGTTAATCTATTAGGTAACTACTCCACTAGTTATTATTATGTTATTAACTTCTTATTTACCTATATACCTAGCCTATTAGCGAGCCTACTGTAGTATTTCCTGTAAGGCTTCGTTATACTAGGGGTCCGAGCCTATAACTATTATAAGTAGCTCCTAATTATATATTATATAACGCTATTCTATAGGGTTTTTTTTAACTAAAACGCTACGAGATACTACTTTTTATCTTTTAATTAAAATATAATTGCCCCTAGGGTAAAGCTAGATATATCCGTTTTAAGATATATATATAGCTTCTAGTAAAAGTATATTGGAATTAGCGCTAATATAAATTAATCCTTTAACTAATCTATAGCCTACTTAGTAGCTTCCCTAAATATAAAGGGTCCTATTTTCTTGCCATTCTTAAATCCCTTTAGTAGATTGGTAATTGGAAATACTATTTATGTATAGTAAATAATAAATGTTTAGTAAAAGTTTACCGTGCTTAAAAACCTATACTTCTCTAAATATTATAGGGTAGGGCTATTCCCTAATAGCATCCACTTAGCTTTTCTCTATTAATACTCTAATAATACTAATAATAAAGCCTAGAAAATTAATAATAGTTATATAAAATATACATGTTTTTAGGTTTATATAGAGCTTATAATCCTGCAGTCTTTTTAATACTATTTGCATATAGTATATATATGCTTTATAGTTATTAGAGTAGACTATATATATTATATCTAATAGGCCTAAAATATTACTAGTAAGTCTAAATAGCATTACTAAGTATTTAAAGTGGCCGTACTATATTCAGAACGCCGTTTTCCATTTATTACTAGCTTTAATCCGGATTTAATAGTGTAGAAGGGTACGGTGTCCTTCAGATAGGAAGTCACAATGCTGTTAGTTAGTCAGTCAGTCTATCTGTCTGTTGGTCAGTCGGTCGGTCGGTTATAATCAGTTAAAAGTAATCAGTAAAGCAGTCTGTAAGAAAGGAAAGAAAAGAATGTATTCTAGTAGGTTCGTGATATCTAAGAAGGAGGGAAGCCGAAGGCTTAATATATATAGGAAAATGCCAAGACACTAAGTATAGGACATTTTACCCCACTATATACCTCCCCTAACGTTCTATACTATAGAAGAATAGCCAAATAAAAGAATAGCAAGAGCAGAATAGAAAAAAGGAAAGTACATCCCTAAAAGAACACAGGTAACCTTATCCTTAACCCTACGGAACTATTCTACGGCGTCCTTCCATTATCCGTAGCTAAGATCCGATCTTCCTACTAGTAGCAACTAGGACGGTAGTAAACCAGAAATAATAACGGCGGCGGTAATAGCAGTAACAGTAACGGTGGTAGAAGCAGTAGTAAAAGTAGATATTTAGCGCAGTAAAATAAAATAGAATAGTCAGCGGTAGAACACTCGGTAGAAGAACTTGGTAACAGTTAGTAAGCAGTAGGACATCTAACAGTAGAACTTTTAATAGTAGAATACTTAGTAGAAGCGGAACAGTTAGTAACAGTTAGTTAAGGTAATAGCGGTAGAATAATCGGAACAATGGAACAGAACGGCTAAATAGCAGCAGTAGAATAGCTGGTTAGAATAGTAGTAGCAGTAGCAGTAGCAGTAGCAGTAGAACAATCGGTTGGCGGCGGTTAGTTAGAGTAGTAGTTAGTAGAAATAGTAGAACGGAACAGGTTAGTTAGAACAGTTAGGCGGAACAGCATAATAGATCTAGTAGATCCGGCAGTAATTAGATCTAGCAACGGTATAGATCTAGAATAGTAGAAACAGAGCAGTTAGTTAAGACAGTAGGGATAAAGCAGTCGGACGGAATAGCGGCGGTAGCGGTAGGGCAGTTAATTAAAATAGCAGAGACTCTGGCTTAATTTAGTTGTTTAGCTAGTCGTTTAATATTAAGACTCTATATCTAGCTCTGCATCTGGCTGTGCATTTAGCTGTGCATTAGTAGCTCTGCATTGCATATTCTGCGTCCGTGTCTACGTCCGTATCTACGTATATACTTTAACTGCTAGCCGAAGACTGTCTAATTGGTTAGCGACGACATGCTACAACTAATCGTTCGGTTATTTAATTAAGGTAGAAATTTAGCCCGGTTAAAGGTTCTAACTGTCCTAATTTAAATACAGAGACGGCGTTTAGCTAATTAAGATTTAATAAGGCCCTAGCTTAACTTAAGGTGTCTTTTACTATATATACAACTGTAGCTTTACATCCGTAGATAACTAATTAACACTTCCGTATAGACGTACAATTGGTTAAGGCTCCGCATCTACTGTTTAATCAAGGCTTCGCATATATAGGCGTCTAGTTAAGCTGCCGTACTATTGTCTAATTAAGGCTCTACACCCATATACTCTATATCCATAGACTCCGTGTATAACTCTATATAAAACTCTATATAAAGCTCTATATTTATATTTATAGGAAAGATTGTTCTAGTTAAAGAGGCTCTAAGATGTTAATTAACCGTATTTCTAACATTCTACGGTTATATACTAATTTCCTTATTAGGCCTAGTATCTGTCTATCTACCATTATAGAATCTTTAACCACTAATTAAAGATATCTAACGGCAACGGTAACTAATTTAATTTAACTATAATAATATATAATCAACTAACGTTTAAATAGGGTATTAGGTTAGCCTAACTAAAAGCTCTAGTTAATCTAACTTAACTATAAAGGCGGCGTCTAACTGATTAAGATTTAACTAAGGCTTTAGCTTAACTTAAGACGTCTTCTATTATACGTATAACCTAGGCTCTATATTATTATATACTTAATTAAAGCTTTTAAATCCGTTAACGTTCCATTAAGGCTCTATATCTATAGGCTCTATATCTATAGATAGTCAATTAAGACTCTAGCTATGCAGTTATTTGGTTAAAGCTCTACATCTATAGTTAATTAAGGCTCTTAGTGTCTACTAAACATCCAATCCAGAGACCTATCTTAAGACTTCCTTCCTTATAAGTATAAACGGCAGTTTCTAGTAAACCATTTCCGCGGGCCCGGTGCTTTTATAAGACGTCCTTAATAGCTACTTTCTTTCCTTTTAGAGTTGCCTTTGCTCTTAGCTTCTTTGGCGCATTCTTAGGCTTTTACAGCTGCTTCTTTACCCCAGATATTAGTAGTACACTTACATATCCTTAATCTTCTTCTAGCTTAAGAGCCTTCTTAGGATTATCTTCTGCTTTTAGTCTCTTTATTATTATCCTACTAGTTCTATACTTTGCCTAAGTTGTCCTTAATATCTTTAAGGCCATCTAGTGGCAGCTTCTTGGCTATTATAACTACCTCCATCGCATATCCCTTGCCCTTATGTCTATAATAGTCCTTCGTTAAAACAACTAAAGGGGAAGCGTTAGTTCCTATACGTCCAATTCCTATTCCCTTTGTAATCCTTAACATAGTCCTTTACTAGCCTAGCTAGATACGGCCTAGTTCTGTCTTTAGTTATATAAGGATAGTTTAGGCTTAACGTGGTTAACTATACCCTATATACAATCTCTTGCAAAACATCTTTTGTTAGTGCCTCTTTATATACTACTTTACCGTTTCCGCGGTGCTTATTATATAATGTTATGCTGCTGTACCTAATAGGTTCCTTCCTTACCGCAGTGTCCGTTCTTATTGTGCAGCTAGTACAGTACTAAATTTGGATAGCGGTAACAGTCGTGCTGTGGTTATTTGTTGTTTAAATAAGGAATAAGGTCGGCCCGGTTAAAGGCTCTAATTTAACGACACTCGACTGACTTGATTTAGTGTTAGTAACGTGCTGATATTGAGGCTCTGGCTTAATTCGACTCTTCAACTAACCACGGCTTTTGTGCAGTCGTTCGATTAAGGCTTCTGTGTAGTTGTTCGGCCAAGGCTCTGCGTATAGCTCTGCATCTATCTCTGTATTATATAATCGGCTCTGTATCCGTGCAATTAATTAAGGCTTCTAATACTATTCTTATTATACAGCTAGTGCATCTGGTATATTATCAAATTCTAGGGGCGGTATAGAGTTCTGCCGGCTCTATTGCTGAATAGACTAATTAGGATTTTCCGTGCCGGGTATAGAAAATCGCTATTAGCTCAGTAATAGGCGGTAAGCTAAACTAACATCTTTATAGTAGGTCATTGCGACTGACGCGTCGCGATTAAGAAAGTAAATAAGAAAAGGAGCTTTAGGAAATATAGTAATTAAGCAGACAAAATAGAAATCTTTTATACGGTCGTCACCTACGTCCCCTCCCCTACCTTAGAACTTGACTGTCCCCTAGTCAAACATTCTATACCTACTGCGGAGCCTGCTGTGGAGCCTGCTGCGGAGCCTACGGGTTAACGGCTGGCCTTAAGCGTCTGTCTCCATGACCGTCTCCAAGGATCGGACGATTTATTCTTCCTAGCTTTAGCTGTCTTATCTGCAGGCCGTAATATAATCTGGATATAATCTCCCAGTCGTATATTCTCCTGCGGCAGAGCCTGCGGCTTGACAATTGTCCTGGTTATACGGCTGTCTCTAGGGGTCAGGCGAGTCTGCAGATATTACTAGCTAAACGTTACTAAGTCCATAGGCCGTACTTAATAGTAGTCCTCCCAGCTCATACGCATTTTGTCACTGTTCTTCAGCACTACTCCGTTATAGAAAGTAGTAAAATCCGTTTATATGGTAGGGGCCTGTTGCTGCGTCTATTCTCCCTTTGGTCTATTTAGGTCAGTTTCTTAGTATGTACGCAGCTAGTTCTTAATGCCCTTTAATCATCCTTTATTGCCAAGCCACGGCAGTTCAGGTCCAGGTCGTTTGCGCGTCCTAGCTACTAGTCTTCCTTAATTAAACGGATACACAAATCCTTGCTAAATAAGATCCTTAAGCCCTTGGCATTTATACTGGGTAAAACGGTAACCTCCTCCGCATCCAAAATAGGTCTATAGGCCTTATCCTCGCGTACCTTACTAACCTCATACATTCTGCTGCGGCCGTCCAAAGGTAGTAGAATCTTGCGGATATCGAGAGCCTTATAGATATTAAAAATTGTATAGATATTAAAAGTCTTGCGGAGCAAAGGGAGCTTAGGTATTATTCTACCAGTCTTTATATCCTAGTGCTGGGCCGTATCCTTATACTAAGCTTTAAACTGCAGCCTAATTTAGTAGTGTTATAAACCTTTCTAGGTCCTTTTAAATTTGGTTAAGGAACGGCATTGACTATACGGCTACTGCAAGCTCCGTCTTGCTCAACCTTAGTCTCTTTAACTGGCTTACTATTTTGTCTATCTCCTAATCTACGGTAGGGGGTGACTGCTGCTGCGTTAGGGCTCCTCCGTATACACCTAGGTCCAGAAGCCTTCCTTCTCTCCTGCGGTTAAGCTCATCCCTTTACTGCCATAGCTTCTGTATAAGCTAGACATTTAGGGCGTCTTCTTCTAGAAGGACATCTATTCGCTTAGCGCCCTCTACAATTACTATCCTTAACTCTACGGCCTCCTTTAGTCTTTTAAATACAAGGGTGCTAGGCTTGTCTACTACAGCTCCTATCTTTTCCATTACATACCTACGGTATTCAGTAGGAAGTCCTTGTATAAACCATTACCCTCTCTCTAGATCTAACAGATTGCCCGCCGCTATCGCTTTAGCTAAGATAGTAGTAAAGTCCTATATGTAGTGACGTAATTCGCCTAGCTATTCCGTAGATTTTTAAACAAAAGCTTCTACGAAGTCTCTTATCTCCATGCGTTGGTAGAAGTCGTCTATTTAGTACTTGGCTCTAAGGCGGTTTACCAGTCCTTTCCATTCTCCTTAGTTAAATTCTAGTATTACCTAAATAGCTTCCGCGTATATGTCCTCGCAATAGTTAAGGAGACACACAAGCCTACGCTCTTCGCCTACGTAATACCTTTAACATATACCCTCGTAGTCCTTAATAAACCTAGAGATATTCTTTCCATTAAACCATGGAACCCCTTGCCTAAACAGATCTGGCATTACTACCGTTAGAATAAACATGTGGTGTACTTCCCTTACTGCCTAAACGGGTATATACTGCGGCTGGTCTGCTTGCATGGCCGTGGTCTTAGCAGAGGATGTCCCAGATAACTATCCTAGCAGGACCTTAACGGGCGAACGCTGCGGTAGGTCTACTTATACGGCCACATCCGTAACGGAAGGCACCTGCTTCTTAACGGCTAAGGGGGGGTCTCCCTAAGAGAGCACGAAATCTCCATCTTCTACCAGTGCCGGGTCTAGATACGTCCGTCTATTTTAGCCTGCCGTTATTCCGCGCAGTACCTCCTTACGGAGTGCTTCTTAAGCCGCTACTAATATAATCTAGATTACTTAAAAGAAGACAAAGCTAAGCCAGAATAGGAAGCTTTTAAGAGCAGATCTAATCTCATGTCCTTGCAATCTTACTTAGTATTCTCTCTTCTATTCCTAAAGGCTAGCGCTAACTTCCTCTGCCGCTAGATACCTTAGATCTCGTTTCCATCTAATTAATTGGTCCTTGGCTTATCGTCTCTACATCCTCAACAAAGCTCTGGCCATGTCTGTGCGTAGGTAGTAGAAATATTGGGTACCTCTAACTGCCGGTCAACGTCGTCTAATAGGCTCGCTGGTTCGCTTAACGTCCTTGCACGTAACTTTCTAAGACCCTACTCTCCAAGCTCAGACACTAATTCTTATTGCCACTCTTTGGCTTGTGCGTCAAGTCTAATGTCCGTCTTTTCCGCTATCCTTCTGTTTAGGGACTACCTGGTTCCCCTCGCTGTCCGATACTGCCTGGTTCTTTGCTGCTGTCTCGTCTACCTAGCTAGTCGTTCTTCTGCAGCTGGTCGTCCTTCTATAGTCGTAATATATTCTTTGCGTGTCTTATATGTATATAGCACTAGACTTCTAATCTAAAGAGCTTGCCGTCGTCCCTACGTGGAATGCCAAAATGTAGAAGGGTACGGTGTCCATCAGATAGGAAGTTACAATGCTGTCAGTCAGTCAGTCTGTCTGTCTGTCTGTCGGTTGGTCGGTCGGTCGGTTATAATCAGTCAAAAGTAATTAGTAAAGCAGTCTGTAAGAAAGAAAAGAAAAGAATGTATTCCGGTAGGTTCGTGATGTCCAAGAAGGAGGGAAGCCGAAGGCTTAATATATACAGGAAAATGCCAAGATACTAAGCATGGGACATTTTACCCCACCACAATAGTACATATTTTTTAGATTTAATTTTATAAATATCTTTACGCCTAATAGCCCGTTAATAAGTTCCCCTATTAAGGGTATTAGGTAATAATTCTTTATAATAATTCTATTAAGCGCCTAATAGTTAATATAGAGATATAAAGTCCTATCCCTTTAGGTATAAATATAATTAGCACCCCTACTAGGCTTATAAAAGGCCAAATCTATTCTCTTTAAAGATTGTATACTATATATTAATATAATGCCGCTAGCTTATTTTCTAATAGGTTATTAGTAGTCTAAAAAAAGGTTGCTTATTCCCTATATCTATCTCGTGCTTAACTAATATAAAATTAGGTAAAGTTTATATTATAATAATGATTTATTACTTAACGTCCGATTTGGATCCCTATTAGGCCCACGCGGACTACTCCTTATATACATATAGGGAGAAAACTCTATATAAGAAAACCCCGTAATCCATCTCCCCGCCTTTTAGGACTTGCCTACTAGCGCCTATAAGGCGCCTATAAGTCGCCTATAGTGCTCTACTACCCTACTTTTTAACCTCTTTAGGAACCACTGCTGCCGTAATAAGCCTATAGACGCGCTAGTATTATAAACTTTCTCTACTACTATAGAGTTATTAGGGGGCGCCTATTGCTTGCCCCTTTACCTTCTATTACCATTTCCTTTGCAACCCAAAACTGGTCTAGTATATTTTAGCTAATAAGCCACTAGGTAACCGCCTTAAGACCTTTTTATATTAAGAGTAGTATATTATAGTTCTCTGTACTAGCTGCTAGGAGTATTGCTTCTTAGTTAGTGCGTTAGGGGCATAACAGTATTATATGTTTTGGTGTCTATCTTAGCCAGCCATATTCGCATCTTAGACTATCTACTAGGACGCCTACCTAGTAGAGCCAATCTTTTAGTCCTATTATTCCTATTCTTAAAAGTATTACCATTATATTTTCTGCCTTTATTAGGCCTTTTTGGAGCCCTTAGGTGTTTACCCCCTATAGTATTAACTATGCTATAGCTTAGGTTCCTTTTGCTTAGGTTAGCCTCTATACCTTTAACTCCTATACGCCTCCAGCGTTAGTCTAACCAGTATTATATTGCGGTAGATAGTTTCCTAGCATTCTTTTATGCTCTACTTTAGCTCCTTTCTCTCTCTTACTATTATCTTTACTAGCCCCTTACGCGTCTCCCTTCCTCCTTTATATAGGCCTAGGCCCTAATATAGCACTATCTACTTTCTTTACCTATTTCTCTAATATATCTTCCCTATTTTAGGGTTATTGGTTTATAGGGCACCCTAAGGTCCCTCTATAGATTATTTAGGCGTGTCTTAATATGCTTTATAACATTAGAGTTGCGTTTATTTTACGCCCTTTATATTATAGCGGCTTTAATATATAGTTATAGGGGGGGAATATTGGCTTCCTTTTTAAGCAGTGCTATAGCTATTTACTTATACCCGCCTGTTATACTCTAGAGGTAGGCTATTTAGACCTTTTAGAGTGGTTTAAGGAGTAGTTTAAAGGGGCCTTTCTTAATTTCTCTAATGGCCCAAATACTAGATCTATACGTTATAGTTGGCTAGACAACTGCTATATATAATAGGCGTGACCTCTAAAAGTATAGGCCCTATAGGCCGCTTACGCAATATATACGCTCTACTAGAGCTTACTGTCTACCTATACTCCTAATACCCTTAGGCCCTAAACTAGTTAACCCCTAAAGCCTTAGATGTAAATTATATACTAAAGATCTATAGATTAGTTGCGTTTTCTTATGAAATAGATTAGCTAGTATTTCTCTAGTAAGAATTGGACTCTATATTATCTTACCTATTTTATATAGGTGTTATAGACTTTCTCTAGTATTCTGCGGTTCTCTGCAGCTATTAGCCCGTATATAATTAGGTTTATATTATTAATAAAGCCTATTCTTTAGGTCGCCCCTTCCTTAAAGGAGTTAAGTAGGTTGCTTATAAAGAAAAGGAAGAGTATAGGCGAGAGGGGTAATTCTTATAGTATTCCTATTGTAACTGTAATAGGGAGGCTCTGGTATCTACTAAAGACTAGTAATATTTCTTTCTAGCCTATAAACCCTTAAATAAATTATATAATCTATTCTGGGAAGCCCTTTGTCCTAAGGATATATAGGAGGCGCTTGTAGGGTATATTATTATAGGTACTGCTAATATCTAGGCTAAGCATTAATACTATAAAGTCCCTTCGCATTGCCCATGCAGATTTAATAGTGGTAGCGAGTAGTATAAGTACTAATAGTGTTAAGCGGTTCTTTCTTGCCCCTATTTAGCTTTATAGTAGTAGGGTATATTCCTTAGCTGTGTCTGCTATATGGTCCGCTATTACCCTTTCTAAGATCTTACTAAGGGCGTTTTCTAAAGCAATAGGGCGGTAGCTTCCTAGGGTTAAGTAATCTACTTTGCCTTCTTTTTATAGAATAACCGTTATTATAGCTCTACTAAGTTATAGGTAGAAGTCTATAGCAAAGCATACTCTGGCTACGTCTATAAGCTAAGGTGCTATAAGTGGTCTATAGGTCTTTAAGGCCTTATTTAGAATCCTATCTGGTTCTAATACCGTATTATTTAAAAGGCGGCTAATAGTTCTGGCTATTTCCTCTATTATTATATTGCTGTTGACCCATAGGCAAGTTACTAGTATTTCGCCTATAATATTACTAAGGTTAGCTGGAACCAGTTAGGGAAAGGACCTTTCTATAAGAATCTTTGCTTTCTTATTATTGTTATTAGTGGCCTATAATTCCCCTACTCTTTAAGGGGCGGTAGGTATAGGTCTTCTGCTAGGTGCCCTGCCTTTTTCTTTACCTATCTTGCTATAGCCTAAAGGCCCTTATTATAGGGGAGGCTCGGGTTAAAAGTATGCTTATTTATAAACCATCTCCAGTTATTCCTTACTTCTTTTTTTAGGGTATTCTTTAACTAGTTTCTTATATCTTTATATTGTCTTTTGTCTTTAGGGTTATGGCTACTTATATATATTCTTCTTACTTAATATTAGCTAGTAATAAGAACCGCGCATTATACGGACTATATATATTGTATATAGGGGCCCAGTTATAAAACTGGGCAGTGCTCTCCTAGCCCGTTTTTAATTACTACCTAGATCCTTTTTAGTCTTCGGTTAATCTCCTTAGAGGTAGCTAATAAGCTTTACTTGTTTAGTATTAGGTAGATTTTTTCTAGACTTTAAAGTTGCTGTTTAACTATATTAAGGAAACTGTTTGTCTTAAGCTTCCTTATTACGTATCTTTTACTATTTAATTGCGCCTTAATATCCAGATCTAGCTGTATTTAGATAGGGATATAGTCTAAGGCAAGTGCCTATTCTTCTTTAGGGTTATACCTTTTAAGTCTCTAGTATAGGCCTTTGTCTATAAATATAAGGTTAATTATACTTCTGGTAATGCCTTATTGCTATATAATTACTCCTAGGGGGGTAGCCAGTTTAAGGCCCTAGATGTCTATAGCTCTTAATAAGTACTTTACCTATTATTTAGTAACAATATAGATGCCCCCCTACTATAGGTGGTAGAGATTTATATCTCCTAATAGGATAAACTCTATGCCTTTGATTTCTAGTAGGCTTATTATTAATATAATATTCTCTTTATAGGACCCCTTTAACCCTAAGGTTATATATATTAATAATTTATACCGGTTCCCTATATATCTGGATTATTATAACTGTAATATCTAGGTTAACTGCCTGCTATAACTATAAGGATAGGCTGATAACTTTACTAATTATAAAGCATACGCGTATAGCTGCTTTTAGTTTATATAGACGCTAGAATCCTTGGGGGCAGTATGTTAATTATATATAGGTGTTATAATATGGCTCTTATATAGCAAGGATATAGTATTTCTCTAGGTCTAGACTGTCTAGTAGGGGCCTTACAAGATAGTGGTTTATATTGCCACAATTATACTATATAATGGATAGGTAGTAAACCCCTAGTAGGGGTCCTTTATCTCTTTTTTATTCCTCGCTTCTTCTATTCCCACTTTCTTTAGAATTTTTAGAACTTTTATCTCTTATGTCTGCACCCTAGTCGCTACTTATTTTATATAGAGCTTTCCATTCCTATGTCTTATATTCCTACTAACGCTTCTATATCTAAATCTATTATTATCTCTAGTTCTTTCCCTAATCTTACTAGCTAGCTATATACTCTTTATAGGTCGGCTACGAATATTATATTTGCCGCGTTAAGTCTAATTCTTAATTATTCTAGTTTTGAGCTTGCTATAGCTATCTATAGGGGTCTTCCTATAGGGCGTCCTCTCCCTTATATCCCCTATATCCCTTATATCCCTATTTAGTCTAGTAATATTACGCGGCATCGCTTCTAGCCTATTAAGGCTTGGGATAGCTGGCCTAGCCCCCTAGTATTAAAAGTAGGAAACGCCAAGAAGGCACCTACGTCCCCCTAGCTTATTGCCTATTGTTTCTATTTATATAACCTAGCGTATAGTTATTCCCGTAGCTATTAAGCCCTTACCTTCTATCTCCTATATTTAATATAGTCTTCTCCCTCTTATACCTTATATATACTTTAATAGCAGTTTACGCATTTTATTTAGTCTTAATTTAGGTAATATCTTATATTATAGTCGTTTGTAAAAGATTGTTTAATCGCGCCAAGCTCCTAATAGCCGGTATCGCACCCCACTAAAATTTGTAAGAGGTGCAATGTAAAGCATTTAATCCACTACTTATTGCCTAAAATGGGCAGAAGGCTCGCACCTAAGGTTGTACATCGAATTAGGGTTAGAATTGAAGCTGGTAAGGGGGTGCCGGCTATTGCAAAGGCTATTAACGTGTCTTGTCCTACCGTTTATAAGATATAATTAAATATTAACCTTTATGATGAGCCGTACGCGCCAGCTAGTCTTATATAAGGTTAACTAAGGCTACTTCTAGCCTATTAAGAGCTTATAAGTCTAATATTGCTTAGTATTGGGTTTTTATTAACGCGTCGCCAGTAATAGAGGCTACTTGACTTCCTTAAAGACTAACCCACTGCCTACCTTAATGAGATGCAGGACTTCCTATTTAATGGGTTTAATCTTTAAGTCTTCGCAGCTACCGTTAACCGCACCTTATTAAGAGCTTGTTGGTTAAGGAAGGCCGTTAAGGCTTACGCGGCAGAGAGAAGTTGGGAGCTTTGTATATTATGGATTGGTAGATAGGCAATGTGGATGGCAGATTAGCTGGTTTTCCTTAATAAGTTAGCTTCTAACGAGAAGACGGGCAATAGGAAGTTTGGCTAGGCGCCAATTAGAAGATAGTATAAGGTCTCTTGTCCGTTTAAGAGGTTAGAGAGGTAGAGTATTCTACTAGCGCTGTTAGTTAACGGATACCTAAGCTACCTTATTTACTAAGGCTCCATTATGGTGAGATCTTTAAGCTATTTCTAGAGTAGCAGGTGCTCCCTTATTGTATACTATATCCTAGGCCCCAATCTATTCTTATTCTAGACAACGCGTTAATTTATAAGTTAGTAAAAATCTATAGTCTATGTAAGGAGCACGGCGTATTGCTTATATTCTTACCACTATACTTACTAGATTATAACCCAATTGAGGCAATATTTAAGGACCTTAAGGCGTGGATTAAAAGGAACTATTAACTAGCAGATACGTTTAAGAGCTTTAAGGCGTTTCTATACTTTACCGTTAGTTAATTAATAGGAGCTTATGTGGAGGCGCATTATAGAAACGCAGGATATATAGTTTAAATCTATCTACTGCCTTAACAGCTTAAAGGTAGAGATTTTGCCTCTTATCCTTACCAATATTCCTATCTTAAAGTTATATATCTCCTATATCTCGTTAGTTATGCCTTTGCCCTCCCTTTTTAACACCTTTAATATATTAAGATTCTATATCTTGTCCATTAACCTTACCTTAATCCGCCCAAGAATCTCCTTCTGCTGCTCGTTATTAAACCCTGGCTGGTTAACAAGCTATTTAAAGAAGAATCCTAGCAGCTTAACTGGGTCTATCTCTGACCGAATGGGGCTGGAATTGTAAGGCTGATTAACCGTTGAATGTGGATATAGAGAGTAGTGCGGAGGGTATATAGGGAGCTGAGGTTAAGGCTAAGGCTAAGACTTAAGCTCCTTAACTAGCCAAGCTTTAATAAGACTGTTAATGGTTTCATCCTTCTCCTTTGGCTGCTCTGTCTTATTATTCTTACGGCCTTTCTCCTTCCAGTTTATAAGCTGAACGATAATATTCTACGAAGGCTGATCTATAGTAGACTCTTCCTTTAATATCTTATGGTTCTAACGCGCTAGATTTTCTAAGCTAATAGGATAATAATAGAGGATGTAATCTGGTGAGGTTAATGATTAACTATTACGCTAATATGTTGCAGGATAGTTACTGCAGTGGTTATTTAAATAAGACTACCTGTTAGCTATCCTAGGGACATAATTACCGGAATCCTCCTTAGCGGCAAGTAGCTTAGGCAGATTATTAAGTTGAGCTTGCGTAGTAGTCCTTCTTCCTCCCAATCTATTACCTACTCGCTGACTTGACGTAGGTATAGGTATTGCTAGAATTACCTCCTTCTCCTTAACTAAACTTAATGTAAAGTTAAGCCTTAAGGATTTTAATGGCCAGTATAAATGCCATTTCTTTATAATCTTAACTGACTGCTAGAGGTCCTTGTAGTTATTAATCTGCTATTAATAGAAGTTATAAGCTCGCGCGTTCTTATATAAGGCAATCGCCTTAAGCTGCTGGATTTTGAACTTCTGTGGTAAGAGATCTCTTAAGAGCTTTTCCTTCTAAGCCTTAATTGCAGTTAGGTAGAGTATATCCTGGTATAATATTGTTAATTGACTTTTAGGTAGAACCTCCTTTCTATTAAATGCCTTCCATACGCTTATAAAACGTACTACCGCCGGCGGTGACGGCGGCTCCTCTGTATTATTGTCCTCTACCTCCTTCTCTCCCTCGTCATTATCCTCTGCATCTATATCTATTAAGGGCTGGGCAGACGCTGGTGGTGATGGCGTAAATGGTAACACTTTAGGGCGTAGAGGCGGGGAAACACGTATAGGAGGCTGAGGCGCTACCCTAGGTCTTACTTTCTTAGCTACTGGTGTAGAGGGCGTTAATATTAAATGGGAGCGCTTCTTTAATGTTTTAGAAGGACGCGTTAATGCGCGCTTTGGTAGCAGCTTAGCTGGCTTATTGCGTTTATTGGAAGCTATGGAAAACACCACAGAAGGGTCCTATATAATTATACTAATTAGGCTAGACTTAAGCTTTATTTTAAGCTACTTACGGCTGTTTGCTAAGGATTGCTAGGTCTTTAAATAGCTGGCATTGCACCTCTGACAAATTTTGGTAGGGTGCGATGCCGGCTGTTAGGAGCTTGGCGCGATTAAACGATCTTTTGCAAACGACTGTATAAGGGCCTGTATAGTGGCCGCAGCATACCTATACTGCGTATATGGATTAGGTATGTCCCTATTATGCGCAGCGATAGTATTATTTTAGGCGTAGTCTGTGGTTATAGAGCCTTGTGTTATATATAAGGCCATTTATAATTATTCCTTTTTGGATAAGAAGTTTTTATATTTCTAGCATATATATGCTAATAGTAAGGGAGCTATATGTTTAACTAGCGTCTCCCTAGCGAGTCTCTGGCGACCCTTATATCCTTTTATTATTTTTATTATATACTTAATTTGCATTTTTCTATTAAAGCTATTAGATTTAGGTAATCTCAAAACCTAGTATAAGGCATTCCATTTATTTTACTATCTCCTATATAGTTGCTATATTGTCCGCCTAGTATCTCTTTTCTACCCTAAGGCTTATAGGAACCGCTAGAACTTTAACTAGGTAATCTTTATAGAGCACTTTTATGCTAATACGTTCTCCTAGCCTATCTCCTATATTTACAGCTTATTCCTTTGCCTATTAATCCTTTAGGGTAACTCTAATATCTCCGCTTCTGAGGTATTAGACTATAACAGCGTTATAGACCTCTTTACGAATCTCTATAAGGATATCTATTTCTAATTGTCCCCTTAGCCCCTCTGCTTTTTTTATACTTAGTTATATTATAATTATATACCCAGTTGTTATCTTAAGGGGGGTAGGTTCCCTATACTATAGAAGCGCAGCTATGGCGGCCTAGGTATGGTTCGCCGGTAAAGGGGGGTTTTATTTATTTTTAATTTTACTTAGCCATTAGAGGATTTAATTAAGGGTTTGCTAGAGGGGCGCCTAAGGTTTGCTGGACTGGTGGAGCCATTCTACTAGCTACATTAGTTCGTTATGGCTAATAGTTATTTCCCCGCAATTTTAGATACTAGACGCGTCTAGTAGGCTTTATATTTTATTAAATACCTTCTTAATAGAGGTATTTCCGCTTTATAGTGTGGTATTCGCCCGTCTTTATTGTGGAGGGCTATTGCTAGGCGTAGTTCTAGCGGTCGCGCGCAAGTGCAAACCACCATTATTTAATATGTACCTCCCCTGTAATGCATATATCTTAGGGGGTTCACTAGGAGTTATTTAGGGTTCTTTTAGTTAGTTTTGGTCTTTTTAGGCCGGGTGCAGTAAGAGCTCCTTTTACATAGGGTTGGGTAAAGTTTATATAGTCTCTTTATTAAAAACATCCTCTAAGTCTATATATTCCTATAGAATCTCTAGTTTCTTAACTATATATAGCCGAATATTTAAAAAGAAATACCCCGTGTCCCTATTCTTAGTATTAAAAGTAGTATATATAGTACATACCCACCCTTCTTCTGATATATAGCTTAAGAAAGTCTTTTAGTTTTTAACTATAATGCGCGGTTAAGACTTCTAGTGTTAATATAAGGCTAAAGGCCAATTAATATCTAGATTAACTTGTTAAAACTATAGGTATCCTAAAACAAGGTTATACACTTTAATTTTTACAGCGTAGAAGTATATCTCCTACGTATTCTATAGACTATTATAGTCCCAGCTAGCTATAGAAGGAGTTTGTTCCCTATAATATGGAATTTAATAGCCTTTAATACTTTAAACAGTGTATATCTATAAGCCGCTAAGGTCCAAATCCAATTCTTTTACTAGTAATTAAGAAATAAATCCCATAGTCGCGTCACTGTCTATAAGGCAGTCTTATATTACCTATTTGTTATTAACTTAAAGGGAGATAGGAATAACTATACGGTGGTTTACTCCCTTCTTCTCTTACTAGCCTAGTATAAGTAAAGATCTACTAGGCTTTCTCTTTTCCTAATTAAGCTAACCTTTACTTTTTTTACTAGTAGAAGTGCTTTATATAGCCCTTCTTACCATAGTTATAATAGACGCGTAACTCTTAGTTCTATTTATTTAGATTAGGTTTCTACCTATTAGTATTTTAGGGGTAACTAATATTGCTCTAGGGTCGCGAAGCCTACTTATATTGCTCTTCTATAGAGTAGTTAGGTCGGAATCTGCCCCTATTATTAAAGCTAGGTCTAGTTCTACGCTCTTTATTATTAGCGTCTTATTCCTTTTACTTACCTAAATAGTCTTTTTTAGCGTTCTTAATCTAAGTAGCTTTAGAGATAAGCTTTTCTTAAAAGGTAGGAATTTCGCCCTTCTCCTATATAGCCTATTAAATCTTAGGTTATAACTTAGTAAGTAACTAGTAAAGTTATATAGCGTTATCCTATAGGTCTAAATAGAGTATATTATCTTCTAGCTCTTTTAAGTAGTTTATAAACTAGACTATACTCTAGCCTTCTTGCTATTTAGCGTTATAGTATCACTAGTTATAACCTATCCTTAATTAGTAGGGCCTTGGACCTAATTAACTAACTAGGACTTAAGTTTGCTAAATTTAAAGGGTATAGTAAGTTTCTTCTTATAGCTTGTCTATAAACTCTTAACGGTGCCATATAGAAAGGTAGAAGCAATTAGTATCTAATTATACTTATTAGAGTAGCGTTTTAGATCTAGCTAAAATATAGTTTTATATTAATAGATAAGATAATTATAGTTCCTGTCACGGAGTAAGCATAAGCGGTAATAATATATAGTAAAGTAGATATTATTAAGCTATGTATATAAACTGCATAATAAAGTCAAGACGTTGCGTAAGGAGAGAAGGTAAGGAAACGGGAAGAAAGGATATATATTATTAGTTTGGTTGCTTAGTTAATATATATATAAAGCAGAATAGAATTTAAGTAGCGGTCCTAGCAGAACTTGGCAGGATTTAGTAGACTTAGCAGAATATAGTAGAATGCAGCAGATTGCCATTAGATTGCCATAGATTGCCGGCAGATTGCCATTAAATTATTGTCTTAGGGTTAGTCTCTTCTTACTGCGTTAGTGGAAATAGGTAAATTTATATAAGGTGTTATAGAGGTGTCCCATAATAGTACCCCCCCTTTAAACTTAAGCTTCTGTAAAATAGGGCTATAATAGTTCTAGGTAAAGTTTATAAAAGTCTTCTACGGCTTATATAAGTCCTATAGAATTAATAGGTTCCTATAAGGGCTTAGTAAAGCCTTTCTATTTCGTAAGGTATATATATTTACGTTTCTATTTATTGTACTTAATGTTATTAACTCTTTTAACAAGGTACTTATCCTTACTATCTACTTTAACTAGTAGGGGAGGGTTTTAGATCCGTTTAGGTAGGGCATCTAATATAGGGGCGGTAGGATAAAGGATTGACGTATAGAATATAGAGTGGATTTTAACCGTATTAGGAAGCTTTAGTTAGTAGGCATAAGGAGAGATAACTTTTTTAACCTTATAAGGGCCGGCATTCTTCTAATTAGGTTTCTTAATAAGTCATTTTATATTTAAATTTCTTATATCTAGCTAGACAAAGTCACTAATTTAGTAGGCTAGTGCTAGGGTTTAGTTCTTATTTACTGCAGCTTTATAGACAGATTAGGCCTATATTATTTTATTAGTAAGGAACTCTTATAGTTCTTCTATCTTCTTTATAAATTTATTTACTTTTATAATTTATAAGGCCTAATAAGCTAGGCAAGGGATATTATTAAATGGTTTAAAACCTATTTGCGGATGCTAGCTGTAGTTGGCTAGAAATAGGGAGACCTTTATGGTTTCCAAGACGCAGTTATTTGTAGTAAACTTAGTAAATGCAAGCCAGTCTATTTAGTTGTCTTGTAGATATAATATATATATCTAAATATATTGTTCCATTATAGCATTTATATATTCTATTTAACTATCTATTTCTAGGTAGTATATTATAGATAACAGTGCTTTAATATAAAGTTAGATAGTTAGTTCTTTTTAGAACATAGAGATAAACTAGCTGCCTCTATTAGAGATAATTATTTTAGGGAGTCTATGGAGTTTCTATACGTAATCTAGGAATAGTTAGGCAATGGTAGGTGTTAACATATTAGGGTAGGCGATTAAGTATCTTATCTTAGATAGTTGGTCTATAACTACTATAATATTTATATAGCCTTTACTTATAGAGAGGTTAATAATAAAGTTAATTAAGATATCCTTTTATCTTTAGTCTGGAATAGGCAGTGGCTTTAAAAAGCTATTATATATCTTATATAAAGCTTTAGCTTATTAATAGGTATAACAGCTAAAGATATACCTTTATATTATATTATATATATTTAGCTAGTAGTACTCCTGTTAAAGTAGTTCTAGGGTTTTTCCATGGCCTAAGTAACTAGCTACTAGTAGGTTATATATATGTTTAAGAAGCTTAAGCTTAAGTTTGTCGTGGTTAGGTATAACTAGATAGTTCTAGTAGTACAAGCGGTCTCTATAAGCTTTATATTTACTTAGAGAGATTTTTTTAAAGCGTCTAACGCTGTCTTAAATTAGCTTAAGTGTCTCTTAGATAAACTCATTATTTAGGTATTTGTTAATTATAATCTGTTTAATTAATTAGTTAGTTATTTTAAGGACGTGTGTAATGGCACTAGCCCAGTTATAGTAGGAATATCTTGGTAAAACACTTAATAGATAACTATCTAAAACTATTTGCAACTGTTTGCAACTATCTATAATTATCTACCATAATCTACCATTTTCTACTAGCGCTATAACTGTTGGTTACACAAGGGGATATCACGTAGCTACGATTCGTAGATAGTATGATGGTTATTCTTCTTTTTGATAGCAAAGGATCATAAGGATCGCAGTGCCTAAGTAGGGGGCTGATTAGTCACCATAAGGATGACTAATTAAAGACACGACGACGACACGTAACCACGTAACTGCTGTCCTTATA
>Ga0307507_10005665_pt1 | contig 20258 bp, 18 predicted proteins | sample 7_EM_MG_FD_207223 | JGI IMG/M metagenome (GOLD analysis project Ga0307507, IMG submission 207223) | Populus trichocarpa ectomycorrhiza microbial communities from riparian zone in the Pacific Northwest, United States - 7_EM | ecosystem: Host-associated > Plants > Roots > Unclassified | place...
GGGTGTGTGGAGTCGCCATATCACAAGAAGTCGTTACTTTGGCGCGTATATGAGAGCTCAGATTAATATGGAATATGGAACGGAGGCTTGAGGGCAGCATATTGAAACGGTGCCAAGAACCTCATTTTAACTACCGTATATAGTATAGCTTGTAAATTTGACGCGCTTACCGATATGGCGGAGCTCCATATTCAAAAGTCGTCAGATTTACCGAACGACAGCCTTATATTCATATTTGAGCTCCATATCGGTTAAATATGGAGCCTCCATATTGAATATGAAGTTGCAACCGAACGGCCCCTAAATTAATTAGGGTAACAGTAACAAGACACCCCCCAATTGATATTCGGAAACCCCCCACTAATTGAGTTTAGTTCCTTCCTAATCAAGTTAGAATATCACGTGAATTTAAGTTGTTTGCATCTGCATCGCGAAAATCAAAGTGCGCGCCATATAGTATTGACTTCCAGCACTACTCTTACTACTAAAAGCATCACCTATCTACTCCTGAGTCGACTAATTGGATTGCGTAGTGCTTTATAAGGCGTCACGCGAACTAATTTAGGTGCTGCTACCTCTGCCTAATATCCGTGGGCTGCCTCCGCGCCCACGACCGCGCCCGCGACTGCGCCCACAACTGCGCCCGGTGGGAGTGTAGTATTTCACTCAAATGCTGAGGGCTCTCTACGAGCAGATCTGTTGACGCGATCGGTAATTGTAGAACTAGTTATAGAGCTAATTGGCCGACTGCGGCGACGCTCTATAATTGCAGGCTCTTGGATGCGAAGTAGAGGATCAATAGGTGTTGATCTGACTTTGATTTTCGCGATGCAGATGCAAACAACTTAAATTCACGTGATATTCTAACTTGATTAGGACGGAACTAAACTCAATTAGTGGGGGGTGTGCGAATATCAATTGGGGGGTGTCCGCATATATCAATTAGGGGGTGTCCCGTTACCGTTACCCATTAATTGAGGTAAGTTTTCTCTTTCCGTTTCTCCGTTTCTGGGTTAACTCCGGTCCTACAAGGGGTAACGAATGCTATTTCCAGGCCCCTAGCGTTTCCTTCGTCAGCATAACATAGATATCCCACTTGATCTCGCCTCCAGAAAGTCTAGAGACTAGAAATAGAGAAATCTGGATCCACATTCGAATACCTATAAAATGGAGAAGGCACCCAGGCATTCCAAGCATCTCTAAGCAAACAGGACAGCTATAACAACTCAGCTCACTCAAGAAAAACTCTCACATCCACTTTCCAAGCTTCTTTAGGAAAAATCTTGAAATTCATCCTATCACGCCAAAATGAAGTTCAGTGTCGCCATCATCACCGCAGCGCTTGCCGCTCTTACTCATGCCGCTCCAGCTGTTGATTCGGCTCCATCGCTCTCCCAGAGGGCTTCGCACCCATCACTCGCGATGAAATTCTGAGACGACTGGCTGAGCCAGCGGGTTCCCTTCAAGGACGCACTGTTCAAGGGGTACGTCTTTAACACTGTTTCCAGTGCCACCATCATAGAACCAGTCTAGTTAACATCACTTTTACGAGCAGATATTCCTCTACACCGGATCAAAGTAGAGCGGAACCTGCGGGTACAAGATCCAACCTGTCTGCTATACCGATGACTGCAGTACTGCATCTGGAATTGCCGCGCGCTGTGTCATCTTCGCCTCGCTGTGGCTTCGCAACATTGGCTCCTTCGGCCCGATTCCGGCGCTACAGTGCTTATTTCTAAATACGTAATGACCTTAACCAATTTAACCATTGAAATGGATCGGATGCTCACCAGGTTTTCTGCCTTATAGCAACGGTGACCGCAATGAAGCTATTGGCAGCATCAGCTATCCAGGTTCTGGTGACTTCTTCAACTATGGGACGGATTGGGATCTCAGATCACGAGCTTTTTGGTTGAGGCTGAAATTCTATCTCCCTCGTATTATTATTATTTCATTGATTTGCTCTGTTAGTCGTTAAATAACGAGTAAAAAGTAACGAAACCTTGCAGCAATATTCGCTGAATCTATAATTGGGTATGAAAGGAAAACGGGTACCAAAAATAGTATAATACTCGCAGCCGTCTCGGGAGTCTAAATGTTTGACAGTTAAAATAGCCTCCCCCAGCTATATTAAGGTGATCGAAGTTTTTTAGAATGTTAATATTATCGAGGCTCCCTTGTCTTCATCTATCAAGATTGGATGAACATACACCTATCATTGGCTTTGTTAGTTTCTAATGAAGACTAAATGATAAATGACAGTACATCGTCGAACAAGACATAAGAGCTAGTCAACCACCGCTGAATAGCGTCTAGCCTCCATAATTAGAGCCCATAGACCGCTAAATACCACCGCACCCATAACCACAGCGCACTTTTCTCTCATCGAACCGGAAACAAAATGATTTCTTAGCCTGGATAAATCTCGTCCGTCGGAACCGCCTCAAAGAACAAGATCAACTGTACGGTAATAAAACGTCTCACTTATATGAGCGCCTTACGCACGAGGGCAAGTTTCGTTCTCTACGCGATCCTACACACTCTAACCCCCTTCATCTAAATATTTTTACCCCACGCCTACAATCTAGTTTATCCCCTCAAATATCCAGGACTACCGCTAATGGAACCATAATACGTGCCGCATTCTCTCAATACAATGAGCGCTGCATTTATGACTGAAAGAATTTCATAGCAAAAGACGGATCTATGATATCTCCGTTGATCTGTCTGCTGTTATGTCGGGCAGTGATGCCTTCATAGTGTTTTCTTACTAACACATTACTGAAATTTCCGCCAATATTTCCGTTAAGTTGGTAAGAATTGTCAACTGAGCAGACATTTGAATAAGTAGTAAGAGACCGCTTGTTGGGGAATCCGATGTGTTGATTTTGTTCAAGCGGAATGATTGTTGGGCTGCTGGTCCCCGAGCTAGGGGTTGGAATACTATAGATGGATCCATTGCTTGCATCAAAATGGGTTTCGAAGTTGACTAAAGCCTGAGGTTCCGGAGCTCTCGACCGCAGACCGGAGCTGCCTCCCTCTCCACAAGGAGCCCCATTTGACATATTGCCATGAGAAACTTGCATAGAAGCCAAGTTTTCAGTCACGTCCGATATCTGATCCTGGATTTTGGCTATCTCAGATAAAATATCAGGAAATTTCTGAAGTGCCTTGTCGATCTGGTCGACTTTCCTTCTGACTATAGGCAATTCTTCAACCGTTCCGTTTCGAATCTCCAATAAAAAGGCGCCATACGTGCTAACGATGCACATGGTCAAGGTGGACTTCTTGTCATTTAGGGAAGCAAAGCCCTTATGCATATCACGCTCCTGGTAATTGCTGAAGACTGCCTTCAGATACATTGTCTTCGATTTCCGCCCTGACTCGGAAACAATTCCATCGAGTATTCTCTGCAGTCTCCTAGCTTCCGCAAGGATACTGTTCAGCTGATTCTCAACGCTAGGTGTGTGAAAAGTCTCGGTGGCTTTCACGAGCTGGGCGGTTTCGATCAACTGTTGGACCTGCTCTAATTGTCGGCGATAACGGTTCGACTTTCCACGCACTAGTCTGTAGATATCGTGAAGTGACGCAATAATCATGACGCAATAATCAGCAAGCTGTGATGCGCTGGCAAGAACCCCAAGAACCTCGAGACCAGACATTTCCTGAGCCGCTGCTTTCAGAGATAACCTCGTCTCTGTCAGGTGGACAAAGTGAAAAAATAAAAAAAGGTTCTTGCAGGTCATAGACTTCTGGGCATCAAAGAAGGACAGGGGCTAGCATATTCTTGATAAAGTTGACGGAACCGCTGCCGAAGTTGGATGCGCCTTTCAATTTGTCCTTCTAACTCGAATTACCGATGGGTTACGATAAAGGCCCAATATACTGTATCGGACGAAGAAACAAGGCAAATAATTCACCCAATCTCGCACAGCGTCGAGCAAGATGCAACTAGACTATGTGGTGACACATGGCAGGGCGAAGATCAAAATCCTTGAAGGCTTTTAAGGCAAACATCAACAAAGTTGAACGTGGCAAGGCAACCGATCAGCCATGGCCAAAGCCTGCATGATTTTGAGGATTGAGTGTAATAATCCGTTGGGTAGGGGGTTAGGGAGGCAGTCTAGGGTTCGGCTCCGCGCACGGGCCGCCTTGCCTATTCAGAGATTTAATATAGTTTGTGCTGCGTTATAGTCGCGTGTAACTCATTATCCTGCATGACGCCTTATTGGTCGCTAAGTAATAGCAATACCTTAAACTCCCGCAATGAAAATGGACATAATGAAGCTTAGTTATTTCTAATGGACAAGGCTCGTGAGTACTGATCATCGAACCACCCAATTTGTAATCATTTTGTTGCTGCACGTTTTTGCCTGAAAACGCCACGAACGTATGAAAGGCACACCCTACCTCTGTGACATAGAAGACTCGGCATGGCGTCTTGAAGACAGCCAAAAAGGTGAATGATCTCAAAAATAAAAAAATAAAAAAAGGAAATTTGATTTCTTAAAGGCACACCCGGAGCTCACCGATGGACACCGATAATCACACGAGGCAAACAAGCCCGAACTACTACAGCGTCGTGGAGGATTTCAATAGGAGAAGCTGCAAGATCGCACAGGTGTGCCAGCGCGATGCCGAGCCTGGTTGCCTTCTTGAAGAGGGTGGGCTGGGGTAACCCATGGTAAATATGACCTTTAATAATGATGAGGCTCGAAAAGGTGCGTGGTGAGTGATAGATTAAATAGATAGATTTGAAATTCGGAAACGTTAGTAAACCCAAAGCACCTTCATCAGATTAACGGATATCTACCTATAACGGAAGTTGTAATGAGCTCAAGCCCACCGTCGTCGAATAAGCTTCAGAAGAGCAGGAAGCCTCAACCGGTGAGCCTACCCCACTCCGAAGGTCCCCTGGGTCCTACAGGGCAGATTTCGCCTAGCGTTCAACCTTAGTGCTCTGTGCCTTCTCAAATCGTCCACCTATCCATTCTAGAAAAGCTACCTGTCACGACTCCGTTCCTGTGCATCAAAAGTCAAGGCGATTTTCATACCTGAATGCAGCTTCTTTTACTTCCTTGTTGCCGTTATCTATTTGCAGAAAATGGAATGTGCCTTGCTCCTATAGATTCCTTCGCTAACAATTCTGTTTCCAGGCTGCCATGAATACGGGCTCTTCAAGAATGGCCCCACCAAGCTCCAGTGCGACAACCGACAAGCCCCAACCAACCCAAGAATGGAAAGGATCTGAATCTCGCGGTCATTCGCAGCATCACAACGGGAACAACTACTTCGGGGACAACCTACCCCCTGCGTCCGGGCAAACCTTCTCCGACACCAAATCCTTTGACAACAGCATGACCCACAACGGAAATAATATTGGGCTAAAAGTCCCAAATGATTACGACAACCCTCCCCCCTAGCAATCCTTCCAGTAAGCGAATGTCAGTTTCTGCTCTTAGCGCACGTGGTATATCACACGCATTGATGTCGCTGGGCTGAGACACTTCGGAGATGCTTGCGGTGTTAACATTTCAGACCAATGGAGATTTGTGTCGCCAACAAGGCTGAGAAGCTTGAGAACAGTGACGGAAATGTCTGGGCATATAGCGAAAATGTGCTGCAACCACACATGGCGTGTACATTACAAGAGGTGATTGCCCTGTAAACAATTAATACGAGACGGTTTTTTATTTTCATAGCAAGTGATAATTTTTGGAACGTGCCGACTAGAGCGCACAAGAGCAAGACAAGCCTTCAACATCTGTATTATGATTAATAGAGCCTCAGGTCTATACCGTATGACCGAATTCTACCTACAGCCACAGATCCTGATGTACTACAATGCACAAAAAACGCTTATATTGAGCGGTGAAGGCCTGAGAAGTTGTCGAGTCGGACGTGCCTAATCAGCTAAAGAAGGCGACGAGGCTAAAAATGGGCCTATTAATTAGAATCCTATCATATATTTATAAGGGCGTCGTGATATCCTCTCGCCCTGCACATTCAGCCGTCTTCTATCTTTGTGCTAAGCGACCATAGGGTGCTCCTAACACTCACTTTATATGTCGAGACCTGTCCGATAATATGCGCGATATCGAGAGTTCAGCTTTAAGATCAAACTTGGTATTCGCGGATATGGCCGCGGGTGAAGGTGAGGGGTTCATAATAGTATATTAAAGAGGTGTAGAAAGACACAACGTATGAAGTTTTAACGTTCTTACTCAGTGAGCCACCCATTCTATGATCCAACACCAGACGAATAAATACAGATAAACAGCGTCTATAGCATCACTGACATCTCCGGCCCATCGGCGACAGGTCATCTGCACCGGGAATGGTACCTCATTCCCACTTCTAGCTACATCAGGAACATGGCCACCGAAATAACCATTTACGGTGAGGTTCTCTAAACTTCGAGCTTCGAGGCCGATCACGGCGCGAACCTTAATAGCAGCAAGCACAACAACAACAACTTGCAACTATCATCGTCGTCCTCGCCGTCGTCGTCCGGGCGTGGCCTAAACCGCTCTCGAGTTATTTGAGTATGCCCGTCAGGCCAGACTTGGTGCTGCCGAGTTTGCGGAACAGGTATGCGTTGCCGAGATGGGTATTGCGGAGGTCGTTGTCGGTAGGATAAGCCTGGCGGGGGTGGAGGGTGCATATGAGGTTCAAATGGTCTGGAGGGGGAGTAGTGGTTGGCCATCGGACGAAATTGCTGGCCTGGCACACCTAAGCAGGTACTACACACAAAAACATTTGTGATATTATACGTGCTGCTGACGTGGTTGATGCCATGTCTCCCGTCGATCCTACAGCTGGCACCGGCACTCGAGCGGTAGAAAAAGTCGGAATTATTGTGTGTATTGTTTCCATTGTGGACGCGGGAGTTCCCATGGGCACTCACACCAGACCAGCTGTGGGGAGGGTTGTGGGAATACGACCCTGCGTACGGTAAAGAGGAAAAGTGAGCCATTTTTTAGTTTAAGCTAACAAGCTTTCAATAAGCAAATGATCACTTCAAAAATTAAAGAGAACAACGAAGGGGAGTATCAACAATTTGGAGACGAACGATGTTGTCCAGCCCCAAGGTGGCTGAATGAAACATGAATGAGATGCTGCACGATGTTCCATTTTGTAAATATATCATGAGGACAGGCACACCGGTTGCACCGCAATACTTCAGGCTACCACGTATAAAACACGACTTCGGAGTCCCTCAGGCTTGAAGGCAGAGTTGCAGTAGTTATGTAAGAGTCTCTGCTGCTAAGCCATACTCGGCTTCTCTTTGGCAAACCCTGTTCGAACTATTCAAGACCAGAATTTCCACCAGAAGTGTAAATCTCAATATGGGTGCTGAGGTGCGTGCTTAGAGGTCCGAAGCCCCTATTTTAATTATGCTAACCATAGCGTAGATATCTTCACTGTTAACAGACCCAGGAGACGAGCCCGAGAACACTTTCCAGGTTTACCGCGATAGAAGAGGGTTTCTAGTCTATATGGATCCTTCGATGTCAGCAGGTACGCGGTGGTTGGAAGAAATATCAATGACGGGCATGTTAAAGGCTACCTTGACCTCACTAACTCTTGGAAGGATACGATGAAAACGCAAGATACACACACTTTCGTGGAATACCAATATACTCTGCACCTAAGAACACGCAATTCCTATGGGTGGAAAACGAAGCCTTCGACAATGGAAAGATGTTCAATGGTAATGTTGGACTTCAAGGCGAAGCAGCTTTCAGTTGTTGGTGGATAAGAAACACAGTTTCGAACCAGGCTCGGATGCACAATGGCAACGCGAAAGACGCGTTGTTCTTCTGGGCCTAGGTGCCTAATTCTAGATATAGAGTAGTCAGCAAATATTACCGGGAAATAACTCTTCTTTGAGCTTCACCCTCGTGCACAGCCGGACCCCCAGAAACATGCAGGTTAAAGACTGAAAGGAGAAGTGAAGGAAAGAGAGCTGGCAACTTGTTTCGGCCACAGGCAGCTCTTATCACGTCAAATGGGGCTGAGACGGTCGGAAGTAGCCGGACTCACCATATTGGCCTAGTAAATTCACTTAGCAAGGCTCAGCGCAGCCTTGCGGGAGTAGCTACTAGCTACACCGGTTACGTATTATGCAATGGATTAAAGTCTTGAAAGCTGTCTGTATAGATATGCAAAAGATATTAACACAACCCTCCTTGCTTTGGTTCTCAGTGCTGGCGATTTTCTAGTCTAGGTCAGATCATTACTGCACATCTCGTTCAGTCTCGAGTGAATATACTAAACAGCAAGACAGCCGTACAAGGCACCAATTCATATCAGTACTGTCTCTGATTTCCAATATGGCATAATTTTTCCCTCAGGTTTGAAGGTTTGATACGCGTCTACCAAAGTCCACTTTGCTTTTTTGGAAGATAGCAGACACGCAGAGGATAATTCGTACTTAGCAATAGTAATGTGGGAACATACACAGGCTTGGAATGGGGCACGAGAATCAAGCAAAGCACTGACTGACACTGAAAATGTTCACTATCAACCAAGCTTGTGCAGACCGTGGCTGATTGAATAGATCCTGTTTCGAGTGGGGCTTATCTCATGACTGGCTTATTACATGGATCTGCTTCATGTCTTTAGTGGTACCCTTAATGAAAGAATTTGTTACGTGTTGTTGGCTGTCCGGAATATAACTACCTCGATGAATTAATGTAAAGTAGCCACAAGTAATCATGATCACTTATTTGTTGTTTTCAATACCTGTCCAGCGCCTCCCTGGATAACACAAAGCCCGCATGTACTCGCACACAAGACTAGATTCGCAGGAGACTATAAACACATTTTTTATTTTATTTTAATGGAAACCCACTAACGCCTCTGAAACGAAATTACACGAGCCATATATATTACATAATCTCAAGGACACAAAGCACGTAATATAGGAATAGAAGAGACCTTAGATGGTATCAAAATTATGACATATCTCCGATACCTAAAGACGGCAGAGGCCAACATCCTTCCGCAATGCCCCCTATCCGGAGCACGCTCTTATTGTATTATACAGGTAACAGCACCAACAGGCGCAAGCGCCGAGGCATTAACATGGCCTCGATCACTCAAAGCTCCCTCCAACTTCTGGACAGTACTTTCGAAAATCAAACACAAATCAACGTGCTAGCCATACAAATCAGGCACATGCCAGGGGTGACATCCGGATTAGTGCCGATCATATCCGCCCCTACCACCTCGTCCGCTGTACCCACCTCGTCCACCTCGCCCACCACCGTACCCTCCATTCCTGTCTTGATAACCACCACGTTCGTCATGTCTCCTGCCCCCACCATTGTACGAGTCGACTCCTTGTCCGCCTTGATATCCACCTTGCGAATTCCCGCCGTAGCCACCACCGCCGCCATAACCTCCGCCATAGCCATACCCGCCACCGTTCGTTGGAGGCGGTGGGCCACCCCGTCCGAACTGTCCCGGAGGCGGCGGCATCCAGCCACCTGCGGCCGCAACATGCGGAGGCGGAGGCAGTCCTCTACCAGCACCAGGAACGAAATTGGGGTTAAGGTGAGCTGCAAAGGGATTCGCATAGTTGATTGGATTGCCTCCACCGCCATTGTAACCGCCTCCGTTGCGGCCACCACGGCCTTGGTGGCCGCCGTTTCGGTCGTCATTAAGCGGTACACCGCCGTAGGAGCGACCGGAGCGGTTTGCGCGGCTGCGGGTCGCGGCAATATCGCCCGAGTCTAAGGCTTTAGTCGGCATCGTTACGCCCCGTAGAAGCATAGACTTGTGAGTATGAGTTGCCAGTGGCATTTCGTAGTTGACACTAGGACAATGTTAAGTAAAGTGACTAAGGATCGGTTTATATGAATGGTAGATTTAAGATAAGCTTACCTGATAGATTGATCATCTTCAATATCTGGCATTTTCTTAGAGTCCAGCGGGAACGAGAGCTTGCTTTGGGGTATATAGGAGTTGTTCTTCTCGACTTTGCCGCTAAGGCCGCCGCTGTTCTTAGGGTTAAGCTTATGAGTTGTCTCCGCAGCTTTCTTGGAATAGAAGGCAGCAGCAACTTCTTCGTAAAGAGGATGATTAGTTGAGAACATAAGGACGTCTTTGCCCGTTTCGTTTCTCGCGTGCTCCTCGGGTGTTAGTAAAGGATACTTCCTATTCATTGCATCAAGGAGCCTCTTCTCATCGATAAATGGGAGAAGAGCGACACCCTGCCAAGCAAATTTCTTGCCGTTTAGGTCGAGTTCGAAATCTTCAGGATAGAAGTCGAGGATGTCACTATCCGGATCCGACATCAATCCTCGGAACGCTTCAGGGATGGCGTGGTTTGAGGCTGCTGGAAGAACACCCATGAGCTGTTCATAAGGTTTGAAAGGTTTCCCTTTTTTAAACTCGATCTTCATATTGCCCATGTCGACAAAATCAGCGGCAAAAGGGGCATAGTGGTAAGGATAATACCAGATCCAGGAAGGACATCCCTGCATATAGTATAGTAAAACCCAGCAGAGACCCTCCACATAGGCTTTGCCCACCTGATGGCGAAATTCGAGATCATAAGGTGAGACCTTAAACTTTTGTTCATAGTACCTGTCGGCATACCCTTCCTCCCATAAGCGCACAGTGTCGGGTGGGGGTGCATCCGGATCCTCTTTGGGTGTCCCCCCTCTATTGGGTGTGCTACGTCCAGGAGTACCGGTATCAGAATCCTCGATTAGTTCTGCCTTGCGTTTGCCCAGTACTGACGGAGGCTCAGTGCTGTTGTCTCCAGGGGTAGCAGTGGCTGCATCACCATCATTTTCGCCCTCGGCATTACCCTCAGTAACTTGGGGCGTATCTTCAGCGCCACTAGATTTTTGTCCTAAAAGTTGACTCTTCAGTACAGCTGCTGCACTCTTGTTTGCTTGATTTGCTTGAAATAGGGCTTTGCGATTAACGAACATATCGTGAGTAATTTGTCTTACTTCGTTTGATTGGGCATCTTTTGGGTCGAAGAAAGGGACATTCGCATATGTGCTGGTATCTTCTTTGACGCGTTTATAACTGTGCATAGGCGTGCCAGGGTCACTATGAGTGGCACCATTGTGTCCGTCAGAGTTTCGGCTTTCTCTACGCTCCTTTTCCAGTCTTCTTCTTTTCGCATTTGCTCTTTGTCGTTCGTCATTCTGATGACGGCGTCTAAAAATGGCATCTTCTTGTTTCGCCAAACCTGATAGGATATACTGAGCTCTTTCGAGGTCAACGTGTCCATCTTTCGTGACATAACCTCCCATAATTGGAATGTTGTCTTTCCAGATTGCAATTAGGGTATCGATCCCTTGTTCTCGGATATCAAGACTAGGAAGATGTGGCAAGAAATCGTTTCCAACGAAGAAGCACATAAAAACCCAGTCATCCAAAGCTCGTTCAAGATCAAATCTGAATGGTTGGTCTGGTATATAAAGTTCTGCTTCCAGGTATTCCCGGAGAATTGAGACATGAAGCCAGATGAAAGGCTTTAACGGTGGTTCATTCTGCTTCTCATCAAACTCTCCCTGCTTTTTCTTGGCCTCGCCGGTACATTCCTGGGCGATATGGCCAGCCTGTCCACACATTGGGCAAGTTTTGACCTTACCTGATTCAAAGAAGACGTCCTCACGGAGGACTCGGAAATGGGGCTCATGCGTAGCTAGACCTAGCATGATCAAGTCGGCATCTAGACCATAGATGACATGTCTCGTATTTGGGTCATGCTCTGGAGATCTGCGTTGAGAGCGGATGAAATTCATGATCTTATGCTCTCCTTCTCCTGGGACAGAAGCATCGGAGATAATCACTTTCATTCTTTCCCATGCCGGATCCTCATTCAGCTTATATGCGCACCAGTATCGTAAGCTTTCGGCCAAAAGGTGCATAAAAGGTGTGCCGGGTGTGATTGCGTTGCTATCCCATGTCTTTTTGACGATAGCTTCATGGATCTCGGTATCAACACCGCCCTTTTTTGATTTCAACATCTTTAAAAATTCAGCCTTATCTTCGTCTTTCTCTTTGGCCTCTTGTGCGGAGCGAAATCGACGGGAGCGTTGCTGGTTCATTTTAGCACGAGGGGCGACGCCATCTGCAGGGCTATGTTAGCGAAATTGAAGTACCAAGTGGTATAGTTGTGAAGAGTTGGCAAATAGAAAATTAGCCATACCCCCCTCAACGACGTATTGTTGTAGTTTAAAACTGCAGCCGTCCTCAGGGGAGCGTCTTTTCCAAACAGATGCCGAATCTGTAGTGATTTAACATACCAACAGCGATCATAAGCAATTTCCTTGGTCGCACCATTCTGACCACTCTTTCAGTGTATTCAAAGATAGCTAACATCATCTCTTCCTCGGTCTCGGGAGCGGGTCTATCTTCGGGGTGGGAGCAAGGGTGAACAATGCCGTTCATATCGAGATAAAGGTTGTCGAACTCCTCGCCATTCGGATTCGGACCGCGTGTATCCATAGGTATCTTCTCGCCATTGATCTCAACCTGTTGTTCTTCGACAACTTGAGAGATGATCTTGGGATACTTTTGTGAGAGCCATCGGAAGAGGGCGGGAACACCCATGATGCCGGTTTAATTGATCCGTTTGTTATCTTAGGCTGTTCTTTGGTCACTGGCGCAAACTGGTCTTGTGTGCGGCGAATCTCACTGCTCGGGGAAATAGAATGGGAGAGTTATCCGTCAAGTACTTGATGAGTTCACCATAGCAGCTGCAGATCCTACAATGTCGCGAAGATTTGCTCTTTCACAGCTTCGGCGACTGTGATGGATGGTGTTGAAAGGATGAAGTCTCACATCTCGGTTTCGAAAGTCTGGGGTCGCGTTGCGACAATAAATTACCATGACTCAGCATCACCCCGAAATATTTCCGGTAAACTCCATTGGCCTTACATTTCGGTGGTGATGTGTTCTAAACTACCACTACTTCAGGAAGCTTCAGACAGATGATCCTTTGATCCCGTTCTATTGCACAGGCAATGCTTTTACAGTTAAATATACCTTCTACTTTCAATCTTGTGTCTTCGACCTGGATTCCTTCCTCTCCGTCTACGCTCATTATGAAATCCTAAATCGATTTACCTCCACAAGGCGCAACGATGCTGCGAATGTTGGAAGCTCAGGCGCCAGCCAAGCAGACCGCGACAGATACAATCGCTACTCTAAGCAGTCGGCTTGCTAGTGCAACGCTGCTGGAAGACCGTCGAGCAGCTATACTGGGTCTCCGAAGCTTCGCGAAAGAGTATCCTGCATCCGTAGCATCAGGGTCTCTTCGCGGTCTCATCAGCTGTTTAACAAAGGATGCCGAAGATGTGGACACAATCAAAGTTGTATTGGAGACGCTTTTGATGCTTTTTAATCCCCATGAGCAGAGTGTATGGCTCTAAGAAGTCAAGGCTACAGAAATCTTTATGCTAACGGGTGTCTAGCCAGAGGCCTCCGACGAAATTGCCTTATGGCTAGCAGATGAATTTACGCAGGTCAGTATATATCTAGTTGTCTTTTAGCATGTACTGAGCTTATGGTAGCGTCAAGATAACATAACTATTCTTCTCGACCTGTTAGAATCCCACAATTTTTACTCTCGACTCTATTCTTTGCAATTAATACAGGCAATATCAAGCGCAAGACCGGAGAGGACACAGGAATGTGTTTTGACTGCTCCGCTTGGTACAACCAGACTCGTTGCGACGCTGGATGATCCACGAGATGCCATACGGAATGGTGAGGCTTATCCCGCTCCCACTCTTATACATATAGGATAGCTAACATACAGATTTGTCTTACAGCTGGTTTGGTTATATTGAACGAGCTTTCTGAGTCCTCGTCAGAACTTCAGAAGCTTTTTGTGTTCGAGAATGCCTTTGAAAGAATATTCAACCTCATACAAGCCGAAGGTTCTCTAAATCAGGGCGGGATTGTTGTCCAAGACTGCCTCTCACTTTTGGCAAATCTTGTCAGGTATAATGCCTCAAACCAAACCACATTTCGGGAGACTGGAGGTGTCGCGAGGTTTGCAGCACTTCTCCCAGGAGGACAGAAGAGCAAAAAGCCGAAGGCTGCTACTGAAGAAGATGAATGGACGAGTCCTCAGAAGGACAAGAACATCTGGGGACTGTTGGCAATACTTCGGATGTTTCTTGTGAAGGGAAGTACAAGCACTCTACCCAACCAAAATGCATTCCAGAAACATGGACTTTTGCAGCAAGCTTTGAACATTGCGTTTGACAAATCGACTACTATTCCTATCAAAGTGGAAGTAAGTATTGTATTGGTTTTGTATAATCAACATTAGCTGACCGATTTAAGGCTTTGTATACCTGTGCCGACATGATCAGAGGAAATGCCCGACTTCAAGAAGGATTTGCCCAACTTCAAGTTGTCCCTATAATCGAACACGGCACTACTCCCAATGGCGAGTCGATACCAAATGGCGTCTCTAGAGTCTATGTTATTGATGCCCTGCTTGACCTTGCGTTGAGCCCGGCGTCCAACGAGTTGTTTGACGCGCGATTCGCTGCTTGCGAATGTATTAAGGCATATTTCTACAATCATGTCCGAATTCGACTCCATTTTCTCAAAAGGGCAATCGATGGACACCTCTCTGGCCAGGATGAGACTGCTAATGTACTCACAACACTGATCGCCGGCCCGCAGGGTTCTCAGACAATTGATCCATATCGAACATGGTTTGCGGCTACCCTAGTATTTCATCTTCTCTACGAAGATCGCGATACAAAAAGTATGTTAATGCAAGTCGCGGAAGGTGATGCAGAGAGTGGAGAGGAAGTGGTCACTTGCATCCAAGCTTTGACCGGCAATCTAATAGCTAGCTTGCAAGTCGGGGAAGATGAAAGAGTGTCCATTGGCTATCTTATGCTGCTTTGCGGATGGTTGTTTGAGGATGCCAATGCTGTCAATGATTTTCTGGGGGAGGGTAGCAGTTTACAGAGCCTAGTGCAAGCAGCTTCTAGGCCCGGAAACGAACAAATAGTCCTCAGAGGGCTTTGTGCCGCGCTACTTGGGGCCATTTACGAATTTTCTACCAAAGACTCACCCATTCCTCGCCGTGAGCTGCAACCTATTCTTACAACACGCCTCGGACGTGAGCGATATCTCGATGCAATCGCGCAATTACGACAACACCATCTAATACGAGATTTTGAAGTTCTTCCTCATGACAGCTCATCAGCGCATGGAAGTCTGCCAGAAGTATACTTTGATGCAACCTTCGTCGATTTTCTAAAGGACAATTTCAGTCGGCTATCACGAACTATCGATCGTGATCCCGGTCTTGAAATCCATCAATCGCACGACGGTATCGACCGTGATCTCGTGGACTCTCTGCGCGGCCAGCTAGACGAAAAAATCCAAGCGCTTGAAAAAGCCCAGGCAGAGCTACTCACGATGGAACAAAAGCTCAATCAAGAGCAGGCGGATCACCGAAGGACTCAAGAATCGTCCATCACTCAAGTCAACACGATCAAGAGAATCAACGAGGATCTCCACAAGCATCACGACGCAGATGTCAAGAAGCTGGACCGGGAGCACCGAGCAACAATGCTCGATCTGGAAAACAAACATAGCCTCCAGATCACTGCTCTAAACAACAAACTTCTACAGACTCAGAAGGAGACCGCCGTTGCCGTTGCAAAGACTCGGCAGGAGTATGAGGAGAAGCTTCATGAGGTGAACAGAGCCAGAAGCGAAGTGGAACGTCGACTGAGCCAGGCCCATGAAGAGCGCAAAGAAGCTCTCGAAAGTATCAGAGGCTTCGAGCAAAATACTCGCCGGACAAAGGAGGAGATCGCTATAGTACGGCAGACTATCGGCACCCTTGAGGACACGCTTAGGAAGAGCGAAGCTCAGATCAATGAACTCAAAGAGGAACGAACAGGTCTGCAAGAGACTATTGAGAAGCAGAAAGCAGAGAACAGGCAGCTCAGAACCGAAATACAAGATCAGACTTGGAAGGTCAAAGACGCAGAGGAGAGGCTGAAAAAAGCAGAAGCGGCTGTGAAGGAGAAGGAAGAGGCGAGGAGTGCGGTACAGACGGAACTTGATGACTTGTTTGTTGTGCTCGGGGATTTGGAGGAGAGGAGGACGCGGGACAAGGTGAGTTTCAAATTCTGACCGGTTGATCAATTAGGCAGCTAATCAGGTACAGCAACGACTCAAAGCGCTTGGGGAGGAGATATCCGATGCTGAAGATGATCAAGAAGATGAGGAGGGTGAAGATGAAGACGAGGGTGAGGATGAGAAGCTCGACTGATAATCTAGTTGGCGATCGCAGCTTTCTAGCGGACACTTCGAATACCATATCTTTTTCAGTGGCAAGGAATTCAGAGCCCAAGTCACGTGCACTAGCTATAGTACTTTCTTGGTGAATGCTAATTTGCAAAGTCAAAGTTATCTTCCTTAGATGACCCATTAGGATCTACACCCGATGTTGTTCATTGTGCTAACTAGCGCTTTGATCTCATTCCGCCATTGATGACGTACCTAGAGAATTGGAGAAGTTAACCCATAGATACAACTCTGCTACCCTTTTCTCTACCGCTCTAACTAACGGGCCCACCTTTCCAAGTGACAGTCCCATGAGGCTCGCCTGCCATTCAACGAAACACGACCGTGTATAAGACAATCCTCACTTCCGCAGCTTCAAGACTTCCAACCAAACACAAAATCAGTTACAACGAATTGTCGCAACCGCACGCACACCCCACACTTCCCTTCCGTCGAGTAACTCCGCAAGAGCGCCGCAAGATGATGAAGAGTTGGTGAGGAGTTTGGAAGTAACATGGACTGTTGAGGAGGCTGAATGTATAATGAAGAGCTACTTGGTCTGAGGAGACATGACCCGGTTAGAGAGAACCAAAGGAAATCATATAAAAACCCACAACATCTTTATCCTTTACAGCTTCGCAGCCATACTCCCTCCCGTCACTCCAACCTTCTGCAAAACCTTCCAAACCTCCAACCCCCTCCCCAGCCCCTCATCCTCCCCAAACTCAACCGTCCCCTTCGGCGTCAACCTCCTCAAGTGCAGCGGATGCTCCGTCCCCCAATCCATCTGCTCCCCATTGATGAATCGCGCCAACTTATCGTGAAACGCATGCTTCACTAGTTTCTTCTCCTTACGCGTCAACAGCTCCCCATTCCCCCAGAACCAGATCGCCATATCCGTACCGTGCGTGACACCCCACTGCTTCGGCACCGACTTATCCACACACTTCGCCCGCCACTCGATGCGGTATCTATACACCAAACCCCCGGCCCCGTGCCGCACCAGCGCGTTGACAAACCCGCGCTCCAGCGCATGGATCTGGATATCCGCGTAGATGCGCCCAAACGCATCGGTCCAATCCCTGCAGTCCGGCGGCAGGCGTCCCCCCGGATAGTAATGGCCCACCAGGGCCTCGCACGCCGTCAGCGGGTAGTCCGCCTGGAGGCGCTTGAACAAGCTCTTGAGGCTGTTCTTGGGCGGCCGCCAGCTGCCGTAGACGAAGTGCTCGTCGCGGCACTCGCCAATCAGCAGCTTGACGCCGCGGCGCAGCATCTGGGCTGCGAAGCCGCCGCCGTCGATTTCGTGGAACAGGCCGTGCCGCACGAAGGAGCCGTCGGTTGTGGCGCGGAACTGGTGGTGCTTGACTTGTGCGCTGGCTTTCACTAGCGTTTTGGCGTCGAGTTCGCGCAGCTTGGTTAGCTTTTCGGTCGGGGAGAGGTCCAGCGGGATGTGGAGGGCGTTGAGGAGTTCGTCGAATTGCACTTGCGCGTCGGTCATGGATTTGGGCTGCAGACCTGGGCCGTTGGACCACATGATTGCTCTGCGAACGATGCTTTTGGAGTCAGAGACCCCGAGATCGTAGGCTAGTTGATGGAAAGTTGAGTGAGCGCCGGCAGAGTAGCCGCCAATGGTGATGTTAGAGGCATCGCCGCCGAAGTAGCTGATGTTCTCGTGCGTCCACTCGAGGGCGAGCCGTTGGTCCCAGAAGCCGACGTTGGCAACAAGATCGGTAGATCCGGAGTCTTGACAGAGTTCTCGAGATGCAAGAAACCCGAACAGATTTAACCGGTAAGCTGGCATGACGAAGATGCATTTGCAGACAGTTTCGCTGAGGAGAGCGGATAGGTCGCCGCTGTTAGGAGATCCAAATTGGAGGAAGCCACCGTCTACATTGTCTTAGCAGACTCACACATTGAGACTCACTTTACGGGAACATACGTATATAGAAGAAGACTGGCCAGCCTATACAAAATAGTTAGCCGTGATGAATTGATGAAGTACGCCCGAATGATGATTTTGAATAATGGGTAGGCCTCAAACCTTCATCAGGAGGAGTTCCAACAGGCATCCAGATGTTGCACTGTAGGCAATCCTCATCCCAGTGTCTTGTATCAATATCTTTACCAAAGCCCGGTTGAGGGCAAACGCCAGTCCCGCCAGCATACCGGCCAGGATTCACACGGGTGCCGTATCTGAAGCCAGATGGCAACGACCTAGGTTTCCGCCATCGGAAAGGGCCTCCTGGAGGTAATGCATAAGGAATCCCTCCGAAATAGTGACAAAGTGGTCTTCCGCTGCTCTTCTCCTTGAATGTAAGACCTTCGACGAATCCGCGGTATTCGAGGTCTCGAAGGTAGGGCTCAGAGATTCTCTGCATCATTCAAGCCTATATTCGCATCTTTCTATTGAATTCATCTAATGATAAATCAGCAGGAAATAGTAATGCTTCGAGTCAATTGAGAGATAAAATGCACAAGCAGTAATAGCAATGGGGGGAAGCACAGGATGGAAGAATCCCTTGCCGAAAGTCTCGTCAGAGCTTAAGTCACTAACTAATTTCGAAGCGGGCAATATAAAGCCAACCTTGCAAGATAAACTCATAAACGTAGCTACCTACCATTTTTAATTTCATAGCAAATTACACCAAAATTAAAAGGCCTCAGTACATTATACGACGTCAAATCAATCCTTACCCTCTCGTGAAGCAGAGACTGCATATAAAATATCATATAAGATCTTTCTTCTGGTGTTGAGTCGTCGATTCGCAAGGCCTCTAGCGCCCACGGACGGAGCACCTAGATCTGCTGCGACGTGACAAGCTCGCACCACTCAGCCATCGCACAAACCCCAAAGGTAAGCGAATGACTGGCATCTTGCCAGTCATTCGCTTACCTTTTGCAGGTTTGTGCGATGGCTGAGTAGTGCGGAGCTTGTCACGTCACAATAATATCTATTAAAGCCTTTTAAGGCTTTAATAGGCTTCGCGACTAACAAATATTGTCAGACCACTGCGCAGGCTGGTGGTAATGATACATATGATGCTCTATATCGAGGAATCTAAAGGGCTCGATGGCCCATGCACCGTCACGTGATCTGTCACGTGAACGTCGCGGAGCTCAAAGAGACTGCCCAAGTACCTCCCTACCAGCAAATATTAAAGCTTTTATATTAATGAGAAGTTAAGTAGGCAACTCCTTAGTAGGGGTAGAGACCTTAGTTAGGAGAACGTTAGTTAATTAAAATCTAAAGATCTATCCTTAACCCGTCAAAATTGGCCTAATTCTTATCGATAAGATAATGTAAGGCTATTGCCCAGGTGTACGGTAGGGACAGGCAAGCCGAGCATGAGTCACAAGGAGAGTCGATGGAAGAGGACGATATGGTAAAGAGTAGGTATGGCAATATCTCGTACGGAGAGAGACGAACTGATGAGGAGGGAAGGGCTGCAAGCCCAAGGGAGCTTATAAGGAGGTGCCAAAAGATCCCTTACAGAGAATGACCAATTTCGACGGGTTAAGGGATAGAAGTAGGAGACATCCGTATAAAATTTAACTCAAAAGGAGTATAAGGAAGAAATAACTCTACTAGAGCTTAACGTCGCTACATTATGTGACGGGCTCGTATAAATGCTTCTGAACTGAAGCTTGTAGATTGCTACCATACAAGAATACTAAGCTAAGGAGAAGAAGAAGAAGAATCGTTTAGGGGCAGTAGGTAGGCATGTCGCGAGGGCCGCCAAGGCGCTAGTGGTAAGCGGGCCAATAGCGATTTTGCATGCCGGGTATGGAAAATCCTAATTAGTTAAATATGGCTAGTAACGCGCTCTAGCACCGTCACATTACCCCCCCCTCCTAAAAAAGCCTGCCCTTAGGCTTTGTCTAAGTTCTTTATTATTGTTTAAATTATTATAGTTATCTAACCCCTCTTCCTAGCATTTAACCTAGCTATCTAA
>Ga0307507_10005666_pt1 | contig 20254 bp, 17 predicted proteins | sample 7_EM_MG_FD_207223 | JGI IMG/M metagenome (GOLD analysis project Ga0307507, IMG submission 207223) | Populus trichocarpa ectomycorrhiza microbial communities from riparian zone in the Pacific Northwest, United States - 7_EM | ecosystem: Host-associated > Plants > Roots > Unclassified | place...
TCTCACCGGGGTCACCAACATCGCCGCCGCATTGCGCCACAACGCTCGTAAAGACCGTCACGTCCTCACAAGTATTGGCCTCTCACCAGCATAAACACGCCGCGATCGACTTTGCCGTGCCCGTGCCGTGCCTGGCCCATCCGGCAGTACTGGACCAACACGACTTTGTCGAGGCTGCTCCCGCCTTCCCCGGCGATTCCCGGATCACGGCTGCCTCCAGCTTCACCCCGCCGCTACGACGGCAGAGAGATGGAAGGTCTTTCACCTCCATTCGGAACCAACAGCGCCTCGTGGCGCACTCGCAGTGCCGACAAGTCGTGCAACGCGGCGTCCACAGCGGCCAGCACGCCGGGAGGGAAGTCCAGACCCGGCAACTCCGCGAGCAGCGGCTCGGGGTGTGCGAACCCGGCGAGCACCGGCTCCAGATCCTTGAGCAGCAGGACGATCCGCTCGACGTCGAGTCCGTAGTACGTGCTGGTCACGACTTCGCCGTGGCCGTGCACGCCGTCACACTCCACGACGACCCGAACCGCGTCGCGACGAGCCATCACCGACCGGGAGATGCGCAGCGGCGAGCGCAGCTCGAGCCCGTACGCAGTCCAGTTCAGCTTCATGCGGGCACCCCTACCACCAGCTCCGCACGCAGCCGAGGGTCGACCACCGAACGGCAGCGCGCCCAGCCACTCACCTCGACCGCCTCGGCGTGGCCGATCTCCACCGGCCGGTCCACGGCAGGACCGAGCAGACCCCGGCTGCGGCAGAAGTCGTCGTCGAAGATCGTGCCGAGGTAACGGTGCGGGCCGTCCGGGAAGATGGTCACCACGCTGGCGCCCGCCTCGACACGCGCCACCCACGCGGAGACCAGGGCGACCGCGCCGGTGCTCCATCCGCCCGACACGAAGCAGTCCCTGGCCAGCCTCCGGCAGGCGTCCACGACCTCCACCGGACCGAGCCAGTGCACCTCGTCGAACTCGTCGTAGGCCACGTTGCGCGGGTAGATGCTGCTGCCCAGGCCGCGCATGACCCGTGACCGTGCGGGCTGGCCGAAGATCGTCGAGCCCACGGTGTCCACGCCGACCAGCCGGATTCGTGGCCAGTAGCGGCGCAGCATCGCGATGACCCCGGCGCTGTGCCCGCCGGTGCCCACGCTGCACACCAGCACGTCGACCTGCTCCAGCTGCTCCACCAGTTCCCTGGCCAGCCCCGCGTACCCGCTCGGGTTGTCCGGGTTGTTGTACTGGTCGGGCCAGTACGCGCCGGGCAGGTCGTGCAGCACCGAGCACAGCCGGTCCAACCTGGCCTGCTGCCAGCCTCCGGTCGGGTGTGGACGGTCGACGATCTCCAGTCGGGCTCCGTGTGCCCGCAGCAGGGCCCGCATCGCGGGCTCCAACTCGTTGTCGACGACCAGCACGACAGGGTGGCCCAGGGCCTGGCAGGCGAACGCGAGCCCGATGCCCAGGGTTCCGCTGGTCGACTCCACGACCACCGCACCCGGACGCAACTCTCCGCGGTCGCGCGCGGCCAGCAGCATCGCCACCGCCGGGCGGGCCTTCATCCCGCCCGCGCTCAGGCATTCCAGCTTGGCCCAGAAGCCGCCGTGCCGGTGGGGGAGCGGGGTGTCGATCCGGGCAACCGGGGTCTTGCCCAGCAGATCGAGCAAGTGAGTGTTCTGGCGTGGTGTCACGAGGTTCACGACGCGCGCTCCTCGCGGTACTGGTAGATGGTCGTCGGGCCGCCGTCGAGCCAGAAGAACGGGAACGGCTCCGCGGACACCGCCGACACTCCCGCCCCGATGAACCACGGCAGGATCGCGCTGGCCGTCTGCGCGAACAGCACGACCGGCCGATCGGCGAGCACCGCCTCGCGCAGCAACGGTTCGAAACTGCCGTTGCCGACCGTCATGCCGGAGGCGAGCACGACATCGCAGTCGGCCAACGCGCTCTGGGCGTCGGTGACAACCGGCTCGTCCCACTCGGTGCGGCCGCCCTTGAGGTCGCACGGCACGTACAGCAGACCGCGAGCTCGCAGGTGGTGCAGCAAGGAGTTCACCACGCCGACGACCAGCACCCGTCGACCCGGCGTGGCGTCCAGCAGGTCGACCACGGTCGACGCGCGGGCCATGGACTTGTCCAGCGAGTTGCCCGCGCCGATGACGACCTGCCGCGCGCCGGAGTGCTCGTGCGGGCGTGCGCTCATCAGGTACGCGTCCAGCGTGGCGACCCGGATCGCGGGGCTGGGGTGGTCGAGCAGGTCGGCGACGCTCGCGCCGACACAGTCGTGGACGTCGGTGTCGGCGAGTTCGGCGGGTTCCACGGCGCAGGAGCCGACGGCCTGCTCGACCCGCAGGCTCACCACGGTGTTGCGGTACACCTGTCCACGCGAGGCGTGGCGGGCGCCCTGACTGGTGGTGAAACCGACGCTGACCATGAGGGAAGCCGGGTCCGGTCCGACGGATCCGGAGCGGACCAGTTCGACGAGGTCGGCGACCGACGAGACGGGCTGGTGGGTGGTCCGTGCGGTCACGCGGGCTCCTCCGCGTACCGCACGCCAAGCCCGCTGACGACCTGTTCGGCACTTGCTCGTGCGCCCGCGCCGTCGACGTCGGTCACCACCACATGGCCCAGGTAGGTGTTGTTGCTGGTGGGCTCGCCCGCGCGGTGCCCGGCGGGCTTGACCGCCCAGTCCACGACACCCGGTTCCTCACCGAGACCGTCGGCTCCCTCGATCCCGGCGAGCAGCCCGGAGTGGGGTGGCAGCAGGAACGAGATGGCCGCGCTGCGTACGCCGGTATTCGTCGGGGTCAGGTTCGGCTGTTGCCCGGCGGCGAGCTGTGCGAACACCGCGGGCAAGTCGATGCCGGTGACCCGGCGGACCAGCTCGGTGATCTGGTTGCCCGCGGGCCTGGGGTTCACCTCGATCAGCCTCGGGCCGTCGGCGGTCAGCTTGACCTCGGTGTGCGCCACCGCGTTGTCCAGGCCGAGAGCCTCGACCGCTGCGACGGCGGTGTCCACGGCCGCCGCCCGGTCGGCGGCGTCGAGATCGGCCGGGAACATGTGGCCGCTCTCGACGAACCACGGCTCGCCGGCGATGCTCTTGTCGGTCACGCCGATCACGTGCGTCGTGCCATCCGCGGTGACCGTCTCGACGCTGACCTCCGGGCCGGTGAGCAGCTCCTCGAGCAGAACCGTCGGCACTCGCGGTTGGCTGCGGGCGTTGACCGGGAACGCCTCCAGCGCCAGGAACGCCTCGCGCAGCTCGGTCTCGTCGGCCACCTTCCGCACGTGCATCCCGCCGCACAGGTCCACCGGCTTCACCACCAGCGGATAGCCCAGCCCGGCAGCCGCTTTCGCGGTCGCGGACCAGCCTTCGGCCAGGGAGAACCGCGGGCCGGGCACACCGGCCGCGCGCAGTGTCTCCCTGGTGAGGTCCTTGCGGTAGGCGCGTTCGACGGCCAGCGGGTCGGGCCCCGGCAGGCCGAGGTGGGCGGCGACCCTGGCGACGGTCGACAGGTAGTAGTCGCAGGAGGAGATCACGCCGTCGAAGCCGAGGACGTCGTGCATCCGCTCCACATAGGACAGCAGGGCGGGTACGTCGTTGGTCTCCGCGGTGAGCACGTTCTCGGCGGCCAGCAGCGGGTGCGGGCCGGTCGCGGGCGCCGAGCGCAGGTAGTGGTGCAGGTCGCGGGTGAGGAAGGTGAAGCGGTGTCCGGACTCGTGGATCGCACGGGGCAGCAGCGAACTCATCGCGCCGACCCAACTCTCGATCATCAACAGGTGCGCCACGCACTCTCCTCTTCCCGGCGGTGACCCCGATCGGCAGTCGAGGGGAATGGTAATCATTATCAGTATGGTGTCACGCCGCCGGGCGGGTGAAGTGGCACACGGTCAATATTGATAATGGTTTCCATGTGTACTAGCGTCCCGGTCGGGGGACGTGTGGTCGCCGCGCCCTTTCGCCGACCGGATCGAGGGTCAGTGGTGCGGTACAGGCGGTTGGTTGCCCGGATGGCCGTGGTGGCGCTGCTGCCGGTCGCCGGGTGCTCGATGGGCGCGGGTCGCGCGGACGGCGCGATGACGGTCGTCACGACCACCGAGATCCTGGCCGACCTGGTGCGCAACGTCGGCGGCGACCGGGTCGAGGCGTCCTCGATCGTCCCGCCTCTGGGGGACCCGCACTCCTACGAGCCGACGCCGAAGGACGCGGCCGAGGTGAGCGAGGCGGACGTCACCTTCACCAGCCACCTGCTGCTCGTGGAGCAGTCCCTGATCAAGACGATCGACGCCAACGCGCGCAACAAAGATCTCGACGTCTCGCTCGCCGAAGCGTCGGAATCCTATGGCGCGCACGTGATCCCGCTCGTGGAGAACATCGGCCTGGACGTCCTGTGGCTCGGCCTGCGGGTACGCGGTGACGGCGAGGAGCGCGGTGCGACCCGCACTTCGGACGTGCGGCTCACCGCGACCGCGCTCGAGGGGCCCGGCAGGCTCTCGGTCTACCCGACCGAGTCGCGTGGTCGGAGAGTGCGGCTCCCGCGTCGCTGTGGCCGATGACCCCGATCTCCATGATCCTGCCGCCGCCCTCGGCGTGTCCGACACGACGCCACGTCAAGTACGCGAGTTCATGTTCGCCGGGCACGGCCATCGTGCTCGCACGGAACATCGGTTCGACCAGTCCGGCCTCGATCGCGGCCGGATCAACGAAGGTACACATATCGCCCGATTCCACACTCCGCCGGATCGACCTGCTTATGCGGACCACGAGCCTCATCGGCGCTCGCATGCAGGCAAAGGCATCGTAGTGCGGCGACGACATGCTGGACGGCACCGCCACCGCCGCGCCCGTTGCGCCGCGCGACTCGAGGTTCGCGTAATTCCGGAGCTCGCACCGTATGTCGAATCTGTGCCACAATCGTCGACATGATAGGCCGTCCACAGTCGCACCCTGAGCTCCGGAACCGATTCGCCGCAAAATTGCGGAAACTCGGTACTCGGTACGGACATTCGACGCTCGCGAACCTCGTCAGCAGACCGGGCAGCGCGTTGACCAGCGTCGACCCTGACGAGAGGTATCGCGACGCGATCCTTCCGGCGTGCTCCGGCGGTGGCCGCTAGCAGCTCGACGTATTCCGCATCGAAAACGGAACTCTCCCGAGTCGATTCATCCTCCAGCCCGAATAATTGCGGCTTCGACTCGAATCCGTGAACCGCCATCTCGCCAGTTTCCCGACCGACTGATCGAGATGGTTCAGCTCGGCCACACTTTGCCGCCGAGCACCATAGATTGGGCAGATAATGACTGATCCGGGACGCGCACACCGCAGCAGCCGATTACTGGCGGGGATAGTGGTGTTCGTGACGATGGCCGCCAGTACGGGAATGTGCGGGGCAGGGTCGGCCGCTGCGGACCCGACGCGGATGACGTTGCAGTACATGTGCACGTTGTCCCCCTACCCCGCGCAGGCGATGACGGTGCAGTTGACGTGGAACGCGCCGGCCTCGGCGGTGGTCGGCCAGACCACAGCCACGGCTACTGCCACCGTCACGGCATCGGTCGGCTCGACCGTCACCTGGGCGCTCGGGCTCGTCGGTGCCGCAACTGTCGAAGGTAGCGTGGAGGCACCGGGCACCGTTGACGCACCTGAGGGAAAGATCGGCGCCGCAGTGCGGCTGACCGTGCCGCGGACCGATGTCCCGGCGTCGGGCCCGATGATCATCCCAGCGGCCGGAACGGCACCTGGCCAGGTTTTCCGCCAGCCCGGCCACGCCACGATCAGCGTCGGCAGTGGACTGGCCATGCACCTCACCCCGGCAGACGCCGACAGCAACCCGACGGCTGCGGGCGAGGTCGACTTGTCGTGCACGCTGGAGCCCGGACAGAACACCGTCATGTCCTCGCTCGAGATCACATCGGCGGCAGCGGCGATCCCGACAGCAGACACCAGCACCTCGCCTGCCGTGGGCCGCACCGGAACGGTCACGAGCGGGTCACCATCGTCGCCAGCGAGTTCGACCGCCCCCAGCCCGGAAGTGTCGGGAGCCGAATACCCGACCGTGACGGACCCGACGGCCACGAAGTCGAACTCCGACGGCCCGGAATCCGCGTTCCGGCCCGTTGGTCGGAACACCGTGGTCTGGGGGCTGGCAGGGGCGGGCATCCTGGCCGCCGCGGTGACCGGTGGTGTCTGGTGGCTGGTGCGCAGGCGTCGAGCGGAAGGGCGCTGAGGTGCCACGCCCGTTGCGGCCGGACCCGTGTGCCCGCGCCAACGATCTGATGCGTATCCAGGCGAGCGGTTGATGGGCGACGAAGCGAACCCTTTGGTGGCCGACAACACGGTGCACGGAAACGTGACGGGGCCGGTCATCCAAGCCGGCCGCATCGACGGTTCCGTGATCATCAACATGGCCACGGTGCTGTCGGACCGACTGGCGACGGCCGCTGGACGACTCGGGAGGGAGGTGGGCACCTTCTGGCGGGACGAGCAGCAGCGGCGGCGGCTCCACGACCCCCGCGCGTTGCGGGTGCGGTGGCGACCAGCGGCAGCGACCCTGACCGACCACGACGAGAACATCCTGCAGAGCAACGGAGAGGCGGTCCGTCCGCTGGAGGTGAGCGGAGACCTGGATCAGGTCGCTGAGGTCTATCGGCGGATACCCTCCAAGCGGCTGGTGGCGCTGGGCCGGGCGGGCTCGGGCAAGACCGTGTTGGCCGTACGGTTGGTCCTACACCTGCTGGCCACCCGCACACCCCACGAGCGTGTTCCGGTGATCGTCAGCCTGGGGTCGTGGCATCCCGACGCCTCACTGGAGCAATGGCTGATCAGCCAGCTGATCCGCGACCACCCCTTTCTGGCCGAAGTCGGTGCCGACTCGGTGGCGATGGGTGCCGAATTGGTCAGAGGCGGGTGGATCCTGCCCGTCCTGGACGGATTCGACGAGATCTCCCATGGTCTGCACCGTGACGCGCTGCGGGCGCTGTCGGCCGACATGCCGCTGGTGCTGACCAGCCGCCCCGAGGAGTACGCCGCCGCGGTGACCGGAACCAGGGGTGTGCACCGGGCCGCCGTGATCGAGTTGACCGATCTGGCCTTGGACGATGTGAAGGACTACCTGCGGCTGTCCACCGCCAAGCTGACCACCCCAGCCACAGCCACCACGGCGACGCGGTGGGATCCGGTCCTGCGCCAACTGAACCCTGCCCCGGACGACCCCGCTGTCGACAACCTCGCACATGCGCTGAGAACCCCGCTGATGGTCGCGATGGCCCGCGCCATCTACAGCGACGACGCGGACCACGACCCCGCAACACTGTTGGACACCAAGCAGTTCCCGGCCGCCAAGGACCTGGAACTCCACCTTCTGGGTAGCCTCGTCCCCTCGCTCTACGGGCCGCGGCCGCGTGGCAGGCACTCCCCCCGCGCGAGGAATTGGAATCCAGAGCGTGCCCAACGCTGGCTGGGGACACTGGCCGCGCAGCTGGATCACCTCGACACCCCCGACCTGGCCTGGTGGGAGCTGGGCACCAGCCTGAGCCGGCGGACGCGCACCCTGGTGATCTCGGTGCTGGCCGGACTGATCTTCGGAGTCGTCACCGGCATCGGCAACATCCCTGTCGACTTGGTCGCCACCTCGCTCGGGCTGGAGTTCGCCCTCCGTCGAAGCCTGGTGGTGGGGGTGCTGCACGGGCTGGTCGGCGGGCTGGCGTTCGGCCTGATGTACTGGTTCGCCGACAGCCGCGACGCGTTGAAGCCTTCACCCGTGCAGGTACGACTCATCGGTGGTGCCAGACAGTTGGGGGCCCGGCTCACCACCCGGCTCAAGATCGGGATCCCGATCGGGCTCGCCGTCAGCCTGGCAGTGGTGGTCCTGGACCGGGTCGTGGTCACCCGGCTCGGTTTCGACGACGGGCTCGGAGGCGGGCTGCTGTCCGCGATCCAGTTCGTGGCAGGCACCGGGCTCGGAATCGGGCTCGTGTTCGCGCTCATGACGTGGTTGGAAGCCCCCATCGACATCAAGAACGCAGCCAGCCCCTCCGACCTGTTGGCCGTGAACCGCACCAACGTGATCGGGCAGATGCTCGTCTGGGCGGTCGTGTTCGGACTCGCGGGCTGGCTGGGCAACGCCGTCACGGCCAGTCCGCTGCGCAGCCTGGAAACCGGGCTGGTGTTCGGACTCGAAGCCGCGTTCGCGGGCGGATTGGGCTACGGACTGAGCCTGACTGCCTGGGGCCAGTGGGTAGCCATCGCACGGATCTGGATGCCCCTGACCCGACGACTGCCCTGGAGACTTATCACCTTTCTCGACGACGCCTGCCAACGAGGTGCGCTCCGCCAAGCCGGTGCGGTGTACCAATTCCGCCACGCCCAACTCCGAGACCACCTCTCCGAAACCGAAACCACACCCCGGAAGCGTTGAGCGCGACCGCGGCCCGTTCTCTCAACCTCAATCCACCGAGGATTGCGATTCGGAATGACTCCAGACATGACAGCAGATGCCCTCTGAACTGCGATAATGGGACTTGCGACGGTTCCATCAACGCGGAAGCAAAGGACATCTGCCAAGGGAGATCCTCCCACACCGCCTCGACGGTGTCGGCGCGGTTCGACGATCCGAACCTGATCGCCGACGCGGGCCTGGTACCGGTGCTACGACTGGCCCAACGATGCCGCCTGCCCGAACTGGCCGGTGAGGCGATCCGCATCCTCGACGCGGACAACAGCGGCGGCGCCAACCCGGCCGCGAAGGTGATGACACTGGTCGCGGCCATGGTCGCGGGCGCGGACAGCATCGAGGATGTCCACCGAGTGCGGCACGGCGGCATGGACATCGCGTTCGGCGGAACACGCGCACCCTCCACCGTGGGCACGATCCCGCGGTCGTTCACCCACGGACACGTCCGCCAACTCCACCGGGCGCACCGGGCGTTCCCGGCCGAGTTGGCGTTGATGGGCGTCGGTGATCTCCTGCGCCCAGGGCCAGTCGCGGGAGATCCGCAGCCACCGCCGTCGGGCGGTGCGGACCAGCCGGGCGGCGACGGCGAAGACCTGCAGCCGCAGCCTTTTGGGCTCGGCGGTCCGGTGAGGGCCGGTCAGCGCGAGGCGTTGGGTCCAGGCGATCAGGTCCCCGGCCAGCGCGCAGACCAGCATCCAAACCCGGTTCTTCGCGGTGTCGTGGAACGGGAGGTTGCGCAACCCGGTGTCCTTGGCATTGCGGATGCGGTCCTCCTGGCGGGCGCGGCGGCGGTGCCGCGACTCGAGTTCGGTGATCCGTCCGCCTCGGGTGGTGGTCAGGAACCCGGTCACCCGGTTGCCGTCGGTGTCGGTGATGCGCAACTGCGCGCCGGGGTGCGGGTGTTCCTTGCGCAGGATCAGCCGGGTCCCCGGCGGCCAGGTCGACAGGTCCACCAGCCGGGTGGCCTCGGCCACCCACGCGCCCTTGCGGGGCAGCCCGTCGCTCTGGACCGCCCGCCGCCAGGCCTGCGGGGGCAGGGCGGCCAACGCGCCGACGGTGTCGAAGTTCTCCAGGTTCGCGCCGATGCTGAACTCCATGCCGTGCCCGGTGATGTGGTCGGTGAAGGCGTGGGAGGCACCGCCGGAGTCGGTGCGCACCAGCACCGGCACCCGGCCCCGCCGGTCGGGTTCGCGCAGCGCGGCGGGGATCTGTTCCAGGGCCAGATCCAGGGTGGTGACGTGGTCGGCGGCGGTGTTGGACCCGGCGTTGCCCGGCCGCAGCAGCGCGGCGAGGTGTTCCCCGGTGCCGTCCTGCCCGTGGTCGGCGTGGGCGAGCATCGGGTGGTGCCCGAAGCCTTTCTTCCAGGTGCCGGTCGCGTCCTGTTTCTCCAACCCGCACAGGTTCGCGCCAACTTGTGCACGGTGTCACCTGCAGAGCACGGGTTCGATCATTGTCGTGAGGAGAAGCTGCGTGTGAGTCTGTCGTGGTCGACGTTGTCGGCGAGGTAGCGCACCAGACCGTTGTCCTGCATGCCCAGAGCGGTTGCGGTGAGCTTGGGGTCAAGGTCGGTGACGAGTTGGCAGAGTCTGGTCTGTCGACATGTTGCCGGTGTCGTGCCGGCGGCGGCGAGCCGGCGAGTCAGGTAGGAACTGTCGGCCGGGGTGTCTCGAGTCCGCGTGACCCTGGTGACGATGACGTGCGGGTTGAGGGTCTGCAACGCGTCCCGGTGGTGCAGACAGTCCTCGATCGCGGTCCAGGTCACGGGGTCCAGCGGGGTGGGGAACGGTCGACCATCCAGCTGTATCGCGTGTCGTGCGGGGTGGACGTCGGTGATGGTGAGCGTGCGGATCTCGGCGTTGGAGGCTGCGTGTAGCAGGGCGAGCAGTCCGGCCAGCCGTTCGTGCGGGTGGACAGTGCTGCTGCTCCATCGACGAAACAGTGCTCGCTGGGCGGGGGTGTCCAGGATGGTGCCGGTGAAGGCGGGTTGGGCGCCCAGTCGTAGTGGGCCGGACGGATCGATGAGGACAAGTTTGCGGTGCCGCGCCCAGCGGAAGAAATGGCGCAGCACATAGGTTTGCTGGTGTCGGCGCTGGGGTGCCCGCGCGAGAAAGGCTTCCAGGTCTGTGGTGGTGATCTCCGACCAGCCGTTGACATGTCGGGCGGTGGTCAGGTGCGCGGCCAGGTCGCGCAGGATCCGCAGTTTCGTCTCGAGTGTGGTGTCGCTGAGTTGGTGGCGGCTGGTCTGGCGGGCTCGTTCTCGCTCGTGGAGTTGGGCCTGGTCGAACTGGATGATCGCCGACCGCAAGGGTGTGGGGACACCATCGCTGTAGTGTCGGCGCCGTGCTCCGGCTTGCTGTTGCTCCTGGTCGCTGGGAAGGATCAAGCCGCGGCCGGTGAAGAACGCGGTGAGTGTGCGGGTGGTCGCGGAGGTCGGCTCGTCCACGGGTGCGCAGCGGTTGAGCAACTGTTGAGCGGTCAGGTTCGGCTCGGCAAGAAGGATCCGTCCGATTGTCCGCAGGACGATCATCGCGCCGCCGGGATGGTAGCGGGCGCAGACGAAGGTAGTGAGTTCGTGCCACCACGGTGGGGTGCTGGGCATCCGGGCCGCCAGCGAAGCGGCGTAGCGGAACGGGCGGTCGGGGTCGGCCAGCGCGCACCGATTGCACAAGCCGTGGCCGACGTTGCGCCGCTGCTCACCGCAGCCCAGGCAGGTAATCGTCTTCGGGGGTGTGCTGGGCCCGGCGGCCCGGACACAGTCAGCGCAGAGGTCACCGGGACGTAGGTGCCGCAGCTGTCCGCACGCCCGGCAGGACCGTTTCAGCTCAGCGTGCAGAGCGCGGCGATGGCAAGTGTGGCAACGATCCCGGTCATGCAGCTTCACTGGAGCCGTGCAGTCCCGACACGTGCGGTATCCGGTCACAGCGGCGGCATCGAACGTCCGCGGGCTGCTTGGGGTTCCGCTTTCCTCTTCGCTGGCTTGGCCGTGGCAACTACGGGTGTGGTGTCCACTTCGAACAAGTCGTTGGGGCTGCACTCCAACGCGGTGCACAACGCTACCAATGTCTCCAGCTTCACTTGGGCGGGTTGCTTGGCGAACAACGCCGACACCGACGCGGAAGACAGTTGGAGCCCGGCTCGTTCGGCCAGCAGTCGGCGAAGCTGAGCACCGGTCCACACCTCTCGTTGCGCCGCGGCCATCCGCAGCCGCCACCTAATCTGCATTGTCGTCTCCTTCCAACCCGGCCAACGTCCCGGACACCGCACGGAGGTAGGCGTCTTCGATGAACGTCGCCGACGGCGTCACGTAACGCATCGTCGTGCCGACATGCCAATGCCCGAGCATTTGCTGGATCGCGACGAGATCGACGCCCCGCTCGTAGTTGCGCGTGGCGCAGGCATGCCGCAAGGTGTGCGGGCTGAACCTCACCAATCCCGGCCCGGCACCTGTGGCGGGGCTCGCGGTCTGTTCCAGATCGAGTAGGTGGGCCACGCGGTTGCGGATCGTGCCGCGATGAATCCGCCCGCCGCCCTCGTCGCAGAACAACGCCGGGCCGTCCCCGAGCCGGGGACGGATTTCCTCGAGATACCAACGTAGAATCAGGTCGAGCCCGTCGAGCATCGGCACCCACCGCGGCCGTGGTCCGGAGGTCTTCGCGCCCTTGCCGAACCGCACATGCAGTTTGCCGAACGGACCCCGACCGAAGTGGACATCCGCCCGGTCAACCAAGGACGCCTCCTCCGCCCGCAGCCCAGCGAGGTAGAGGGTGCGAAACAACGCATAGTCGCGTCCGGCCGCCGTGTACTTGCGGGCGCCGGCGATCCGCTCCTTGAGGAAATCGAAGAACTCCTCCATCCGTTCCGGACTCGGCGGGGCTTGGGTCGAGGGCGAGTCCGCGCCGACATGACGGGCCGCGTTGTACTCATCGACCGGGTCGATCAGCCGGACGCCGAATGCCGCCTCGATCGCGGTCGCCTTCCGCGCGATGAGGAACGCATGGAACCCCTTGAACGCCTGGACATAGCCTCGTCGAGTTGACGCGGCCAGGCCCTGTGAGACCAGCCCGCCGACCACCCGGTCGACGTCCTCGCGGGTCACTTCCCAGACCGGTCGGTCGCAGGCCAGGAGGAAGCGCTCCAACACCCCTGCTCCGTTGTCCATTGTCGTCTGGCTGAAGCCCCGGGCTACCTGAGAGGCCTCGTATGTCCAGCAGGCACGCTTGCTGAAACGCCTCCGGGTCCACCGCCGGGCCGATCCGGTCTGGTGGAGCCGCACCACCGGGGACCAGCCGTAGTTCGCCTCGGACCACGCCCACCTTCTTTCAACCTTGCGGATGAAGGCGTCACCTTACATGTCACGGGCGGACCTTGAGGATCGTGAGACGCCACATGACCGCATCCGTCCAGGTCACACAGGATTCCTCGGTCAGGAACCTGTGCCAAGCGCAGGTGAGTGCGCGGTGATCAGGGTCGCGTCGAGGTCGACCACGATCAGGTCGTCCTCGGCTCTGGGCGCCCCGGCCTTGTCCCACACCCACTCGCGGGCGTGGGCGTGGGCGGCCCGGATCGCCTCCAGTGCCGGGTCGCCGCCTTCGGCGAGGTCGGTGACCCGGCGGGACACCGTGGGGTCGGAGGCGACCACGCCGAACACGCCGGGTTGGGAGCGGAGCAGGGCGATGTCGGCGGCGCAGTCCCCGCCCAGCGCGATCGTGATCGCGAGGTCGAGCACGGTCTTGGCCGGGTGGTGCACCGACCGGTCGCGTCGCCACCGGGCCAATTCCCCGGCCAGGGCTCGTTCCAGGCCGCTGACCCGTGCGGTCTGGGCCAGCAGTACCCCGCCGGCCGAGGAGATCAGGGACTCGTTGCCGGTCACTACCGGCAGCCATGGACGCAGTCGGTTACTCTTCACCTGCGGAGTGCCTTCCTGTTCGGTGTTTCTGACGTCTTCGCAAACACCAGTTTCCCTTACAGGACAGGCACTTTCGCGCGTTCAGGGGCGTGTCGCCTCAGATCACGCGAAATCCCGAGGCTAGCGCTGCTATCAGGTGTCTGGATCGGGCTCGAAGCTTGGCGTGCCGTGCCCCGCCGGGCACGCAATGAGTCCCTCGGTGTCCCAGTGTCTCCGGTCGCCGTCGGATCGTTCGTGCCCCGACCGGAGCTCACCGGTCGGATCGTCCGTTCGCTGCTGGCCACCAAGGTGCGCAAGGTGGGTATCACGACGGGGCTCGCCGGAGCGGGTAGCTTCGGCAAGACGACCTTGGCCGCGGAGGCCTGTGCCCGCCCGGAGGTCAAGGCGGCGTTTGACTGGATCGACTGGGTGACGGTGGGGCGGGAGACGCGGGGTGCCGCGCTCGCCGACGCCATCAATGACATCAGCGAGAACGTCGACGGGCAGCGGCCGGGGCTCACCAGTCCGGAGCAGGCGGGTGTCCGCCTTGGGGAACTGCTCAAGGGAAGGGTCGGTCACTGCTCGTCGTCGACGACGTCTGGACCGCCGAGCAGCTCCGGCCCTTCCTGAACGCCGGACGTGGCTGCACCCTCCTGGTGACCACCAGGATGCCCGACGTGCTGCCGGATGACGCCGACACCGTCGACGTCGACCAGATGAACCACGCGCAGGCCCGTGAGCTTGTGACCGGTGGGATCGTCGGCCTTCCGGAGCCGCTGGGCGAGCAACTGCTGGACCTGACCGGGAGGTGGCCGCTGGCGCTCGGCCTGGCGAACGCCGCCCTGCGCCGGGCGGTCCGCGATGGCGCCGACGTCGAGGAGACCGCGCAACGCCTGCTGCGGCGGCTGCGAGACCTCGGACCAGCGGCTTTGGACGTCACCGTCGAGATCCGGCGCGACCGCGCCGTTGCGGCGACCCTCGAGTCCTCACTTGGTGTGCTCGGTGACCTGCGCGAGCGCGTGGTCGAGTTGGCGATGTTCCCCGAGGACACCGAAATACCCGCGATCATGGCGGTCCGACTTTGGGGGGCGAGAGCCATCGGTTCCCGGTCAATTCTTTGTGACACACCACTAGATGGCTTGACCTGCAGGTTCAACAATTGCTCGGCGCTTGTCAGACACCTAGTGCGCACGCTTGGTCATGTCATCGATCCGGGCGGGCGACAGGGTCCGCAGATTCAACGAGGTGTAGACATGATCACCAGACTTCTCCAGGCGTCAGGGATTGGGGCCGCCGTCATGGCGGCGTCGATCTTCTCGGTCCTTCCGGCGAGCGGAATGACGCAGGCCGCAGATCAGGACCACGGCACCACTCGGTTCGTCAGGATCGAGTCGGGCGGGGTGGGCGCGTTCGCGGGCTGGACCTTCTCGCTCGGTGGGCGGATCAGGATCTGCGCGTCCTCCACGTGCGAGCCGGTCGCCAATACGAAGTACGGCGACGACATCTACTGGGTCTCCTCCACGCGGAACTCGGCGGGTAACCTCTGGTACCAGGTGAGTTACCCGCGGTCCGGGTGGATCTACTGCGGGAACGTCGCCCTGCCCTGCTGATTCTTGTCCGGGTCACCTGTGCCCGTTGCACGGGTGACCCGGACGTCTCTCATTCGGTGGGACGACTCGGATTGTCGCGAACCCGCGTCATTGTCATGAATGGGAGTCGTTTGGCCGTCACATCGGTCAACTGTCGCGCGCACACCGTCGGCGGAGTCCGGATCCTCGGCCGCTACTGCCGTCCCGAGGTCGACGATGCGAGCGGATGGCGGATGGCGATGCTGGGCCGTATAGAGGTCGAGCGCGGCACGACGATGTTCTTCGGCCCTCTCGTGTTCGCCGAGCAGACGCAGCGCGTAGCCGAGTAGGTCGAGGGTGTCGGCCTGCAAGTGAGTGTTGCGCTGTTCCCGGAACATAGCCAACGCTTCCTGGAACCGTGTGGACGCGCGTCTGGTGTCCCCGGTCTTCAATGCGATCAGCCCCAGGGTGAACAAAGAGTTGGCCTCGCCGTCGCGGTCATGATGTTCCCGCTGCACAGGGAGCGCGATACGGCAGTGCGCCACGGCCAGGTCGATATCGCCGAGATGGATGGCGCTGCGCGCGGCGATCGAGCGGGCGACGACCGTGTCCCACACCGGGTTGTCCAGTCGAGCCCCGAAATCAAGGGCCCGATGGGCGCAGACCAATGCCTTCTTGTGCTGCGCTTGCCGACTCCAGGACCACGCCATCGCCTCATACGTCCTGGTCAGGCATCTCGGATCGTCGATGCTTTCCGCCAGAGTCAGCGCGGTTCGCAGATGGTCGAATCCTTCATCACTGTGGTCCAGCCAGCACAAGGTGTCGCCGAGGAATCGATGCGCGTCGCTGAGCACAACCGAATCATCCAGGTGTATCGCGGCCGACAAGCCGGTACGGCATACGTTGAGGTATCCGTGGAAGTCCGCAGTCAAGTAGTAGAAGGGCATCAAAGAACAGGTCAACAGCCATGCCGTCCGGTACTGGCCCTTCTCGACCGCCGCACGCTGCGCAGCCAGGGCGCACTCCCGCTCGCGGTGAAACCACTCCCACGCCTGTTCAGGCGACACGAGGTGCTCAGGTGCGCTCCCAGACTCGCCCCGACGAGGTGGAACCGCGCGGGCATGCGGGTGTACCAGGCGGGACGCGAGGTAGGCAGTGTGGGAGTAGTGGTCGACCGCGCGACGCACAGCGGTCTCGACCTCGGCAAGAGGCAATGTGATGGCGTACTGGCGGATCAGATCGTGCATCCGATAGCGGCCGTGGTCGTGGTCGAGGAGAGAAGCCCGCATCAACTCCCGCAACAAGCGACGGATTTCCAGCACCGGCTGATCCGCTAACCCGGCTGCTGCCGCCGGTCCGATATCGGGCCCAGGAGCGTGCCCCAGCAGTACGAACAAGCGACGCGCCATCGGGTCGAGCAACTCGTACGACTGCGACAGCAGCCTGGGCAAGCTGACTACCGACGTGCCCTCTTCCAGTGCGGCGACACCGACCTCGCGTAGTTCCGCCACTAGGTCGACCGGCCGGGCGCGGTGAGTGCGGGCGCGTGCGGCGACGACGGCCAACGCAAGCGGGTAACCGCCGCACAAGGACGCGAGGTCAGCCACCTCGGGCACGTCTCCCATCAGATCGCCCAGCAGGGTATGTGCCTCGTCGGAAGCGAGCGCGCCGAGCCGTATCGTCTCGGCGCCATGGGCTGCAACCAACTCGGTCATCTCGTTACGGCTGGTGACCAAGACTGTGCACCGGCCGCCCGGCAGCAGTGGGATCACCTGCGCGGCGTCACGGGCGTTGTCGAGCACGATCAACACTCGCTTATCCACGGTCACACTGCGGAACAAACTAGTCGCATCAGAGGGAACGTCCGCAGGCTCCACGCCCAACGCGTGCAGAAATCCGTGTATGGCAACAAGTGGGTCGAGTGGAGTATCGGTAGGGCTGAAGCCTCGAAGATCCAGGAAGAGTTGGCCATCGGGAAATTTGTTCAGGTGGTGGTACGCCCAATGCAGCGCCAGCCAAGTCTTTCCGATACCGCCCGGACCGATGAGGGTCCACACTGCTGGCAGAGCATCGACAGTAGCGGTCAAGATCGCGATATGTTCGGCACGCCCGGCGAACCAGCGAGGAGCCGCGGGCAGTTGTCGCGGTACCGCGGGCGTGGCTGGGGCCACCGCAGCGAGGGTGGGATCAGCGGCCAGCACGCGGTCATGTAGGCGACGCAGTGCGGGTGTCGGGTCCACACCCAGTTCCTCGGCCAGTCTCCGACGAGTCTCACGATAGTGGTGCAGTGCACCAGCCTGGTGGCCCGATCGGTACAGAGCCACCAACAACTGACCCGCGACGCGCTCGTCGAACGGATCCGCTGCCGCACGTGCGGTCAACTCCGGAACCAGCTCGTGATGACCGCCGCAACGCAACGCCAAGTCCACCCGGTCAGCCTGCGCGGCCATACGCCGCCGGGACACATCATCTCGCACCGAACGCGCCCACGGAGTGTCCATTCCGGACAGAGGATCGCCTCTCCACAGCGCTAGCGCGTTGTCGATCGCCGACAACGCCTTCCGCGGGTCCTGCTCATCCTTGCTCAGGTTGAGATACCGATGGAACCGGTGCAGGTCAACCACGTCCCGGTCGATCCTTAGCCGGTAACCGGCGTTCTCCCCGGTGATTATCACACCGGTGGCGGCCAAGGCTTGACGAAGGCGCGACAGGTAGGTTCGTACCACTGAACGGACCCGACGCGGCGCCCGATTGCCCCACACTCGATCGACTAGATCATCAATTGGCACCAGTCGGTCCGCGTCAACGAGCAGCGCCGCGAGAACTGAACGCTGGCGAGTATGACCGAGTGCAATTAGGGTGTCTACGATGCGCACCTCTACCTCGCCCAGTATCCCGGCCCGCAGGCCACCTAGTTCCCCATCCTTACTCATCACTCCTGAGTACTGACTTCGGACGCTTTGCTCAACGCCTTTCACGGGGTAGCAGGTCAAAGATGCGCAAAGTCGTAGCCCCCGCTCGTGGCGCATACGCATCCGCCATGAGCGGTATAGCGGGACTTGATCCAGGAGCGGTTGGTCTTGATCGCGGGGTCGTGGGCCTGGCCCATTTTGGCGGACATCTGAGATCAGGGGACGTATGCCCCCGGAAGGATGTCCCGCCATAGAGTCCATGGGCAGGAAGAAGCGGCGGCGGAGCAATGCTGGGAATCTGTGGATCGGCCGGTGAGGGGCGTACCTTCCCGGTGATCAGCTCGGATTCTCAAGCAAGACCGACGTTGGCGCGTCGGTCGGGAAGGCACGCCCATGCTCACCGTAGCCTCCGAGTCCGCCGAGGGTGATGATCGCCCCGCGGGTGGTTCGTCGGTGATCGACGAGATCGTCCGGGAGGGTGCCCGGCGGATGCTGGCCGAGGCGTTGCAGGCCGAGGTGGACGCCTATATCGCCCGGTTCACCGCCGAGCGGGACGAGCGTGGACACCGTCTGGTGGTGCGGAACGGGTACCACGAGCCGCGGGAGGTGCTGACCAGTGCGGGTGCGGTGGAGGTGACCGTGCCGCGGGTCAATGACAAGCGGGTCGACCCCGATACCGGTGAGCGTGCGCGGTTCGCCTCGGTGATCCTGCCGCCGTGGGCGCGCAAGACACCGAAGATCACCGAGGTGCTGCCGCTGCTGTACCTGCATGGCCTGTCCTCGGGGGATTTCGTGCCCGCGTTGGAGCGGTTCCTCGGGTCGGCGAAGGGCCTGTCCGGGCCGGTGATCACGAAGCTGACCGAGCGGTGGAAGACCGAACAGCGCACGTTCTGCGAGCGTGATCTGTCCGGTGTGGACTATGTGTACCTGTGGGCGGACGGGATCCACGTCAACATCCGCCTGGAGGAGCACAAGTTGTGCCTGCTGGTGATGATCGGCGTGCGGGCCGACGGCCGCAAGGAGTTGATCTCGCTGACCGACGGGTACCGCGAGTCCACCGAGTCGTGGGCGGATCTGCTGCGGGACTGCAAACGGCGTGGGATGAGTGCCCCGGTGCTCGCGGTCGGTGATGGCGCGCTCGGGTTCTGGGGTGCGCTGCGCGAGGTGTTTCCCGAGTCACGGGCGCAGCGCTGTTGGTTCCACAGAAGCCGTAAAAGATCAACTTGTCGGCGTGTCGGTTCCCGTTGGGCTCGGCGCGGACGCTGCGGCGAGGAGTTCGGCGGCAGTGCGGTAGCGGACGGCCACCGGAGGTGGAAGGCATCCGTCGCGCTCCACCAGCGGTCGGGTCTCGCGGACAACACCGGCGACGGCCGATCGGCTCACATCGCCCAGAGCGTCGGCGAGAACGTCCAATGTGCACAGCTTCCTGAGATACAACACAGTGAGCAGAACGCGTTCGTTGTTGCTGATCTTCTGGGGAAAGACACCGCCACGGGTGCCCGGTTGGCGAGGACCACCTCGTCGCCGGTGGGTCAGCCGCTCGGTGTGAGCGGCCTGCCGGGCCGCGAGTCGCTCGGTCAGGGTGTGCAGCTCGTCTCGGCTCATGCCGGTCAGGGTCGCGGCGGACAGCGTCTGGATGACCCCGGATCGCGCGGGGCGAAGATCGGTGTCCAGGAAGCCGAGCAGGCCGCGAGTGGTGCTGAAGCGGACTGACGCGGTCCCTGGCCTGTGACCGTGGTCTTCGAGGACCTCGCGGGTTTCCCGGACGAGATCGCCGATGCAGGCGCCGGTGACCTCCAGTAAGTCGGCGAGCGCGTTCATCGAGCAGACTTGCCGCTGGTAGATCAGGGTGATCAGCAGGCGGGCGGGGTCGTCGAACAATGGCTTGCCGCCACGGAGTTTGCCGGTGGCCCGGCGGGTCCGGCCGCCTCGCTGCTCGCTGTAGCGCTGCTGTGTCCGGGCGGCTTGGGCCGGGGCAAGTCGCCCGGCCAGGTGTTCCAACTCGATGCCGGTCAGGCCGGTCAGCCGGGGATCGGCCAGCCGGGTGAGCATGGCCTGGCGACGACCGGCCGGCCCGTCCTGCTCACCGCCGGGCACCGCCTCGGTGGAACACGAGACTGGCTGCGGGAGCAGGGTGTAGTTCCAGGTGCCATGGACGGCATGCCGCTGCAACGGCAGGTCGTCGAAGCGTTCCTTGCTGATCGAGACTCCTGTCGGATAGTCGCCGGTGTCCAGGGTCGCCTCCACCCGCAACCCCGCGCGAGTGCGGGTCGTCTCGATGGTCTTGACCACGACTTCGTGACTGGTCAGCGGGCGGCCCCGCCAGTTGAGAGTGATATGGGAGAACAGCCGATGCTCGATCTTGTTCCACTTCGAAGTGCTCGGCGGAAAGTGGCACACGGTGATCGCCAGTCCGGTCTCCGCGGCCAAGGCGGCCAGCTC
>Ga0307507_10005667_pt1 | contig 20251 bp, 16 predicted proteins | sample 7_EM_MG_FD_207223 | JGI IMG/M metagenome (GOLD analysis project Ga0307507, IMG submission 207223) | Populus trichocarpa ectomycorrhiza microbial communities from riparian zone in the Pacific Northwest, United States - 7_EM | ecosystem: Host-associated > Plants > Roots > Unclassified | place...
CTTGTCAATTCCTGGTATGTAATTTAGTTATATATTTGAATCTATCCGGCTTACGTCTCTTTCTCAGCTACCACCGTTGATGTCGAACGTGTGTTCAGCCAAGGCCGGCTTTTGCTTCCACATGTCCGCAACCGTCTGTCTGTACAATCTACGCGTGCTTGTATGTGCGTCGGTGCTTGGAGTCTCTTAGGTTTAATCAAGGACTCCGACATAAAGGCTGCACTTGGAGCAGAGTTCACTGGAGCAGGGGATGATCTTGCAGCTGAGTGGGATGGTATTGATGGCCCTAAATAGTGTATATATCTACGTTGTGTGCTTTTAAGGTAATAAAATTTTACCTTTACCCGTTTCAAATACCCCCCGGGTTTTTCTTACCCTCGGGTCCCTTGAAAACCCGAACCCTAACCCGAGGAAAACCCGAACCCGATCTGAAGGGTAGGGGTTTTTCCGGGTAGGGGTCAGGGTAGCTCTGAATCTACCCCCGGGTTACCCGGGCCAATCACTACTTGTTTCTCTCAGCACTGTAGGACTCAGTAATTTTCCACTGCCCTCCAGATACCCGCTCAGATGAATGGCCATAGAGGTGCGCATGGTCTGTTAAGGAGTAAACAAAGATATATTTTCAAATTTGACATGTAATCCAACGGGGCCAGCGACCACGGAAAGCAGTGCATGTGTGATGTGAGCCTTAAGCATGATTTAGTAGACATCAAGACAAGTCAGTTGTTGGTGCACTGACACAACAACCAAGGAGACCAAAAGAACCCATTCACTCGGGGCGACCTGAAACCATTCAGAAACTTTTAAAACAAATGCTAACCGACTCCCTGCCTCCGACTGCGCTTTCCCAAAATCACTGATCCATCCAGCGCATATCAACTAAGAGGACTGGTCTTGGTGAACAGACAAGGATTAATGATGCGGAAACAATGCCGCCGAGATGGTCCAGTCGAACAGAGAAGCACATGCAAGATATGTTGTAGAAGTGCGGAAGGACTAGAAGGTATGAGACGGTTGAATAGCATTGCATATGGTCCAGAGAACTTCTTCTGCACACTGATCTATCTGACGGTCAATGATAGCCCCCATCACCCACATGCCGGAGTTTCGGAAAGCCCAATCTAGACAGAATAATGATGAAATGCGGATTGGGTTGTCAGACAATGGAGCAATAGCAAAAAATGTAGTGGTTGAGCATGCATTTCTCAGTATCCCACATAAAGCTTACAATGAATATCATTGCAGGAATGAATAAAGACGCTGGTTTCGCAAAAGTGTACAACAAGTCGACTGTCAGACTTCTGGCTCTAACCTATTTGTTGAAGAGGTAAATATTATTGTAATATCAGAATTGCTTCAGTGAACATTGACGCAAACGAACCAAGCGAAGTGCCCATAAAAGACGTCTTAATACATAGTTAACTTAAGGCCTGTTTTGTTGCCTTCATAGACAGGCTCAGGTGGACAACGAGCACCCGGATAGCGCTTCGCGAATGGCCAGGCACTCTCAAATGGATCAGGGACGGTAACCCATTCACCGAGCTCCAAACCATCACTTTCCAACGCGTTCAAAATCTTTTCATCGTTGGGTGACTTTTGTAGAATCGGAGTGAAATTCTCCCAGGTTTCGTTCTTTGCATTGAAATTAACTTTTCGAACCAGGATGCACACTGTTTTTCCACGTGCTTCTTTCGTCATCTTGCGAAGTGTTAGGTGTTCGAACCAAGAACAGAAACAGAGTGAGTTCTCACCTTGGGCCAACTGATACATATCAAATCCTCCTCCAAGACTGGGAGTGGCTGTAACCCTTCATGAATGCGCTCTTCAAGAATTCCTACGACATTTGTTCTGGTGGCAAATCCCGTATGCCGTTGTTCAAGCTCTGGATGAGCTTGCCTCCAACGATCAACGGCGGAGTCGGAGATAATCCATCCCGCAATTTTTAACATCTACATATGTGTCAACGATATAGCCTGATAAGAGCAAAGAAACGGACTTTGGTTGTTGAAGGCGATGGAGATGAATTTGTTCGTTTGATGAACCACCTTTCACACCACTATCTTCCCACGAGCAGACTCAAATCGGATCATCGATAATCGATAATTGATCGATAATTGATCATCCTTGCGCTGTGTCTAGAGTCATGTCCTCCGTCCAAGCTCGCCCTTATAATTTAGAGGTATGCGCTATTCTATGTATTCACGATATAAACTGACGATGTATATATAGGGCAATGACACAGACTGGCTCCATGAAACTTTTCACGACATATTTGAGAAGCAACAGCGTCTGCAAAACGTCGACGGTGTTCAAAGAGAACACAGTCTCTATGGGCCTCAAGCGACTCGTTTGTCATGGATATATCCCCCTTCCCACCGCTTTTTAGTCAAGCCACAGGCGCTGCTCATGCCAGAAGTCTTCGTTGATGACAACAACGCAGCGGATACTTCATCCACATCTATTGAAGCGGTAGATGGTGATGTCTCGTGTGATTCCATGGGCGGACATGTCGTCAGCCAATGGCGTGATTTGTTTATCCAGCGAGACCGCCGCGAAGTGGACCTCGTTGTTACGAAGAAAATTTCCAATGGCCCTCAAATTCCTTTGCTTGTTGTGGAGATTAAACGCGACGACCTTGAGTTATCCAAAGCCTTGGTGCAAATCGAAGACTATATGAAGCGTATGGTGATTCGTCGTGTCGCTCTTGGCCACTTGGAGATGCCTGTATTGGGGCTTCTGGTTTTGGGCGCGCTCTCGATTCGCATGGTCACAGATTGGGACTCGAAGAAGAACAAAGTCAGGCATACTTATTGGGACAGGGACAATGATGGGGATATCATATACGTTGGTACTGATTCTGAAGATGTAAACAAATGGCTGTTAGCTCAGTCCCTTGCTTATCTGGACTTGTAGTAATGTAATCCACAATCTAACGAACATGGTCACTCTTAACTCTATTGTCGCAGCCACCCAATAGGGAGATGGAAAACATTCGTATTAACTGTACAAGTTAAGATTGAAAAATCGGACATACACCGAAGGATCAATGTGACCTTTCACCATAAGAATGTCATTCATACTCATGCCACCTATAACACCTGGTATAAATGGATCAGTATCATTCACATCAACAGGCAATGGGTCCAAGTCCTCCTTCTCGGTATCTTCTAACCAAGCTCCAACACTCGCTTGGAGTGAAATCAAGTCCACCTTTGCTTCCGACTCGTCATTGGAATCAACAGTGTCGGAATGTATGATTTCCATGCTTCCAGACAGATGGGAAGTCGAATCGTGCAAAGAGGTGGCAGCAACAAGGCTAGTTGTAGGGCGGAGCTTCTCCTTCTCCATGCGCACGTTGAGATCCAGTGGAACGATAGTTAAGGCGCCATCATGAAGGTGTACATGAGGTGACATGCCGATGATATACGCTCCCGAGTCGGCTTGGACAACACAGTCTGGGACAGATGTTCCTGAGGCAGATGGTTCTGTAGGAATCGAAGCGGTAACGGAGGGCCGCATGATGGCGAAAGTCGTATTTCGGAAAGCATCATAGATCGGCCGTGGCATCGCGTCGCGCTGCGAGCTTAGGATAACTGGTGTATTCACGGGAATGTCGGGATCCCATGCCCACAGGGTTGACTTCCGTGGCCATTTTGATCAAATCGAGTCGCAAGGTGCTACCACTTATTAACCCCTGCAAACGAGGGAGGTTGAACATCAAAGAAAAGGGTATCGAGAGTAGTGTGTCGATGACGGGAAACGGGTCAGGGTGTGGGGGGTCGATCCCAGGGCATTGTTCTTTGCGAAACATGATTATATCAGTGTCATCAAGAGTATTGCGAGTGACGCCTCGATAATGTACGCTTGTATGCCAGCGGTGAGGTGTCGGTGGTGACGTGCCTTGGGACTTGTCGTGTTTACATTGGAATACTGGAAGATCAGGAGAAAAATACGTACTGTCATGAAGACATGACCATATCCTGGTCTTCCGGGATCACCTCGTCCCGCCTGGATTTCGGCAAGTCTCCAGTCCTTCAGTTCGCGTTCGAATTGGAGTGTCCTCGCGACAAGATCCTCATGCAAGAATAGGGTAGCACGAGCTGGCATGAAATCTATACATGCATGTTCTGTGTGGGTCACTACCAAGTCGCTAACTACGAGATTACATTCAGTGGTGCAAGCTACTCGCAAGGGATGACGTTTTCCCGAACTTCAGCAGCGTGGGCTGGGTAGCGATCTTGTCTGAGGTTGCGTCGCAGCATCCATTGAAGCTAGTTGAATGTCTTAGCTCAACGCATAATGCAGGGAGGGCGGCGAGAATACCTGCGGGGTGCTTGGACTCTGAGCCGCATCAAGCATGTGAGCCCATTGGACAACATCCGGATCTAATGTGACAACACATCTCTTCCCGCGGTAAAACCTCATCATTACATTGAGCTCTTCTTGTGGGTAGCCGTGCGTTGTTGTTCGTATTGTCGCCATCGTTGGGTGTACAAAGGGCTTGAAGAGATCGCAGCCGACATAGTAAGCTTGCGTCACGATTACTTACCTGAATGTGACCCTCTGGATCAAACTCGACAAAATACAAAATTTGCTTGCTTTCCGACTTCATGGGCGACGTTATCATCCGCGATTTCGATGGGAATATTTTATCCAGTCAGCCATAAATCTGGATCATCTCTTGATAACATCTGGATCTGATTCCTTTTCCCAGAGTTCTGGCAATACGGTTTAATTGATTGGGTCCAATTGTATTCCTGCCTGAACATTGTTATCGATTCCGACAGTAGTTGGGCGATTTTTCAGTACGACGAGCACGCGCCCGGGAAGAGGGGAGCTCATTACCCCGCAAACTGTATCGAATACCCCACTCCGGGAACATATATACTCCTCACGCCCGGTATCTAAAGTTTTGTCATTGCATGTTTCATTCGTGTCAAGTATCGCAGGTGGCAATCCAATCACAGTTAGTTTGTCCCCCGTTGCAGCTCGCCCTCGCCATCCAACGGTCTCGAACACACAAACAAGGGCATGCTGTCTCCCATCGGATACTCGATGGTAACTTATTTTGAAACTCCCTTCTTTAGGCAGAAGCTTACCGAACTCGCGTGCGCGCCCGTGACCCTGGTTGCCTCATATCAGATCTCCGAGTTGCCAATAACAATTATGCTCGTCTGAAGGCCGCTCACATATTTCCACGCGCGCACGACGTCGAGGTATCTTGTCATGTCCCCTGGCTCCCGCAAAACTAACACGGACAATGGATATTCAGTGGGTCAACCAAGGCTATCCGAGCCTTATCACGGATCCTGCTCCTCCCCAAGAAGTGGGTGGACCTACCAAGATTGATTCCATCCAGAATGTGATTTTGTTGCGAAGTGATTTGCGTGATGCATGGGATAATTACCAGATCGCTGTCCATCCTGATGTTTGTATTGATTTTTTTCTGTCCATGGTGTCAGTTCTTACGTTGAATTCGTATAGCGAGGATATGTTGTCGTCCCTTTTGTTTCCATGTACGACGACATCGCTGGAAAGGTCCTCCACCTCGACCATATCCAGGATCCGAATATTCGTCCTCTCGACGAACTTTTCCGCGATCAATTCCTTCAATGTGTTCTGAAGAATATGAAAGGTGCCGCAGAACCCACTTGGGACTACGAGGATGCGCTTGGTGATGGTTCGGTAGATTTATCGAATATGAATATCTGGGGTGGCGAATCAGGAAAGGCGCACTTGGAGTTTGAGATGGCTCACAGACTGCACGGTCCCAAAATTGCACAAGAATATGGTTATTAGTATTAGCATAGATATCAGCAACGAGATAAGCATATGTACCGTCACGGGAATTATTTACTTCCCTTAATTGAGAACATGATCTGGACACTTGACGAGCTCTCTGTGGGTTGTTATCAACTGCCTACCAGGCTATTGGGAAGATAGACTCGAGAAGCTGCGAACGACCTAAGATTTGTCAGATCCAAGGATAAAAAAGAGCTCAGGATCCTTATTCCTCGTTGGCCGTCCAACCCTTCTCTTAACAGGTGCACAGCCTATCGGGTGCTTTCGAGGTTACCCCTTTGCAAGCAACTTCGCCGGAAGATGCTGCTAAGAGATGGGAGAAGCGAATGGAGGAGGAGAATCAGATCGTTCAACAAGTCGCCTACCTCATTTTCATATGCATATCCAATTTCAACCTATTCACATTGCAATCCTATTCATGTTGTATCCTGATGTATTATCTTACAAACTCTGATAGATTATTTTTGTACATTCATTTTGCTTTTGCCACCGATTTATTTTGTCTACAATGGCATAAGACTACGCAAATACCGTGGTCATGAAGTGTTTCTGGTCATCTGGTAAGTACACTTCAATGCGCGTTTTCTTGGTCCTCAACCAGTGTCCTCCGTCTTCCGACACAGAAAACGTACACTAAGCATTTTACCAAGGCCATGTTTTCACGTAACTTGCCTGATAAATGTGTATTGTGTATCCTCTTACATAACATGTACTTGTAGTCCATATTCGTGTGGGTTTTTGGACAGCCCTCCAATCTGTAGATTCTGAACCTCCGAACAACAGTGCTTGCGGATCAAGTAGTGCCCCTTCCAACGTCGTGCGCCAGCTTGGTGTGAGACAGCCCAATTTGAATTAGGTTTCATCGTAAATCAACTTTGCAGGACCCCTAAGAAGCAAATTTCTCTCAAATTCAAAACAAACGGCAAAATAAATACGTAGTACATACCGACGCTCCACGCCCTGCAGCAAACGCAACAACAGGTCATTTCCTTGCGTGTAACATGTACTAGTTGGAGGTGTACTCACATTTTCCCACCACCGCAATTGCGCCTTCAGTTCCGTCAATCCGAAATTCAGAACGACATCATAATCTATGGAATAATAGGTGGTGCCATCTTCATTCTCCACGGGCATTTTAGGAACTCGAGAGATGTTAGCTACGAGCTTACAAAGGGTGGTGAAATTTTCTACTCTATCTCAGCCAAAATTAAATGGGAACAAGCATGAACCTACCGCGTTCAACATCCATCCATTTGGGGTCTTTCAGGTCGCCTCTATAGCATGTCACGTCGCTTTCTATCCTCGATTTCCTCGGATTGGTAAAGACAACGTGCCCACGGGCGGAAAATTCTTTCGATTCAGAGACTTGGGTATCCTATTTCTTTCAGTTAGGCTTCTTCAAGTCAGCTTCCAAGGCAATGAGCAAACCTTGGGCAACACTGTAAGAAATCCAATAGGTAAGTAGAAATCTCCATCGGCCTGGGAGTACTTCAGAGAAGATCTTTTGATGTGTTCGGGATCAGAACTTTCGTAACGGAAATTCACGGGTGATCCATAAGTGACCTTCGCAACTCGAGTCCGAACATAATGATCGAGATAGAATGATATGGCTCCATTAGAAACAGCTTTATTCCTGTAGTAAACGTGTCAGAACTGGCTCAAGTGAGCATTAACGACCACTTGCACATAGGCCTCTGGTCTCGTCACAGCAAATCCCTTCATTGAAAGACGATCCTTCACTTGTTCGAAGAGCCAGTCGCTAGCTGCGAAGCCTCCGACAAGGATAACATGCTACTCGCAGGTCAATACCGCGTTTTGAAAAGTGTGAAGGGAAAAATGCTGACCGATGTCCTTTCTTTCGCAGAATTCCTTTGATCCTCAACTGCCTGCACGACGCAGTCAATGGAAGGTTGGAAGAAACCCGCGATGTCGGTGCTGCGTGGGACGAACAGCTGATATTGGGTAGTGGCAAACGGAACAGAAACATGAGCGTACCCAGTAAGCTTGAGTTGTCCGAATCGAATACCATAACCTGGGTCATTGTCTCTGGCGGATCCGAACTTGACATATTGAGGGTCTAAAGAATTACGAAACCTTGGTTTGGTAGACTTATCAAAACAGTCGCTAATGTGATCAAGATCGTCCACAAATGGAGAGTCGGTGAGCAATTCTGGATCGGAAGAATCAGCACCGAGCACAAGTGAAAGATGGTGAACAGCACTTTTCAAGTGGTCCTTCGCATTGAACGTGACGAAGACGGATCCGTGAAAATAGCCTACTCAACGGTAAAAATGGTATCTGGAAAAAACTGGAGCAAAATTACATACACTGAGGGACAGCAATCTCAGCAAACGTTCTCTTCTTCTCATCTTCAACACGTTTGTAAGTGCTGACATCAATAGTCCCTCCGCCTGCGTCAACAATAACTACCCCCTGACCCTGTGACGAGAAGCGTACTTCATAAGCTCTGGAACGTGAATAGATACTTCCGTACCTCCATTGTCTGCGTTAAAAAACCATTCTCAATCGCAAAGTGCAGACTAGCCTCTCCTTCTGTCACGAAGGATATCCTTGCGTTACCCACTTGGGTATCGGGGACCAACCCCGCCTTCACAGCCGCTTTTCGCATCTGGCTCTGTTCCTTCCCTTCCCATCCATTTGGGTGCGACAATACGAAATGGATGTCATCTTTGGCGCTAGACCAAATATCATGTCCATTTGGATGTGCCTCTTGAATATACGAAGCGGAACAGCCGAGTAGATAGCGGAGGAAGTCTGCAAAAAGGTCGATGACTGTCTTGTTCGGTGGGAGAGGTGGGAGATTGGGATGCAGTGTTTTCCCATTTCCATACTTGGATCTTAGGTGAAGTTTGAACCTGGAGCAGAATTAGTCCGTGTCGGTCAAGAATTATGATGGCTAAAGCGAACGCACCACTCTGCCTTGTACCAATCACCCTCGAGTGCATCCTCATATATCCCATTCCTTGTGGCTTCTTCTCCGATTGCCTTTACACGTCCTCGCGAATCGTAATAAATGATAGTAGGAATTTTCGTAGCACCAGAAATCGTCTCTTGCGCGGGGTATCTTTACAGATGTGGTCATGAACTATTCAACTAACATGCTAGAGAGAAAGATATACCTAGTTACTGCGTTGATTCCAGGACTTTGTCCAGGATCTAAGATGCTGTGTTGGAAGTTCATCAGAACAATAGACCTATGGATGAAAAATCTTGCCTATAGGAAATCCCGCTGTACGTAGTGCCAACATCGAAAGCAAGCACGATCTTGCGTCGAGATCCACTATAATAAGCTTTGCGAGAGAACATAGAGAAACGTGACAGTCACAATAAGTCATGTTTATTTTAATCCCAACCCAACATCACTATCACTGTATCAGCTATGGCCAGCCGCTCGCGTCGTCAACAGGCGAACTTACCTCGTGAAATCATGGAACACATCTTTGAACAACTAGGGCCCAAAAACTCGAACTATCATCCAATGTTCTGTACGAAGACATTACGTTCATGCTTGTTCGTCTCGAGATACTACCGAGACTTGGCACTGTACCGTCTGTTCCAATTCATACGGATCGACATCCGAGACCGTTCCTCTCTACCCAATCTCGACCTTTTACTCGAGATACTTTGCCCCTCGTCACTTCGGGTTCAATGGATGTCCGTACTGCCATTTATCCGGCATTTCATGCTCGGAGTCGGCTGCCATTACAACAAAGTTTTCGAACTCGTTGAGCCACGTCTACTGCGATTGTTTTCCGTGTTGTCGGGGGATCAGACTCACCGGCTCAAGCGTCTGGCTCTCAGGTTCCGAGCTTGTTCCACTCCCCAATGTTGCCATTTCACAAAATCATTCCAAGCCGCTGTTGAGAGCCTTCTAAAAATGCCACACCTACAATCAGCGCGAATCGAGGGTGCCGGTTTCTTGTCTCCTGACTTCCATCGAGGTACCCACATTCGCCAACTCGACATTTTTTCATACAACCCCTCTTCCTATTCTCGCAACTCAGACCTGATAGACGAAGAAACGAGGGGCAATTCTAAATTGCGCAGCCTTTCCACGGATACTTCGTTTCCATTAAACGTAGAAATGTCTAAAGCGGAGAGCCTTCTTGAAAGTCTCGACCATCTCAGCCTTCGCATCAGCGACAACCCGAACGGGGAGCATTCATATAGCAAAGTAGCGGACATCCTGCGGTTCAGCCCTTCTTTGACGAAGTTGACACTCAATTATGATGAACTTTATAGTGAGTCAGTTTTAGTACATGCATGCACCACACATTGACTGATGCATGTGCTTCGAAGCGTTTTCCACTCCTCTTGTGGACTGGTGCACGAATTTCGGGGAGATTCGGGCTTTGGAAACTTTGGAGATATTGGTTCGGATTGGTTGCGTAGATGACATGGAAAACGCCATCGTGTCAGCTGGAATGCAAGCCCTGAACCTTCTATTGGTTGCTTTGAACAGCATTCATCTACCCATGCCTCGATTGACCCATTTACGGTGGCTTTATGCATTCGGCATGCTAGTGATAACTGGTTCGGAGGAACTCCCCTTTCCTTTATTCGAGGAATGGCTGCGGAGAGTCCCTGATTGGAGGACATTAGACAGGACACTCACATCAGATCTCTTTTCTGTCCTTTCTGCGGTCCAAATCCAGTTCAACATACCACGCCTTACCCTCCGAGCAAACGACGAAGACGCTATTACCCGACTTCCAGGCCATGATATCACTGCCAGGATGCAACGTGTGAGGGAGGAGGTATTTCCCCGCTCCGTGGCTGCTCTGGGGGAAAGCTTCGAGCTTGCATTGGAATGTTGAGGAATTGTAATGTGCCAGTTCTATCAGAAGTGAGGATCGGAAGACCAAGTGAGGAGCGACCAGTCCAGGTCCAAAAACTTTTAATACGTCATGTGTGCAGTTATGAAAGGTTTTACAGTGATGGTCACACATTACTTCCTACTTGTATTACTTACCTGGTCCAGGGCTGGACCCGGAGGGCAATAAGTGTTAGGACAACAAGAAAATGAGTAAATACAGAAAAAAGACCTAATGGAACAACGGTCCTTTGAAAAATATGACAATATTTCCGGATATACGGCTTCCTTATTCCAACCCTGATTCTCACAGACAGTAATCAATCGTCCGAAATTCGAATACGAAGCCGACCACACGCAAGCTTGGCTTGTTCAAAAACTTCTGCACCGCCGCACAACTCCAGACAAGAACGTGCCGATTACTTTCCTCAATCGAGAAACCTAGGAGAACAAGTCCCGTCACTTCCAAATGACTTACTTACCACTTTACTTCGACATTTAGGAGTAAATTAGACCGAGATCGTCCGTCGAAAATAATTGCATGCTATTTGAATAGTCGGGGAGTCAAGGTATCTAATTTATAAACGATCTGTCACAGGGTCAACGAGCAAAGGCATCAAATGAGCACAAAAGAAGAGGCACTAAGGTAAAATGCAAAAAATGCACCGTGCTGTTCTACCCAGCCAAGTCTGAGCCACTGAGATCGAGAAAGGTGACGGATCCCTCTTTGCTCTCGAAGCGGATCAAACAACTGTCGACATAAGCCCACAAACCTGCGTCGAAATCAAATGGGAACCAGGAAACAGTGTCATTGGACAAGCTTGTGGATTGGTGAAGGTGGCTCGAATCAAGTTGAGGTCCACGAGTGATGGCTTCTTCATCCGTCGAATTTTCGTCCAACAACTTCCAAGATATGGAAGAACCATCTATAGTGGACAAAACGAGGTGTGTTTCTGAAAATTTGAGGAGATGGATTGGGTGGACAGATGCGTTTGTCTCCCATAAGAGCTTGTGGTCTGTATCCCAGATAGAGACGTGGCCTTCCAACGTTGATGCTGCGTAGTACTTGCCATCGGGGGAGCAGCAGGCAGATATGACGGAAGGATGACCTTCAAGTGAGATTCTGTCATTGCGAGAGGAGGCTTGGTATTGTGAAAGGTGGATAAAAGTGGTCTGCTGCGAAGGTTTCTGCCACTCGAATGGTGCAGACCAAATGCAAATATCACGTTCGGAGATCGCCGAGACGAGGTAACGGGTATCAGGCGAGAAGGAAACACCCCCTGTAAGCAAGTCCCAAACTTTCAGCGGAAGGCCGACTGTTTCGCCAGTCTGAGAATTCCAAACTCGTAATGTCGTATTACCGCTCCTAGAAGCGATCCAATGGCTGTCAGAAGAAAAGGCAACAGACCATACATCGTTTGTATCGTCGACCATGTGCGTCTGGCTTCCGGTTTGGACATCCCATATACGAATTGTCTTGTCAACGCTCCCAGAGACGATTCGACTGCCATCGGGCGAAAAGGCAACTGTCAGCACACACATGGTATGCCCTTTCATGGAGGCTATTTGCTGTCGAGTCTCAACATCAAACACACACACATCTGCGTCCACCGCTGCAGCAATCCGACCTTTGTTGGAAAGAGCAACAGCACAAACACTTGTGCCAGCGTTGATCGGCTCCCCGACGAGTTGACATGTGTCATAGCTCCAAATGCGGATTGTGCAATCATCGCTTCCTGAGACGATTATCTGGCCATCCGTGCAGATGGATCTGACATTTTTGGTGTGTCCCAATAGCTGAGAGCTTATGTCCTGTTTGGTCCTCCAATCCCACATTCGAATACTCCCAGCATTACTTCCAGCCACAAGCCGACATGAATCAGGGGAGAAACAGAGAGAGGACACAGGAATATTGTGATTGTTCTTTCTCCAGAGAGTGCGATGCGTTCTGATGTCAATTATCCGTACGTCTCCGTGGTGCCCCCCCGAGGCAACAAACTGACTGTCCGGGGACAAAGTAACAGTACTAATACTCTTTGATGCAACGATGTTAGATTTGTGGTTGTACTGGGGAGGTGTGACCAACGTCGAAGGGAGTGGAAGACCGATGCTTGGGTCGTACATGTGCGTTCGGTAGTCACCCGACGCCGACATCAATCCCGTCCTCAGTCCTGCAGTCGAGGACAGAATCTTCAAAAGTCCTTCAGCACTACCAATAACACCAACTCCCGACTCCGAAATTCCCCCGTCAGGAAGGTGTCTCGTCCAGTTGCGAACAGCATACTGAACACTCCCGGCAGGGAATACGCCCCTCTCTCCAGCGTCTTTCATGCGACCAACCAGGCGTAAACATTTTGTCGCAATCTGACCATGAACCGCAGAAACGTCAATGCGAAATTGGGGATCCGTTCGTTTGCTCGTGATATACTCGACGAATGATTTATGCAGTCGGGGGATCGTGTCATTGCTGACGCGTTCTGTTCCAGCGACTACCACCGTTCTTAGGTTCGTAACGAATCGGATGAGGTCTACTGGGTCCGAGTCAAGTGTCTCACGTAGGTCAAGTAGTCCAGATAGGTCCCCAATCGTAAGTGGCTCCTTCAACCCAATAATGAACCCAACAATCCATCGAAACCTTTCGTATTCCCATTCATCCTCATGCGCCTCGAGTGTCATTTTCAGGATCATTCCATACAAGTTGTTCACGTCTTGCATTCCACTGTCGTTGAATATATTTAGAATTCGATTTCGCCTCTCCAGTCCATGTTTCTCGAGTTGTCCCCTGAAAAACTTGACGACGGTTACAGCCCAGATAAACAATCCTCCTGCCTGATTGCACAACGTCTGAAACCGATCTTCCCCTGGCCACTGATTCCAGTCCAGCACCCACTTTTCGACGAGGCACTCCAGGTTCCGCCTTAAATACATCTCGACATCTTTTCTGGATTCAGATGTATCCAGATGTAGGTGCTTGACGTGTTTCGAATCTGTCTGGAGTGAATGGTAGAAAGGCCTTGTGATATCGTCGTCTGTCCGGCTCGAGATAAAAATTTTGGCATTACACCGTTCGAGCTTCGTGAACAACTTGGAGATTACAGTAGCTGTAACTTCCAGATGATGCCTGTTTGTCTCGTCCAGACCATCAATGATGATAGTGACGGGTTTGCTCTTATCCAGATCACATGCTGCCTGGACAACCTTGACGAAGAACTCGAGACCTTGATCAAGACAGATTTCGTCCAGCAAAGATTCTCTTTTGCGAAGGATCTCGTGCATAACCACAGTTAATGTCGGGTCAGCCGTGTGCTCAGCCATCTGGCAAGCAATCGACGGGAAATAAAAACGAGGATTCGTTGTTGATTCGCTGTTGCGGTTAATGAAGAACTGAGCCCAGAGGATACCAGCGTCCTTGCACTCCCGAGCGAATGATGCAGTAATCGCGGATTTTCCGCTGCCAGGATCACCAGTCAACCAGAAGAAATTTTGGTTTCCTTCGGAGAGATCGTTCACCCATCCCTTGATGGTCGCGAGAATTTCCACACGAGTCTCGGGATCACAAGGAGATTTTCCCTGATGGTTGTAGCCAGTATCTTGGAGTGCGTATTTGTAGACTGTCCTCTGTAGGAATTTCTGACGTTCATTTTCCAATTGGGTTCGTTTCAAATGATCCAATATTTCACCCTGAAACAATGAGTCAATTCCCCTGGCAGAAAGAATCCTTATATGAGAAGACATCTACAATTTGTGATTTCTGCAACTTCCTGATCTCCCGGATTTGTCTCAAAATTCCGTCTATTCCTTGCGCTGTATTGATATCCTGTAATACCTAAAATTCATAGTAGTACCATAACTTTGTCACAGAGTGAAGCGAACTCACCGAGAACATCTCTCGTGCGGCGCCCAATCTCTGATTGAAATCTCGGATCTCGTCCAGGACACTTATCCCATGGATAACCTCCCACCTTCCATCGTGCTAGAAACAAGTTGATGAGAGCCTTAAACATCTAACACTATCATACCAATCTCGCCCAGCCCCATCTGAGAATTTCATTCACCAGATTTCTATGACCCATTCAGCTGCTGATGACAACGGACAGCAATACGGAACAAGTAAGTACCGGATATGCACCAAGTTTTTGCGCGCCCGTGAATTGAACTTCCCTTTCCCACTTTCAAAGTTTGCCTCTATGTTCGCAATCCAGTTGGACAGCTCATCCACGAATTTAAAGACCTCTCCTTTTGCTTGTGCTACAGCCTTAGTAGGTTTGATTCAAATGACGAGTTAACTTGGAGAATGATAATGAGCACGTACAACGCCGAGGTGCAGGAAATGTGACAAAGCGAGTACGATTGCGCGTGCCGGAAAGGGTTCGTTTGGAATTAATTCCATAAACGGCTTGCATGTTACCATTGCATCCCTTATTTTCGATACAACATTGAGAAATGTCGAGTCTCGATTCTGGGTATTCCAAGTTGCTAAATCTTCGAAGAACGTCTCGTCTAGTTTCCAGTCTTCATCCCAAGGCGGCGATATTTCAGGAGGTTTTGATCTGTAAGCAAAGAAGAGTTGAGGACGAGGGACATCCAGAAAGAAGGTAGTTGGACATACTTTCTGAAGAGTTGACGCCAGAAATCTCTGATGATTTTTTCCAAATATCGAAGTTCGCGCGACATAACAGGCTTTCAACGGGGGGGAGTGTAAACGGCCGCCTGGAGTATGTGAGCATGGACCCTCTTAATATTCATGACGGCCGTCAACAATGAGGGACCCGCGTGGTAGAAATAAAGTTCCGAAATCCGACATGACAGCTGCTACTGCGGACACTCTGACTTTCGCCCCTAATCCCGTCCAGTCTCTCTCCCTCAAATACACCCTCCAATCTCCAAAACCGACTACTTAATTGCAGTTCCTTTGGTGGACACGGACCTGGAGGTAATATTGTTGGGCAAGGAGCCATTAATCCGATGCACATCCTGAACTATTGGAAACTTATCTCGCATATAATACCGTAAGACTGCAAATATATGAGCACAAAGTCAACATCGAATAGATACTAAAGTACCTTCCAGAGTGTTGAACATAACTTCCAACATCCTCTTAAAAGTAGGAACACTTGTGAGGGCTTCCTAATTGCCGTAATCCCATGCTGTGCTTAGCTCTGGGCACGTCAAGGAACGGAGGGATCTTGATCGATTTGTGATAGACTGCTTCAACCACGCCAGGACCTTCTCTGGACCGTGAACAACTCGGAGAGTGAGGGTGGTGATGTATTTGCCAAAGCCTATCTGGTCGCAAGTCAGCAGAGTTGGTCTTTAAGAACGACCAAACTTTGCTGTCAACTTTGATTTGGATTAGTGAGAATGTAGGTGCAAGATTGAAACAGCCTGAGGTTGCTGGCGTATATGGGAGAAAAACTGGGACAGTCTGTGGACCAGATTATAGCCGTTTTCTCCACGCCATCCGACAGAGAGGCAGCGTAGCGTATGCCACTAATCCCGAAAAGAAACCTGATCCCATTTTTTGAGGTGAGTAACCCTTGGGCAACATGGAGGTCTGGTCTGGCGAGGAGGAGGTAATGGAGGTGGGTTATTGCCTGCTTCTTCTGTTCATCGAGGACTCTGATGCATGGCCAAATTGTGTTTCTGTCGACCCAATGTGTCCAGATCTCGAAAGCAGCTGTGCATATCGGGTGGTCACGAGCCTATATGAACTGAGTGATTGAACGTAACACTTAGAAAGACCATCAGAGGCAGCAGGGTGAGTTCACCAATTATCCACGTACTCAATCAGAGTAGTAGGGATACCACTTGGGTTCGCCAGTAATTCCAAGATCCTTTCTACAGCATTCACGAAGCCATCTCGACCTTTCGCCCCCATAATAGACCGTAGAGGTGATAACATTGTCGTCAAGGGTTTCCGTGTGGTAAGTGCTGGCCGTGGAAACGAGAGCTTGAAGATCGGCGATCCGCCCTATGGCAACCGTAGGATACTTCTCTTTATAATTCTTTCTATGAAGGTCTGTAATAATGTGACCCTAAATGGATGACCGATGCATCCCAGGAGGAGCATAGGGGACGGGCCTGGATATTGCGTGAGATCTTTGGTAAACAGCGCCTATGGATATAATAACGCACGGAAATTTTGGATTCAATCCTTGCAAGTCCGACATGGCTAGCCTCAGCCAACAGCCTGAGGGTGTCTGCTCGTGGTTACCTTCGGATATCATAGATTGATCTGCCGAGCACTGACATGTTAGGCATTTCAAGTTAAATTGGGTGGTCAAAAGCAGGAATATTCCACATTTCCGTGCTCCCCAGGATTTACATAAATCGATAGATCGGCCGACTCATTCCAAGAGGGGCATAGATGATAGAGGACAGGCCCGGATGTTGCCACGTGAGACGTTGATAAACACAATATAAAAATAACACACGGAAAGTTTGGATTCAATCCTTGCAGTGACATGGTGAGTAATGCAGAAGTTGGCATATATAACGGCTAGGCGTATAATTCGACAGTCTGTTTCACTGGGTCCTCACGGCCACGAGTTTATTAAGCCATTGACACTATTCCTATGAGTAAAAACTTGCGTTCATAGTTTACGGTCAAATCCTTTGAAATCAAAAGGTGAAACACAAAAATGTTATATTTTCCTTAATTCTGCACAAGTAGAGAACGCTCGGTAATATCACTTCTTACATACCAACTTGTGTTTCTTCCAATCCTCTTTCTGACACCCAGCTGAGCAGTAGCTGGTGCTCTTGCAGGCCCCACAAACCAGCAACTTCGGCTTCTCCGGACCACCACAGCTTGCACAGTCCGACTCCAACTTCATCATGTCCGTGAAATCACCCACGCTCTCAACATACGGTACTCCAAAGATCGGACCAATGGCGATACGGGTGACGAACGGTGCTGCAGACTCCCACTTTTTTTCCTTTCTAAATGCTACACTGATGTCTTTCCCTTTGCCGCAGCTACACAAAGGATCATCTTCGTGTTCCAACGAAAGTGGGATTGTTTTTTTGGCTAGAAATTCACAGTTCAGGCCATGCTTCCACGTCCGACACCTCTCTGCTAGAGCCGGTAGGAGTCGCTTCCATGCTGCAACCTCGTCCCCATACAGTTCCACATTACAAAGTTCCTTGAAGATCACCATCAACATATTCTCGAGTTCTCCCAGACGGGCCATATTAGGGGGGAGTACGTATGCGTCTGCGACGAGGGTGTGTGATGCGAGATCGAAGCGGAGTGTTGGGACGAAAATGACAGTGTCGATGTTTCCTTTGAGATTCAAACCAAAAATCCGCGATCGACGGTTCCGTGTCCCAGCCGCACCGACGAGGATGGCCCGAATGGTTCCTTTCACATTTGTGAGAGTGTCCGTGCGGATATCGCGTTTTGTCAGAGCCCGCTCTCTGTCAGTCAAGGTGAGTCCTAGATGAGGACCGATCCAATTCATGCGGGATTGTTTTGAAACGTCCAGGACCGGAAGGCGATCCAGCTGCAAATGGTGGAGGTTCCAAGGCGCTCCAACCTTGTCAGTGAGTGGGATTGGGAATCGATTGAGGGCGAAACCATCCGGTTGAAGTGGCTCTGCAACTGGGACGACAACCTAAAAGTATATTTTGTGAGTACACCCAAAGATACGAGTATTTAGAGTGTGTATTACCTCTACATAAAATGATTTCCGAGCGATCCTGACTTTCGAGCGGCTGCCAATCACTGGAAGGGGGTATACCAGGGACCGCTTCGTCTGGCCAATTCTAACCTCCATGACACATGGTGACACTTGGTGACATGAAACCTGGGCGCTGCCAGAGAGAACGTCCCTAGTTAGAACGTCCGTGACGTTTTCTCGAACGGTCAAGGTAGAGGCACGACGGCCCTGGACATCAGTTGTAACGGAAACTGTGTTTTCTTGGTGGTTACCAGTTGCAAAGACCCTGTCGAGCGACTGGCCCAAGCATCGGGGTTCATCCGGGACTACAAAGACTCGAGAGTGGTCCATCAATGGAGCGGAGAAGATGGTCAAAAACATGCCCAACTTTGCCATGAACATCGTGGCTGTTGCAGGTGTCGAACGGAGGCCGAGAGTGACAGACATGATATCCGGGCTTTCTATGTGTAATGCTCGAGATGGAACCGAGAATGAGACGATGAGAGGAGAAGTTCCGGCCCAGGAAGACGGATCTGGCTCAAAGACCACCCCTGGACAAGCAACCGTTCCGGAGGGGGAGACCTTCCCAAATCCCACTCTCAAGGAAGCAAAGATGTTGTGTGTAGCCTGACCGAGTATGTTCCCATGCAAAATGGGGGTCCCTACTTGATTGGGGTCTGCTTCTGAGAAAATCCTGAGTTTGTCGCAAGGGACTACCAGGATGACGGAAACTGTGAGCGGAATACGGTCCCATCCTTGGAACCTCCCGATCTTGGCACAAGTGGCACGCGTGAATTCGGTATCATAGACTCCGGCGAGATGTAGGTGGGTGCAGAGGTCTTGGCAGTTTGACGCGCCCATGAATAGGGTCCTGTCGGTATCCAACCGGCCGAAAAAAGCAGCCATTGTGGAATTCCAGTTGACAGTCACCCGTCGTTTAACAATCGCAAGGAAAACTGCAAATGTTTCCCGGACGTAATGTATTAACTCGTTCAAAGACGCGAGGGGGTTTGATAGGCGATCGGACGTGAACATCTTGAGATAGATATCGAACAAAAGATTGGCGAGATTCTTGGGTTCGAAAGAGATGGGAATGTGGAATGGGAGATGGGGTTGTGATGCTATCGTCGAATCGCCAGTCGTTGGTCGTTTCCAAACGATCCGCTCATGGTATTGTTTAAACCCCTCTGATACCTTGATCGCAATGATTTCCTCAGCGTTAGAGCGGGTGTTGAAGTTCGAGAAATAGTTTATAGGAGCAAGGTCCAGGAGCAAACTCATGGTAGAGACGTCAGCGCAGAACTGGATGGTAAGGCTTTTAGTCGCATCTTCTCCAGTGAACAGGAGGGCTTCAGTGAATAAAGTAGCGGATGGGTTGGAAGATAGGAGCGGAAGCGCGGCGACTAGGACATTCAGTAACCCAACGTGGTCCATGATGTTCGAAGTCTCGATGACATTGAAGGTTGTGGGAGCGCCGTCACTATTGTCGTAATCCCCAGCATCAAGGGCAAGAGGGGCTGTATTCCACGGAGCGACTGTGAGAGTTGAGGGCACCTTCTCAATACCAACGTGATGAAGGAGAGCTTTGCATAGAAAGAGGGCATCTCCAGCGAAGAGTCGGATTGTGAGTTTTCCTGGTTTACCAAGAACAAATGCGCGGAAGTATTTGATCCATTTGGAAAATTGTGACTTTGCACAGCCAACAAGCTCTGCCATCGTGGGCGTATCCGATTTACTATTCAAAAATGCGGGAGCCAGATGAAAAGGTGAGATCGGGGTTGTACCGTAATGCAAGGTGAACCCTTCTCCGGTCAAGGAGTAGACGAATGTCGGGTTGACGAGAGTCGAAGCAGAGACCTCTTGCGGGTTGAGAGAAGTAATACCAGTCTTCCAATAATGGTGAAAGACCTGACTGGCGGGCTTCACGGATTGCATGAAGTAAGGGCCTGCAGAA
>Ga0307507_10005668_pt1 | contig 20248 bp, 12 predicted proteins | sample 7_EM_MG_FD_207223 | JGI IMG/M metagenome (GOLD analysis project Ga0307507, IMG submission 207223) | Populus trichocarpa ectomycorrhiza microbial communities from riparian zone in the Pacific Northwest, United States - 7_EM | ecosystem: Host-associated > Plants > Roots > Unclassified | place...
GTGTTCATATATATATATATATATATATTCAACAAATATAATTTAAATTCGAGATAAATTAATTATAAATTATGCAATACAAACACAATGCCAAACAAATATAATTTCAAATTTTAAAATATTTATAAATAGTCAAGATTAAATAGATCTTTAACTTAAACTAATTCAACTTAAACAAAATATCAAAATATTATGAAAGTAAAATGTTTTAACACAGATATTTTAAATATAAAGTTAGGTCAATGTTATCAAGGCTAATGGAATCTAAAACATCTCTTGTTTTGCTCAAATTCCTACAAAGTATAAACATGAAAAAAACAACATGACTATAAACCATATATATTAGTGATAAATCTAATTTTAAAAAATTAATATCATTGTTAATAAAAATAGTAATAATAATTTTCAATGTTATTATTAATATCATTGTTATTGAAAATAGTAATGAAAAATAACTTTTTATAATTGGGTGGTTTGATTAATTAAATTGAACAAGGTTCATTTTGATTCTATGGCTTTTCAAGAGTGATGTTAGAGAATAATATAAATCATATCCTGAAACCTCACCTAACAGCTTAAGCTATTGGGTTGAGATGGTTCCTTGACATGATATCACGAGTTCGAATCTCACAATCCCTATTTATTTGATAAAAAAAATTAAGCACAAGGTAATGTGGGCCTGTGCAAGTTTCAAGCCCAAATGGCTTTCACTTGAGGGGGTGTGTTAGAGAATAATATAAATCATATCCTGAAACCTCACCTAACAGCTTAAACTATTGGGTTGAGATGGTTTCTTGACAAGCGGAACGGAACATGTGGAATGAAACCAGAACGGTTTTTGAATAAAAAACCGGGCGGAATTTAGCCGAAAAATCCGGAACAGGTCGAGATATAAAATGAGATGAAATTTGTTCCGTTTTTTGAATTGGTATGGAATGTTTCGGCTATTCCGGGCGAAACGGAACAAAATTGACAACCTTGACTAGAAGTACGATAATTTTTGTTTTATATGTGTTTTATTTAAAAAATATATAAAATAAATATTTTTAGTATTTTTTATAGTTTTTACGTGTTAATACAAAAAATAAAAAAATTATTTTAATATATTTTTAAATAAAAATTATATATTTTTAAATACTTTATATTATTATAATTTATTGGGAGGTGCGTGCTTTAAAAATTATCATATCCCAAGAGGATTAGGAAAACTAACAGGATCAGGAAAACTAACATTGCTTAAAAAAAATAAAAAACGTTACAATGAAATGTACATCTTAACGGTCGCGTGGTTAAGAAGTGCGGAACTTGTTTGGAAGTATAATTGTGATTATTTTTTAAAATGTTTTTTATTTAAAAATATATTTAAAAATTACTTTTAATATTAACTCATTAAAATGATCTAAAAACATAAAAACATATTAATTTAAAGCAAAAAAAAATAAAAAAAATTTAAATTTTTTTAAAAATACTTTGAAACGCAAAAAGAAACAGAGTTGTTAACGTACCAGATTAAAATTTATTTTATTTATGTTCTTATTCTCGATACTTATCTATTTATTTTAATTAGTTCATAAACACAAGCCCATTTTATCTCTACTTTCCTAAGAAAAAAATATTTTCTTTACATGAAAATAAAAGTTTTTATTCTAAATATTTATCTATTTTCTTAATCAGTTATTTATTAGATAAACATGAACTCAAATCTTATCCCTACATTTCCTAAACATAATTATCTCCTCGCACGTTAATAATGTCTTAGATAAAAAATTATTTTATTTGTTTTTTATTTTCAATATTTATCTATTTTTTAACAGGTCCTGCATCATTTTGTTTTATCAAAAATTTTAACATCATTTTATTCTCAAATCAATTGTTTTGATTCCCAGAGGATAAGTATTATTTGAAAGTTTAAATTAAACTAAAAAACAAAAAAAATTCCGTGCTATTTTTCAAAAGCTTTTTTGGTTCGTACAATCTTGAAAACAAAATACACACATTACTTCTATTACAGAATATACAATGATTTACATTGAATAGATTACAAGAAAAAAACCTATAATAAAAATGGAATAACATTATGTTGTTAAACAAACATTGTAAATTCAAATTTTACACCATTAAAATAGGAATATCTTGTTATTTATTTTTATTTTTTATTAAACTAATTTGATTTATTAAACTTCCATTCAATAATATATAAAACACTATCAAATATTACAATAATATGATTAAACATGTTTTGTCTTATAACTTATTCAAGAAAAAAAAATGTATATGAGTTATAATGAAAATAAAAATAAAAAAAAAATAAAATCAATAATGAATATTCCAGAAACATGTCTTTTTATTGACGGTTCGAGGGTATGATGAATATTATTTTTTAAAATATTATTTATTGAATATATATTAAAATAATATATTTTTTTATTTTTTATAATTTATTTTTAATATTAAAACATCACCTTTTATATATAAAAAAAAAATTTAATTTTTTTTAAAAATTTAATTTTTTTCATACAATAACAGACAACCCCCCTCAGTAAGATTCAAGACGCGCTTAGTCCCAAGCAAGGCGCAGGCGCTTTTTAACGTCAGGGCGAGGCAAAACTAATACAAGGAGACTGTTCAGAAAAAGTTGCTCCTCGTAGCGTGGTCATGATCAATTAAAAAACCCCAAAACAACAGAATCCTTTTAAAACATGGACAACTTACATTTGATAGCTCTGCATCCATAAACCCTATCCCCCCCTTTCCATCTCCCTCTGTCAACCTCATTCGCTTCAAATGGAGGACGAAAGGTCTCTCTCGCTTCTCAAGGTTGGTTTATATAATGTATTTTCAACAGAATATTAGTTGATTTGCTGCTATTTTGTTTAAATTTCATAAACTTTTGATTTGGATTTATATATATATATATATACATATATACTCGTATATTTATTTTCTTTAAAAATGCCTGTAGTTAATGGTTAATGAAGGATTATTCCCATCTCCAGAAGAAGACGAGAAGAGGAAGATTATTGTCGAGAAGCTCAAAACAGTACTCATCATTCACATTCGCAAAATAATCAATGTTTTCTTTTAGAAAATCTCTGATGAATGTGCCCTATAACTGTTGCAGATTGTGGTAGCGTGGGCTAAGAAGGTGGCGTGGCAGCGGTGTTTACCAAAACAACAAATTGCAGCTACATCTGCTACTATATTGACTTATGGATCCTATGGGCTTGGAGTAAGTCTTTGTTGTGAAATGAAATGCCGATTACTGATAGCACATTTTGAAATTTCTTCGCTGTGGCCGAGTATTTTAAATGATCTTAATTTTTCTAAATTAAGAGCTCTCTGATCATATCCACCTCAATTTGCTTGTAATGCACCAATTCACTATCACATGTTTGTGTCAATTTTCAATTTCTTTTTTTTGTTTTTTAATGAAGCACAACATTCTACTATAGACCTTAGGCATGTAAATTTGGTTTGAATGCACCATTCCTATTAATGTGTCCTTGCTAATTTTGATCGCATACTTTGTCTTTGTAAAACGTGGTTTGTGAATTTTATCTGCCTGGTTCGTTCAGGTTCATGATCCAGAGTCTGATATTGATGCTTTATGTGTTGGTCCTTTCTTCGCCACTATAGCTGTAAGTTTTCTCTGTTTGTGCTCATCTAGTTTAACCATGTGGATTGGAATAAGTATTGTCTCGATTTTTGTATTATTCATTACTCGTGCAGGAGGACTTTTTTATTGTTTTGCACAACATACTTAAGAGCAGGCCTGAAATATCAGAAATCCATTGTGTGAAGGATTCAAAGGTTCCTTTGATGCGGTTTACATTTGATGGGATTTCAGTTGATCTTCCATATGCTCAGCTTAAAGTCTTAAATGTTCCTGAAGTAAGTATGCATACCTTGGACTTGAACAGATTTTATGTGGATGAAACATTCTTCTAAACATGATGCTTGCAGTGTTCTTTCCTTGTCAGGATTGAGTAGATGATTGAAGTGCTTTTTATTACTCTTTTTTTTTCATTCTTAGAAATTGCTTTCATTGTATCTAGTAAGGTGGTCAATAGATGCGCTGTGTGCTGCTCCAGTTTTATCAATCGTGGTTCTTTTCCCCTGTTGATAACAAGGATATTTGACATTTCGACTTGCTGAACCGCAGAATGTGGACATACTCAATCTATCCCTTTTGACTAATATTGATGAGACCAGTTGGAAGAGTTTGTCTGGAGTACGTGCTAATCAACGGATACTGCTGCTTGTTCCAAACCTGATGGTAGATGTTCCTCGTTTTTTCTTTCCCATTCACACAAGGATCTCAACTCTTGATTCATTCAGCATGACTACAGTTCATGTATCAGCTTTAACACATCAGTTCCCACAGTAGCTGGTACTTGTCTTTCTGGACAATGTCCCATATTTATTCAAAAGATGCATGTGTACACCTCAATATTGTTACAGCCACTGCATCACTATTCACAAGAGATTTATGCCATGATCTATCCATGGTTTATGAAATTTGAGTGTCTTGCAAAATTTTTTTTCTTTATGTGATGGTAATTTCTTGCACTAATGCATTGGTCCTAGATTTTTCCCCTGGGAACAAGCTAGGCCAATACATGGAGCTCCTGTGGACTATAATTTTCTATCTGTGCAACACATGCTATTGCCACTATAATTATGTGCTTAGATGGTTTGCTTGCAATAGATTTGAAGATTTTTCAGATTGCAGTAATTTGTAATAGCAGTTTTTTGACGAGTATCAGATTTTTGAAATGATGTTTCAGAATTTCCAATCCATGCTGCGATGTCTTAAACTGTGGGCAAAACGGCGAGGAGTGTATGGTAATGTAAGTGCAACGTGCATGTTAGTTATATCAGTTTCATGCTTTGCTTCTATCTGAGATGGGCTTTATCAGAATAACCTTTCCCCCAAAAAATATGGATCCAATTAAATATGCATTGTTTGCAGCTAAATGGGTTTCTGGGAGGAGTGCATTTAGCAGTTCTAGCAGCCTTTGTTTGTCAAAATCAGCCAAACGCCAGTGTAATTGCTTTAATTTCAAACTTCTTTAGTACATATGCGATGTGGCCTTGGCCTACACCTGTTATGCTGCAAGATGGAATGTCATCAAATGTCGAAGATGTGATTGAGACTCGATTCTACATGCCTATTCGTTTGCCATGTAGTCCATACGAGTATTGCCATTCCAATGTCACTAAAAGCACATTCACCAAGATCAGAGCAGAGTTTCTCAGAGGGCATTCTATGACTAGGGTATGTTTATTATTTAATTGAGACTGGAATACCTGTCTTGACTATCTACCTACACTGTGATTTGCTTGTGGCTTCTTTAGCACTTTTTTCTTTGGTTGGAGGGGCTGTTTCGGAGCTAGTTCCTTAATCAGATGGGGATGCTGTTCTATATATTGATTCTGTTCTAGTTAGCTATAGAGATCTTAATCGAAGAGGATTTTTTACAAAAGACTGTAGACCTGTTTTCTTACAATACAGGATCTTCTAAAGTTAAAGCTGGACTCTGATGTGGGGAGAATTTTTGAGCCTTTCCCATACTCAACGAACTATACACGATTTGTCAAAATCTACCTTTCAGCTCCTGATCAAGATGAGCTAGGAGACTGGGTGGGCTGGGTGAAGTCACACTTCCGCTGTCTACTTCTTAAGGTAACTGGCTCATGTGCGCTCCTTCATTTTGGTAATCAACCGGGCATTTATTCACATAAGAACTAGTTGTGTGAAGATGTTGCCTGAATCACTAAATAAAGATGAAAACAAGAACTAGCAATGCTAGTTTGTGTCTATGTCTTGGTAAACGGCCTCATTAGCCTCAGTTTCATTGCCTTCATAGTTTTGGAGAATCTTCCCTTCCGGGGTCATACAATGCAAGGTATACCAACCCCAACCAGATAGATTTTAACTTCAGTGTATTGCTTTTGTGGGCACTCTCAAAGTAATCGATCTAATAGTACTCATGAATTTATTTTTACTTATTGTTTTTTTTAATCTCGTGATTTGGTCTCTCCTTCCTTACAACACTTTCTGAGGTTTTATTTGCTTCAGCTGGAAGCCGTGCAGGGCTTTTGTGACCCCAACCCCATGGAATATGTTGATATGGATGCATCTGAACCAAATGTTGTTTTCTACTGGGGCCTAAATCGCAGTAGATGCAATTTCGTGTATATAGAACCTGTTGAGGAGGATTTCTCGAGGAGTATATATTGTGGCTATTATGGCATTCGTGGAAAGATGGAATTATCTATCGTGCAAGCATCTGAACTACCAAAGAATGCTCGGTTTGACAGTGGAAACGGCAAGAAAATGAAAGCATGCTGGAAGATGCTTGACTACAATCAAAGGAGGACCCCAGCATATTCGCAACATCTGCCAAGCTACTTTGTTGGGTATGTGGAAAGCAATGGAGACACCGAGTACCCAAGTACTGGGGGCTAAAGTTTACTGTATGCTCTCTTACTCTCTGTTCTGGTACTGATCTTGTTTTGCATCCTACCTTGAGAAATTTGTGTGCGATTAGAATTTAGGGTTAAGGGCTTATGGATTGAACAACTTAGTCTGTGATAGCATATTAGCTTTAAAACAACATAAATAGGATGGATTCTAAAGATATAAAAAAGGGAGTTTGCAATAGACGGGACTTGTGTAAATTACGTCGATCAATGCTTTCCTTCTAATATTTTTTCTTTCTTTTACATTTGTTGAGTTGACAATCGAACCCGTTAGGAAACGAAGTTGGGCATGTTAGAATGCAATCAACACGAACTTGATTAACCACCTTTTGAGTTTCGAACTAAAGCAACCGTTCTCCTTTGGAGTTATGATGTAAAGCAATTGTAAGTTCTTGTGCCACAAATTTTCTTTTGGATAAATCTTGTGCAACAAACTTTGAAATAGATACCCCTTTAGCATTGGACAAGAGAGGCTGCAAATCTGCCACAATGCCAAGAAAGAGCCCAATTCGTGTGAGGTGGTTTTCATTATCGATTAGCGCGAGGCAGGCGTTGACTAATGCGAGCAGAATCTCCATGATCAAGGCCATAGGAAGATGAGGATTTTGGCATTTCGAACTTCTTTTCCCAAGTACAAGAGGTAGATATTGAACGAAGAAGATCAGCTTCTCGTTCACAAGAATATGCTTCAGAAGCGAGAGCCCACAAATAATAGGCACGAGGGGTCTGGCCCATGGCAACACCTTAGGCTTTGCCCCACTTTGCTTTCTATTACTAAATAACATATTTTATAAACTATAACATTTATTTATTAACGATTATTATTGTTATTATTCTTGGTTAAACATTAACATAATGAGGTGCTGACTGTTGTTCATAAGCATGAGAAAAATCTCATTGTTTTTTTTTTTAAAAAAAAGGAACAAAACGAGGATTATAATAAGCATTGTTATGATAAACGTGGATTATAATAAACAAAACGAGATTTTAAAAAAAATCTCATTGTTCATAAGCATGACTATTATTATTTCTTTTTTAAAAAAGGAGCCATGGCTAGTAGATTTAGGATTCAGCTTCTTCACTTTTCCTCCTCCATGGCCAGTAGGTTTGCTTTGGACGGGCTATTGTGGTTCAACCACTGTTAGAAAGTGTATAGTTTTTTTATTAATGGATAAAAAATATCTATTAAAATTAATATTGTTTTTATATTAATCTAAGGTTAAGTATGACCTTCCAATTTTTATATTTAAAACCCCTAACAATTCCTGTAAGTCAGGAAGTGAGAATTTCAAAATTTGTTTTACTTTGGAAAAAGCCCATTCTCTTAAAATCAAATTCAACTCATAGCATCTTAAGAAAATTAAATTCACAATAAAACAATTAATTCTTTTGGTATGATTGTAGCGAACCATATTGGTAGAACTGGATTTTAATGAACCATTATTGAGTAATTTCGTGAGTAAAAACATCACCGTTAATTTCAAATTTGTTTCGAGTTGATTAATAAAAGATTTACCTCAATTCTTGACACATCATGATTTTTATTGAAAATTTATGGAGCCATGTAGTTGTAGGGGGTGAATAAAACCAGTTTCTCACCTTAAACTTCGGAATAAAAAGGTCGAAGTTATGAATATAGATGGGGCAGGAGTGTCGAGAATTTTGAAATGATGAAATTTCTATTTGACTTCCATTAAATTACTAAGATATTCTCTTATATATTATAGGCACATTGACTTATGGGAAGAATTCTCTCTTCAAATTTATATAGTCATGAAACTTAAGATGTTTATAACATCATCTTCTCGCCTTAAATTTAGAATTGGATTTGATATGTTTGATCGATCTAGATACATACAATATAAGATGAACTTGGTTGAATAAGAAAATGATGGAAATTATAAATAATTTTAAAATAAGTCAAGAATTTGGATCTTGGATGAAGAACTGACACTACTCACATGCAAACACAACAAGATTTGAGGTGATCGGATTGAGAGTTGGCTTGCTTATTTACAAATAACTAAACAATTAAAATCAAACCATCCAAGAAGCAGGTGCACTTGATTGATTGATGAATACTGCTGCTGTTATCCAAAAAAAAAAAAATATTATGTGAACTGTCTAACAATCTTTGAATTTGATGATCTGCAGCGTGTTGCTAGTCTAATAGCGGTGAGCTCGTTGCAAATGTAAAGAAATCACAACTTCAAATCCTCAATTTAAAGTATATTTAAGCTTAAAAAAATATCCCATTACATGAGAAAATCAAAATAAGCCCTCGTTTTTGTAGCGCGACATGTTCGTAGTGAGGAGGTCAAGCAACCTCTACTGAAAGGTGTGATTTTTATCACAACCAGCATGGGTTGATCTTCTTTTATGATGATGAACAGTGTTTACCCCGCAAAATAAGTTCTTTTAAAAAATTAACGATCCTTCTACGCTTAAGTTAAATGAAGAAGACGAGGAGACCGATATGAATAGGAAACCAATATACAATCTCTTTATATGACGCTTAAAGAGATTTAACTTGAGCATGAAGACGATAGACACCTGACATGTCTATCTTGTTTTCCATGTCGCTAAGCTTAAGTTGAAGTTTTTAGCGGAATTAAGAAGTCCATGGAAAGTTACGCTTAAAATCTTGAACCTGAAAGCAAAGAAAATATGGTTTTTATCTCTGCCAACCTCGGACACATATTTACAAGGTAAACTGAGCCACGAACAAGGCAGAAAAATGGCATCGAAAAGGAGGGCACTTGGTAAAATCAATGTGGTCTGCTGCGGGCTGCGGGCTGCGGGCTGCGGGCTGCTTTCTTGTCAGCCCCCCACCGTGGAAAATCCCTTGTGGCCGAAGAGGAGGAGGAGGAAAACAGGTGGGGCCGTGGAGGTCCAGGCCCAAGGGATCAAAATTATCATCAACTGTAAGCAAAATCTTAATTTGATCCCCACCAAAAAAGAGTTTTACATTCTCATCTCATATCTTCTTAAAAAGATTTGCTAAGCACGATTCGGCAGGTCCCTTTAAAGCAGTTGGGGTTTGATAATCAAGAAGTTAACATTAAGATTTAATAGTAAATCCATCTTCACAGCTCATATCGGTATCATAGAATTAAGATTGAGGGATCACTTTTCACTTTATTCTTTTTTATGTGGATATAGATGTAAATGTAAACGTAGATGTTGCTGAGACTCAGAAAAGATAGACCACGAGCAGCAGCAGCAGCAGTGCTCGTTAGGGGACAGACCGACAGATAATAAGATGGGCTTGATCCACAGTAACCGGATCCATGGAGAGTAAATCACGAGCTGAGGTGATTTTGTCGACATTGGAGCTTGAGTTGAGATCAAACCCAAGACAGTAGTCTTCGCTTTTGACACGGGTCCAAACTTGTCAGCATCATGAAAGGGTTTGCCGTTTTTAATGTATATCTCGAGAGCTTCATTTCAAACCAGTGCTATCAACGCCAGGCTTTAGATCATTCCAGAAGTTCACGAGCCAGTCTGTGAGATGCTTTTCCTAGCAAGAAAAGAGACAATTAATGTCCGATAAAAGAAATAGAAAGCACTGGAGGCCACAAACTGCACACCACGTGTCACTCAAAACATGGTCATGCCTCATAATGTCAACCAGACTGACGTTTGAATAATACCCATTTTTTTAATCTCCAACCATTTCGAGAGTACTTCCTTTACTTTTTTATCATCATTTTCTTGGTTTTTTTGTTTCAACTGGAGGACAGATTCTTTTACGATAAGGTTTCAATTACCAATCACATCTTAGTTGATTTTTTTTTTTATTTCTTTTATGCTTACGTTGAAATTGTATTTTTTTAAAAAATATTTATTTTTGTTTAATATTATTTTTTATAATTTTTGTATTGATTTGTTGTTATGATATTAAAAATAATTTTTTAAAAATAAAAATTTAATAGATTTTTAAATAAAAAATACTTTAAAAAATAATATTTACCGAATTTAAAATACTCGTAACCCATCTTTACCGACTTTAATCATAACCAATCTTTACCGACTTTAAAGTGCTTTACCGACTATAATCATAACCAATCTTTACCGACTTTAAACATGCGATGATAATGGAGAAAAATAAAATCACTGTGACGAATTTACATCTGAAAAGTTTGAGCAGAAACTCATAACCAACTCTTAACGATTTTAAATATAAATAATCATTTCAGAATCCATGACTTGAGGTTCCGAATTAAATATGAGTATTTTATGTAATGATTAACGAGATCACGAGTTCAGTTAACAACTAACATCAGAGAATAATGTGAACGCAACTCCATCTGACACTGGTAAAGAGTGACGACAGAGACAATCCACAGATTGAGACATTATTAAATATTTGGCAGGCAATGGTTCAAGATCAAGGAGACCCACACTTGAGTTCATTTCAGAACACAATAAGCAAGCAAACAGAATCTATCATATAACAGCATCACCAAACCAATCTAATTCCCTACCCTTCGCTGCCCCTCTTCCTTTTTAGTTCTGCAAAAAATGAGAACTTCAGTCTCTTCACTGTCCATTCTCCTTCTTTACATCCTCCTCCTCTCAGCTCCTTTACCACTAACCCAATGTGGTGATCTAGTAGGCCAGATATGCAAGAAGACACCCTTCTACGACCTTTGTGTCTTGTCCTTACAACCAAACTCAGGGACTGATGTTAAAACTCTAGCCTCTAAAATGGCTAATCTCGTCCTGTCCAATGTGACCGATACCCTGAATTTCATCCAAGGCTTAGTTAAACAGGAAACTGGGACATCATTAGAGAGGCCACTGGCTGATTGTGCAGAGTTGTACATACCAGTTGTCAAGTACAATCTTCCTCAAGCCATTGATGCTTTGATTAGAGGAAGGTATGGATTTGCCGATTATGTTTTTTCTGATGTTTCCAAACAAGCTGATGCTTGTGAAAAAAACTTCTCGGGCGAGGATGAATCACCATTGACTGATAGGAATAAACTTATCAGCAATCTTTGTGATGTCGCGGTAGCCATTATCAATATATTGCAGAAGGGTTTCTGATTATGTTCTCTGTCTTCTTATTTTGGTTACTAGTTAGTGTCTGTTTTCGTATGTAGCAGTTCACTTCATTGCTGGACTAAATTAGTGAGAGTCCTTCAGGTCTGTATCTAAGTTTTTGTACTTGAAGCAGCAGTTCAGTTTGAACCAGTGAATTATTGGCATCTTTAATCTTTTATTATTATTTTCTTCTGCCATATAAGCTTTTTTTTTTTGTCTGTTCTATTTTGGACTTGGATGCCCCGTGTTAAAGAGGGTTTTGCCGAGTTAACTCGAGGTTGTTTTTTTTCACCGCTCCAAGAAATAAACCCAACCCCAATTGACCAAAGCTTCTGGAAAGGTTACGAATATTTGAACTTCCAAGTAGTTAAGCAAGTTAGCTACAAAAGTTAGTTCACAGGACAGATTCAGAGACTATCAGCGGTGATGTTATAGGATCTCGAAGTGCAGCATCGAGTTGTAGGGGAGCTCATTGTGATTCTGATGGACCGAGTTCAAGTGATAATTTTGTTTGTCTGTGGAGGCATAACATAAGCCCAGGTTTCTGTTAAAGCCACAGCCAACTTAAGAGCTGAACTTGCTGCTATACAATTGAAAAAACTATAGCAGTTTGTGATTGATGTTTCCTGCCACTCTTATGGGCGGGATAATTAGTTTGGCCCAAAAGGAATTGTACAGGCCACAAATTCAATATGACAATAAATGAGACAATTATGGGCATAATAAAACGAATCTACAGGCCCAAACCAGAGAAGGGGAAAGAACAAAAGAAAATCCACGGATTGAAATTTTTTATATTCATCTTCTACTTATTATTATTCATTGAATAGTAAATTTATATATTTATATATTATTTATTACTTATTACCTATCAGATAAGTTAGCTGTAATTAAGAAAACCACCTATTCAATCAATATTCATTGGATTAAATTTCCATCCCTAAGCAAATTTCAAGAAATGAAAAAGTTCATTCACGGTCTCTCAATTTATTTTTTTTCTTTATCAAATTAAATCCTCTGTCTTCGATTTGCAGAAGACAAGAACCTCCGTCCTCTTAACTGCATGCACGTGGCAGCTATCTAATAAATGGATTGGACAGAATAGAATTAGAAGGATTCATTTGAATAAATGTTGAGGCTTGTGGGACCATGCATAACATTGTCCAAAAGTAAACACTAAACAGCGAGGGTGCGAGGAGAGCATCGAAAAGAGAGCGAGGAAGAAGAGAGAGAGGAAGTCCTCACCTCGGTGGCAGGCTGATGAGGAACTCTCATCTTAGAGTGTTTTTAATATTGTTGTACCTGTTATGTTGTGAAAAATTATTTTATAAAAGTATTTTTTTGGTAGAGATTGATTTGATATTTATATATATTTGGTTAAAATTGTGATTGAAATTGAGGTTAAATAAAAAGTAATTTAATGTGTTTGGTTAAATATGTTTTTCAAATTAAGGTTACAAAATAATTAAAAAAGATATATATTAATATTGATGGTTTTTAATTTAAATATTATAGATTTAATTACCATTATTACATCATTAAATAAATAATATTTTATATCAAATACTTTTTATTATTCCATTAACTTATCTACAATTTTATCATATATGAAATTCATTTGATAAGGACTATAGGTTTCATGGTTTTTTGAACGTGCAATAAAATCAGGTAAAATATCATCAGAAACAAAATTGAAATTGCGATCAAATTCCACAAATGCTACGTCATCATGCGATGTTCTTTTAATTTATGTAGTGTTATTAAATAATATTAAACATTAGTTTTTTGAGTAAAACATAATTTTAAAAAAATTAAATTTTTTTTACCGAGTGGGACGCGGTTCAATGAATTCTGCTCACGTGAATAGTGCAAAAAAAAATTCAAACAGTGCCAGGTGAATGCTTCTCGCATTGCAGGTGAATTATAATTCACCTGTGCACTGTTCACTTCTTGAGTGAACAGTGCCAATGTGAATTTAATTCACCTGGCATGGCACTGTTATGAACAGTGCCCAGCTCCCAGCTGCTTGTGCAAAACCCTGGTTTGATGGAAAAAATTATAGAGCCCACCAAATAAAAAACTGTTTTTTTTTTATGTTACTAAACGCTTAATTTACATGATTTGCTTTAAAAACTAAAGCTACTGGATAAATAAATACCCTTTTAGAAGTAACGTATACATTCAAAACTAAATAAAAATAAGGAGCCAACAACTACTTCTCGCCATGGTTAATATGAGAAATTGCTAGCAAGGTTTAATCTTTCAATTTATTTATAAACTGGTCTAATAAATACATAATATAAGGACAAATTCATACACCATCATGAAGGATGTATTCTTTTTGCACACGCGCGCGCGCCCATGATGTTTATTCTCTTTGCCCAGTACTTGATTTTCTGTTTTACATGAAGATGCGCACTCTATTCACACCCATGATGTAATGAAATTATTATGAAAGAAAAAGAAGAAGAAGAACCAAACGGCTTTTGGGGTTTTAAATACCAAAATGTGCTCATGTGGCTGTCTATCTTCCTGTGTTCTTGTTCCTTTTGCTGTTTTCCCAGCAACTTCTTCTACATTACCTCGCAACAAGAATAAAAAGAACTCAAAAGGCATCACTGAAGATGCATGGTGTGATTTGTAGCAATCCACAAGTTAAGACAAAACGTGATGGTGGTCGTTTTAAACCCATACGCTTTGCAGATATTGACTGCAGATCGAAAGCAAGCTAGCACACGAGTCTGCTTATAGAAGACCAAGTCAAAAAAACTTTAGTTTTGTTTTTAATCGAAGACTAAGTCAAAAACCTCAGAAATCTTCACATCTCCAAATGATTTTGAAGGAAGAGGACCGTAGTCAGAAACCAACTGTGGTTTCACAAATTTGGCTTCCTTTGTAAAATGTTTTACTCTTGGTTTCTTTTCTTTCAGTGCGTTACTTCTCAGACTCTAAAGGCAACTTCTTTCATGATAAAATTAGGCTAGGGCATGTGATGCCAGCGTTTTCTCCTTCGCCAATTATATAAAGTGAAGTGTAAACTCAACCTCATCCTGAACTAGTACAGACATTTTCTGCCCTTGCTTCATTGAGAAACACTTGTGCAATTATATTCACAGTAACAAGCACATGTCATGAAACTCGATTTCGTAACAGAAAGAGAAGCCTAACTCCCTATTAAAAATCACCACACCACGGCACCGAGTCTAGCTATTTGCATTCCGGCAGAGATGAAACATCCAATCTCTTTATCGTCCGTTTTACTTCTCCGTTGCCTCCTCCTTTTGTTTCTTGCACCACTAATCCAATGTGGTGATTTGATAAGCAAAACTTGCAAGAAGACACCTGATTACAATCTCTGTGTCTCATCTCTACAATCAAATCCTAAAAGTTTGGATGCAGATGTTCAAGGTCTAGCCGACATAATGGCAAAAATCACTTTGTCAAACGCAACTGACACGCTAAGTTACATTCGTAAACTAGTCAACCAAACCGAAGATCCCAAGCTGGAACAATCCTTAGCTTACTGTGCTGAAGTGTACATACCAGTTGTGCAGTACATTCTTACCCAGGCTATCAATGCCTTGAATATGGGTGGCTATGGATTTGCCAAGTATGGGATGTTGGATGCTGCCGATGAAGTTGATTCGTGCACAGGGTCGAAGAAATCACCACTAGCTGGTAGGAAACAACTCGTGCTGGACCTATGTGGTGTAACTGTGGCCATCATCAACATTTTGCTGAAGAAATGAATATCTGATCTAAAATCTCCTTTTCATCTACATCCCTTAGAGCTGCTGCTGCTTTTGATTAACCAAATTTCTTCTTTCCATAAATCATACAACATCATATCCATGTTGTCTTTTGCATGAACTAGGTATGGAGCGTAATAAATTCCTAAAATTAAATCTTCAAACACTACCTGGTGCTAGGAGATACCGACAACACCAACAGAAAAATAAAAACAAAGCAAAGCAAAAAAAACTAGTAAGGCTAAGTTCTAGAAAAAAAGATGAAAGAAATCCATTGATTTCGAACACCAATCCATGAAGTAGAAGAAAGATACCGTATTGACAACAACAAATCTAAAGAGAATACCAGGTCTTTCCATTGCAATTTATTTAAACATAAACATATTCCATGTTATACTTTACAGATAACAGGCTACCATCAACAGTCATTTCGCCTTTCTAATACCTAAAACATAGGGATCCATATATAATGCTGCTTCATATTTAGGCACTCCTTACCCATTCCATCCCATTTTGTTCATCAAATAAAAAAATCGTTTGTAGAACAAGATACGAGATTCATTTAAATCTAGCAAATCAATTCACAAACAAACCTGCCTTTGTTTCATTATGGAGAATTATACAGTAAGTCGGCTGTAAGGAGGGAACTTATCATAACTGGCTCAACCTAAAAGGCCACAGCACTAAACTGTTTTTCCCCAAAAATCCACCAGTAAACTTTTTCAGTAATCTAACTCATTCCAAACACTATGCATGTAAGGGATAAATTACCCAACATACTTCGATCTTGGAGGGTTACTGGTACAAAAAGTGCAAGTATATGGCTTGCATGAGAAGTGCAAGAAAGCAGGTAAATTTCTTTCAACAATACAGGCTTGATTACAGTAACTGTCTTCTTTTCCCCACTCATCGCACAGTTCTTGGATTTTTGGGAGGATCTGAACCAGCAATTGTTTCTATGAAGCTGCAATGCATCAACAAATAAACAGATTAGTTGTAGGAGACCATAACATAATATTAACACCTGATATGACCAAAGCAGAAAGTACATGTACTTAAAGTGCAAGATATAACAGGAGAAATGTGATCCATGACATACTTCGGATATCCAGACCCAGGTCCATTAGACTCGCTTGCAGATGGATTCCCAAAGTATTGAACTGAAATTAAACCATCACCAGCTGTCTCTGATGAAACAGGAGATCCCATTGAGCTTGCAGATGTAGCTCTGGATGACATTCCTGCAAAATGAATTGCATGAAACTACGAACATAAGTTAGCAAAAAGAAAGAAAATGCTTATAGAAAAATGCCAGCAGTGATTTCTGTAATGGAATGACCTCTTGTAAAAAATTATCAAGTAATATGATCAATGAGTTTCCAAAAATGAATTGCAATTTGCAATGGCACCCAGGCAAAATTATCATTTTACAAGCACGGGAAGCACAAATAAAAAGATCATAAAACAAATAATGAAACAGGAGAAAAAGGGTAGAGAGGGAGTGATAGAAAGCCTGAAACTAAATCATCTTTTCCCAGATGCCCCCAAACAATTAAGGATGTCTAAAAAATTAGAGAAAGCAGGAAAAAGAAAATAGATGGACAACACTAGAACATGATTCAATGTCGTTTTGAAAACTCTAACCCTGTTACATGTAGCCAACATTATACACACTGGACAAGATTCAGAAAACCATTTCAGCATAAGATACAGTATATTAGAATCAAAATTCAGAAGCCCACCCACCTTTCGCACATAAACATCTATATACAAGAAAACCACTTGGATGGGAGCTGTAACACAAATAGCAGATGCTGAAAATGGACAATAGGGGAAAAATTCACACATTCCAGCTCAAAGAAGTCAAATGTAACTTTTGAATGATTGGGAAATTCAAACATAAAGAAAAACTCTACAGTCCAAATCAAAGGCATGTATTAAAGCATAAGTTATCCACATAACATTTGTATCCAAACCATTGGCTTGAAACAAGTATGGGTTAAAGACTAAGGCAGTAATACTGTGAGAAGATCTTGCACAAGCATTACCTTGAAAGAGAATCACAAGGCAGAATAGAATGGTGAGCACTATGGCAAATAGATTGTTATTGGATGATGGCTTCGTAGCTTTTAATTTCTTCAAGGCCTTCATCCGCTCAATCCTTGCACGCTTCAACATGGCTAGTTCAGAAATCTCCTTGATCAGCTTCTGGTCAGCAGCATCCAATGATGGACCTCGTGGAGGCCTAGGAGGCTTTTTATTGCTCGTTTTTTTATGCTTCTCCTTTACCATTTTCTTCTCTACTTGATCAACAGATATTTCACCCTCCAGCTTCGCATGGTCTGCAGAACCACCACCAGAGTCTGACACGTAGCCACACAAATTTACCCTCTCTTCACCATTGGCTGTCCCATCGGCGAATGCCCCACATACATTAGCAAGCAACGGCTTTGTTGGTGTTTTTACTCCTGAACTTGCATCTTTACATGAATCTTCAACACTATTTCTCACCCCACTTTCAAGATCAACCTCAAAATCTCTATCTCTTGGAGCCATTTGATCTATTTCCAGCAACCAAAGCCAGTCTGATGTCTTCAATTTCTCACTCTAAACAATTAAAGCCCAAAATAGATTCACAAGAACAAGACCGCTAAAAGAAATTAAACCTCAAATCCAACCCATCATACAAAATTAACCTTTTTTTACATGATAAAGTACAGAGCACTGCGAGCATCGACGATAAAGATATCCAACTTCAGCAAGTAAACAACACTTTCCAGTTATAACTCGCAAATGAAGACATACAGAGTCCACAGTAATAGCAAACTAACTTGCCCTTTTCACTAAAAAAGCCTCAACCTTTGACTCCTTCCGAAACCCAGGCTGTCAATCTCAAAATTAATCACAAAAACTAACAAAACCCTGCATTTTGAATAATGGAATAAAAAGTTAGCCACACTCCATATGCTGTAATGGGCCCAAAGTTAGAGTTTGTGCTTCAATCTGCAGAGTGTACATAATTGGAAAAACAAAAGGCAAAACAAATAACATGACTTTAACATTCCTTCACAAAACAGGCAAATACAAAAACACCCATAAGAAAAGCTTAAAACTTGATAATAATCAAAGAACCAATTAAGCCTTGAAAATAAAGCAAGGCAGGCACAAATCAAACCCACAAAGCAAAACCACAAGAAAACAATGCATTGCAAATTACAGGATCAAATACACAAATCCAAAATATCCCACTATTTTTTTTAATTAAACCCTAGAAAGAGCAGGGGAAGAAAAACGAAAAAGAAAAGGAGTGGATAAGTACCTTGTAGAGAAAGAGAGAAAACCCCAGATCCGAAGCAGACAAAGGCGGTCAAAATGGGCTATATCTCTCTCTCTCTCTCTCTCTGTCTCTCAATGTTAGAAAATAAAAATAAAAGCAACAGGTAGTAATATAATAAATATAAAGAAAATAGACAGAAAGGATGAGAAAGAAGCGAGACACAAGGGAAAGGACACGGGGGGGTTTCAGCGAGAAAAAAAAAAAGATTCTGGCCGTTACTAAACTTAAATTGTTGAATCCTAAATATTAATTAAAGAAAAAAAAAAGAAAACAATTAATTATTTCCTTGTTTCTTATGAAAACCAGGTGATGTGATTGTCTTGGAAATTTCACCGACACTTGGCTGTGTTTTTCCCTTTTATTTACAATTTCAGTTTTATGCTCCACAACTTATAAATTTTGTGTGTTTTTATTGACAATAAAATTTGCATGCATATATATATATATATATATATGATATGTTCAGGTTTAGGAAATAATAAGATAAAGTTTATAGTACATTACTTATATTAGTTCTTAATATTATTTTCATTAGTTCTTAATCATTTCAAAAAATAAAATTCACAAAATAATTTTAAATAACGATATGCTTTTTATTTGAATTGACATTGTTCGTCAAGATATTTAATTAATATTTATAAAAAGATAGGATAAAGTTTTTTTCAGAATTTTAGTAAATTCATGTATTTAGAAACTTGACACAATAATTAGTCATCACATTTACAAGAATGTTTCTAAGATATACATATCATTAAGCATCGTTTTTTTTTTTAAATGAAATATTTTTAAAGCCATTATCTCGGTCCCGAGTCAAAGATTAAAAGTCAGCATAAAGATTTTAAGAACTATTTTTTAAATAACGATATGCTTTTTACTGTTTTGGATAATTTCAATTAAATGACAAAATGACTGCGTACCAAATTAACATTTTATAATGTCAATTGGATTGTTTTTTAAAACATTCCGACGAGTTCAAATCTTGGACCATCACATCAAGAAAAATTTATTAAATCCTTTAAAATGTCAAGATTTCTCCCGATGTAAGCTGGCATAAAAATACGTGTTTAAGATTACTCCTCTAGTGAGAAGAGGATGGTAAATTTTTTTAGTTACATCTAAAAGTTACCTCGTAGTGATTATATATTTTATATATATACTACGCTCATGTAATAGAAATTTTATATATATATATATTACTTATCATAGGTACTCAAGTGCTAGTGAAGCTGGGTGCTGTTTTTATTGCTGCAAAGATGTTAAATTCTTGTATTTTTAAATTATTTTAATATATTAATATTAAAAATAATTTTTAAAAAATAAAAAAATAATTAAACTGCGATCCTCGTGGCCTCACCAATTCCTGCGTGAAAGCCATCCGGATTTCAACTTCTCTTTGTCATGTAGGAATCCTGATGTCGGTAAATGGTAGTCATTTTAAAAGGAAATGAAAAGTACACCAAAATAGATGTTCAACAGAATGACTCTTGGATTCCCTGAGTCTATTGAAATTGTGTATAATTTTTTTTTTTATATTTTTTAATTGTTTTAATATGTTAATATTAAAAATATTTTTTTAATATATTTCTAAACAAAATATTTTTTAAAAATAACCATTTATACCTTTTAA
>Ga0307507_10005669_pt1 | contig 20243 bp, 24 predicted proteins | sample 7_EM_MG_FD_207223 | JGI IMG/M metagenome (GOLD analysis project Ga0307507, IMG submission 207223) | Populus trichocarpa ectomycorrhiza microbial communities from riparian zone in the Pacific Northwest, United States - 7_EM | ecosystem: Host-associated > Plants > Roots > Unclassified | place...
ACTCTATTGGGCTTCACTTTCTGTGCGTATCATTATCTACATATCGCCTACGTTACACAGTACCTACCTGGGGTCAAGTTTACCTCTCCAATCTCTGGGTATAGCGAGTGGGTCACGATCGTAGTTTACCACCACAAGCAGTCTCGGTCAGAACACCATCCGGGAAGGGGAAGTATATAGAAACACCCCACACCGGTATTGTACTCGCTTCTGCCTACGATGCCTGCAGTACTCACTTCTAGACCCCACGATCACCGCCCCCTGCCGGCAATGGTCCGGCATGCGCTCGAGCACATCACCCGCAAAGTACTAGTACTGTACCACCCTTCATCCAACGGAAGAAAAAAATATTCTCCACAGCATGATATCATAGGAAAAAAAGAGCGGTAGTCAAGAAAAATTGGACCGCCTGAAGATTCCAAACACAAAATATCTCTAAGAACTAAGCAGCCAAGTACCCAATATACCTACACCAGAAACACAGATCCCGATCAATGGCCCCACTTTTTTCTGGCCTAGGTACCGTATGAATAGGTGATTATAGGTACGATAGCCGTAGCCGTGCCAAGGCCACCCCGACGGACGCTGAGCCACCTTTAAAAGAGACAACACTCCTAACAATTCAACAAAAAGACTTACTACAAGTACAAGCAATAAGATATCCATTCACTCTTAATAATATTATCCAAAGGCTTCTAAAAACTCACGATACTTATTCCCACGTTTTACCAGCGCCCCCTGGTATTTTTCTATACCTCCTTCCACCACTATATAACCTTTTTTTTTCCCCCCCGGCTCCCTTCTGAGCGCTGTCCAGTACTCTACCGGTATTAGACAGATGAAGAGAGCCTCGAGGAATCGTTAGTCATACACCCAAAGTCTCGGCCTCAAGCAACCGATAGCACCCTAAAGGAATACCCCTCACATGAGTAAATTCATACGCAGACCCAATACCATGCCTCTCTTATCCTACAACTTCCCCCGAAACCCCTTAAGCCATTAGCACTCGACGAATTCCTTCAAGCTGCTTGCCAATTAAGTCATACTTGCCAAGACTACTTTCCAGCGTAAAAAAGCACCATTTGCCAGCTCAGTTACTATGAAAGCTTTAAGTTCGGGCCCACTGGCGCTGGTTCTGAGCCACCCATATGAGTGCCATTAGAGTCTGCAGTCAGGGTAGTGGCTACTAATCAGAGATAAATAAGACCATCTACGGAGAGATTGAAATTTTAAAGTCTCACTCTCCCCACTCTCCCATAACTATACCAGTATATTTAGTTGTGGGACATGTAATTTTCAGAAACTTTCTTTACTCGACAGTACTGTATGTCTCTTCTCCCCTCTCTAGTTTTCCTCAAGTCCCTACATAATCTCATAGAATATTTCTACTATATCTCTATGTACTCGTACACATACGAAACCATACAAGTAGCTTTTGGGCCAAATTACCTAACTTATACTGTACTTGGCTATTGATAAACTATCCAGACACCCTAGCATTTATCAATCAATACCTATATTGGTGCAAAAAGGTCTGAATAGTCTAGAAATGGCCAAATACTCCAATAGTTGGAAGCTAGAGTACGATAGAAAGGCTAATCATTCTACAAGTAAGATGAAATTAATTTCTGGTAATGTCTGATAGTGTCATTGACGTTTGAGTTAGGCCTTTGCATAGGCTGTGAGCGGAGCAGAAGCTTTTGTTGACCTCCAAAAACATGGACGAAGCCAAACTTGGCTGCTCTACAAGATAAAAACACATTCTGTAGTACGTCTGGGAAGGTAACTTCATATATATGCCCGATAAAGCCATCAATAGTTCTACGAAAAGAGTCAGAGAAGAAGAAAGTAGAGAATGCCGGGCTAAGACTGATACTCAACAGAAGAGAACTGAAAATGAAAAAAAAGAATGAAAAAAAAAAAAACACCTCTCGGCCATGAAAGAGCCCGGGCTTCCAGAGTGACTGTGGCAGGGTTCGAACCTGCGGCCTTCTGCGATTTTCACTGTTGTAAAGCAGACGCGCTTCCACTACGCCACACAGTCATTGTTAATTCTCTTCACCCGAGGCAATATGAGCAATCACCAACCAAATATGACAATTGGGACTCTAGAATCAATAAACCTCAATGTATAGTATACAACAATTAACGCACAATCCAACTATTTATCACCTTTTAAATAACCCCCTCGTTCCATTTGTTTACGCCAGAATGCAAAAAATGTAAAAAACAAGCCAATGCCCCAAACTCCCCCGGAGGCTTCTCCTTTTGCAAGAGGGTCCAATTGGGGTGGGGGCCTTGAATGATGCTTACCGAAGCGGTTATGACCTGATGATATCGTTAACCTGTTATCGTTTATTTGTATTAGGGCATCTGAAGTTTCTCCCGCCGCGCAGGTTGTTTTCTAGGCCATACACTAAGGTGTGCCATGGATTTCCCTGTATCGCACAAATAAATCCAAGGGCTTGACAAAAAATAACCCCCAAATTCCTTTCACCTCTTAGCACTCGCCCTGTTTCTCCATCCATCACCCATACTTCGTCGAACACCCAAAGTTCTTCTCTTCGGGCCCATAGCCACTACCGTGGCCATCGCCATAGTATTAGGATTTGTTACTGCAGCCGTATCTCTTGAGCTTGCCGTATCATGTATCACTGTAGCTGACGTTCTAGTGGTGGTAGTTTCTTCAACCACAGTGCGTCTTGCCGCTCTCGCTGGCTCTATATGCCTAGAAAACGGGACGGAAAACACTGGTGGTGGCGAGGAGGCAATTTCTTCCTTCTTTCGCCTTCTCTTAGACGACACGCGCGCAGGCGACGAGCTTAATAACATCACGCCGCTATGATGGTCAGCCCGGACGGGAAATTTAGGCTGAGGTAGTGCTTCAATTTGTTCCTTGAGATTCTTATCCCTGACGGATTTGTCCCTTATGACTTCCGTCGCAGTAGGTGCTTTAGGCGGAATAACCTTTCGTACTGGTTCTAGGGCCCTTTTTCCAAAATAGCTGAGCAAACTCCCTTGATCCGCCGATCTTTTATTCAATCCTGCTGCAGCAGCCGGGGCTACCTTGATCAGGCTACCGCTTCTGTTTGGTGGTTCAACCATCGCGGGACCCCGCCTGTGTTTTTCTTTCGCAACTTGAGCTCTCTCCGCCTCCTGATTTAATCGAGTTTCCTTGAGCTCCTGCATGTGGCTACCTGCACTTTTAAACCCCACCACTACCCCAGGAGGTGGTTTCTCCATCCTCCCTGCAGACCTCTCTCGAGAAATAACTGGTCTAAACCCTTCACCTAAAGGCCCATTTGTTTTGGAAGCCTGTTCATTTTGTAACCTTCTTCTCTTCAACCGTGTCCCATCTTCATCAAGACCATCACTCTCGCTGTCAGACTCCGAGGGATCCTTCTCAGGAAATTGGTCATCCAATGTGGACGCAATCCCACTCTCATCAACAGCTGTTTGGATCTGAACTTCTGAAGGGCACTCTCGGCCAACAATTCTGCCTATAGATTGAACAGCAGAAAACCCAAGTGTAGGTCCACGGCTGTGGAGAAGAGGATGTAAAGAGCGATGCGCGAGGAATTGCGAGAGTTTTGTCTTCTCTAGTTTAACAATGTTAGCCCATGTCATGCTAGCTCACTGACGAAGAGACGACAATACCTTTTTGAGAATTCTTCACAGGGCATGACATATACAAGAGCGCCTGTGCCCTAGTCATAGCAACATAGAGTAATCTCCTCTCTTCGTCCGTATCTTCTGCCCTCGAATGAGGAATGCTGCCCTGGTAGACTGCTGGGATAAAAACTATTGGCCATTCCAACCCTACACATTCGTCAGCTAAGGTTCCAACAGAGCATCCGACAGGTCCTAGTTACCTTTAGAAGCATGAATTGTACTGACTGTAACCTGTCCTTGCTTAACTGGCTCATCATCATCTTTGACCTCGTTCGCCAGCGCTGTATTAGACAAGAACCGGTCCAGCACCAACTGCAACCTACTCTGCTCAATCTGACTTGGCGGCAACCCATCAATGTCCGGAAGCATATCTTCATCGTCATCCAGCCTCACCACTTCCTGTGCTTGTGAAAGGAGCTCGCTAACGTTAGACCACCTCGCATCGAAATCTTCGGGATAGCTCCTTCTGAGGTAGTCCTCATAGCCTATTTTCCTCATCAAGAATTCCATAACATCCACCAAGCCTTTTCCTTGGTCATCCTCTTCAAGCTGCTTCTGAGTGGACAGGATAATTCCCACAAAGTCACCCAGACCCTTCTCGGCAGCTTTGGCGATCTTAACTCCCTTCCAGATGCCACCAAGCCCCGTTCTGATAATTTCCCACATGCTCTTAGCTCGTTTGTCCGCCTCATCAAGTAGCGCTTTAACTGTTGTATCTCCAACCTTCCTCGTAGGAGTATTAACAACCCTAGCCAGTGCATCATTATTGCTCGGATTCTGTATTATTCTTAGATAGTCTAGAAGAGTCTTTATCTCCACACGATCGTAAAATCTCAGCCCCCCTACCATCTTGTATACCACTCCAGCCTTCACAAAGCTCGTCTCGATATTCCTCGTCAAATTCGCGGACCGCACGAGGATGGCTATATCACCAAACTCCACCATACCCCCGGTCATAGCTCTAATCCTCTGAATCTCTGAGACTATCCAACTTGCTTCCAAAAAAGCGCTCGGAACTCTTCTCAAAACCGGCCCGGTTCCCACCACATGTGTAGGAGTAAGGGGTTTCTTCGGGCGATTGGGATCCTGTTCAATAACCTCCAATGCGGCTAGCAAAATACTGGCAGAACTCCTATAATTCCGTTCAAGGTGAACTACAAGTGTCTGCGGGTAAGCTCTAACCATTCTCGACAGGTTACGGATCTCTGCAGCCCGGAACCCATATATGCTCTGGTCTGGATCTCCAACAATTGTAATCCGTTCACGCTTCCAGGCAAGTAGCTTCATCAATTCAAACTGGACAAAATTCGTATCCTGAAACTCGTCGATAAGAACCGCTTCCACGTTACTAACGCATTCTGGGTTATGTTTAAGAAGCTCAAGACACCGAAGTAGTAGGTCGTCATAGTCGAGTAAGTTTGACGCTTCCAACGCCGCCTCGTAGTCCTCGAAAACCTGAACGAAATCCTCTGTAGAAATATCCTTAACTCTAGCTTGTGTGGACTGTGTTGCTGCAGTTGAAGGAGGAGGCATGGCACTCGCCGCCGGTGAGCTATTCCGAGCTTTGAAATGGGATATCCGAGATCTAACCTGGCTTGGATCCAATGGTGATTTCCTCCGTTTGATTATCCTCTATGACCCAAACATCAGTACTTGTGTTTTCCATACTCTCCCGAGAAACCATAGCCCACCTTGACAATTCCCAAACTATCACCAGAGTCCGCAATTCCCCACCCCGTCTTGACGTCTACTAGATGCCCGTACTTTACCAAGTACCTCCTAGCTATACTATGGAAAGTACCCAGCACCAGTCGACCTTCCACCCCATTTCCAACCAGCTTTGATATTCGTTCCTTCATCTCCCGGGCAGCTTTAACGGTGAAAGTAGCCACAATCACATTTCGGGGGTCTAACGACTGCGGAGGACATAGTAGCCATGCGACGCGAGACGTCAGTGTTCTGGTTTTACCAGAACCAGCTATTTCTTGGTTAGTCTAGAGTAACTAAGAAGGAAGAGAAAAAAAGGTATTATACGTGGGGCAAGTATCTGCACTACGGAAGACGGGCTCGTCACAGCTAGTCGCTGGGCATTATTCAGTCCGACAAGTATCGGCTCAAGATCTATCTGTGATGCCCTAAAGGACATAGTATCAAGTCGTCCGAACAAATAAACCGAAAGGCGATCAGAATGAAAGAAAAAGAAAAAAGGAAAGGAAATCGTCAAGGTTTGCTCAGGCTCAGAACGGCAGCCAACTCTGGGGGCCTGGCGTGGACGCGTTCTACTTGGCAAAAAAATAAGATCACGTGAGTGGCATGTCAACGAGCCAACGATCTTCAACCCAAAACTCCCGATTCTAGCTCTCGATATTCAAAAAAAAAAAAAAAAACCCCCCCCATTTTATCGACATGCTAAAAAATTACAGAAAAAACTGTCAACGACAGCAAGGGATACTATGGACTAGCAATAGTAGAAAAACACTCAAGCCAGAAGCCGAAAGAGAAAAAAAGCCTTCAACGCCCCGAACAACCTGTGACTGCCGCCCACCAGTTGTTGATATAATGCATCCAGTCTAGCCAATCCTCCAGGCCCAAGCAGCATACAACCAAGCCAAGCTTTCCCACTCCCTTACTATGAAATATTCCAACAACTCAAGCACCAAGAGATACCCGAGCCCTAACTCTTCATAGCACAGTCCAAGCAGATTCTTGCACCATCACCAAGAGAGATGGAACAACCACTCTCGCAAACCCTCTTAAAACATGTCTCGCATCTCCCTTCCTCACTCATGCCTGGAAATCCACTCAACTCCATAAACCGGTCACAATCTTCACACGAGGCTATTCCTTCGGGAGCTTGCGATGACGCGGCCACCGACGTACAAGACATTAACTTGGAAAATGCCGCACTATTACTCGATATTGGCTTCGTATGTGTCATTACGGCAAATGGATTAGTCCGTTGAGGAGTGAGGACGCGTTGGCCTCTGCTTATGGGCGTTGCAGAATTGATGTTGTGGTCTAACGATTGAGTATGTACGGTCTTGAAGAGGCTCAATGTAGTAGGCGTATGAGATGGCTGCGAGCTCTGAGCGGAAAATAACTTTTGGAGGGTGTGCTCTATTATCGTCGTATCAGCTTAGCTATTCATGCAAGTGGATGATATATGTCACAGTAGCTGTGACGATGCCGCGGAACGCTCTGATGCTGGCGCCGGCAGAAACCCAATTGTAGAGACTCACGATATACTTCTTCCTCACGAGGCTTTCCATTCCTCCACCTCTTCATCGTCCTGCCAGGCTGTAACTCCATTACTCCTCGCGAGTGGGGGCAGCCAGAGTCATCGGATGAAAACGATTCATCTGCGGGGCGTTTACGTTTCGAGGTCGCTGGTGCGAACGAAGGCGTGTAGAAGGAAGATGCCATCATCATGCGATCCTGTTGGGGACTCTGTTGAACAGTAATGACAGTTATTGCAGCCTTGAATACGATGTTTGGACCGAGCCAGGCTGGTAAGGGGTAAAGGAGGGGTGGTTCGTAATCTCAACGCGTTTGTGCGGGAGCAAATGACAGAGAACGCGTAAAAAGACCACAGACTAAGCACTGAACCAACTGCAATTAGCGCGTCGTCTTGTCCCAAAACCCTTCATCCCCTCCACCGTAATAATCAGTCCCCCAACTTCCCTTTTCAGCCTCCTTGGCAGTCGCCATTTCTATCTCAATCCCTGCAATGCGCCAAATATGGCTCGCAACGCGCCAATTTAAGCTTCGATTACCCGAGCGCATGAGGCCTTTGCTTTCCCCAAACCAATGAATGCGAAAGTGCCAATCAGTTACCCGACCAAGGCTCCCCCCAAAAGCCGAAAACATCCAACAAAAATACGCCTATGGCGGAGCTGTCGACCGTTGATATCACTGCGGCAGCAAGATCCCAACACAGTGCATCATATCAGTTTCTTTTCTTTCCCCCAGCCCGTGTCATATTACCAGAAGCCACATCGCCGCACTGAAACAATGCTCCCCCCCATGTATTCACAATTCCCCCGCTGATGTCGAGGCAAGTTTTATGCAAGTTTCTACCGCAATTCTCGCGTTTGAGACTTTTCGCTTAGCCGTGTGGTGTGATATGTCGCTATTGGTTCACCTGCTTCTACGGCACCGAGGTTACTCTTGAGACCAGAGGCCAGCAATCGAGTGAGGGTGTGTGCTACACGCTTCCTGGGCAGCTGAGACTTCATCAAAATGTTGCACCTTATTGAACCTCGCAGGCTGAACATCGTTATCATGCACCGGTACGGTAGCCATTAAATTCCGTTTTCAGACAAGAAATTATTGCACTACTGACAGCAGCTTTTGCCTCTCGGGCTCATTCTGGGCCGGGATAAAGGCCCGGAATAAAATTAATCTTCAGTCATGTTCGATCACTCGATATATGATTCCGTCCCCGGAGAGAATATTACTCCGGGGAAAGTTTCAACTTTATGGAGATTACGGGTTGGCTATCTGTGCATCTCCTCAGGTTTTCACCCAATTTGTGTTGTGGAACCCTTGAAGGCGCCGGTTTAAGATTCCTACTGCCGACTAGCACCAATGAAAATATCCTCTCATCTGGTCAAGACCAGCTACAGTACTTGGGCTAGAGGGGTGGGGGTATGGGCCCAGGCAACTCCTTACCTCTAGCATTGTGAAAATCGCCCAAACCAACCCATTGATTCAAATCATGAGATTAGGTCTTACGAGTATGATGGAATAATTCACAAACATCCTGCAAGGCCTTCGTAAAAAAATAAAATATATAGTATTACATATATGTGTATAAAAGTGTCGTCGTCTCGTGATAGCAGTACGTATGCTTTTTTATTCCTAGTCATGTCACAATCGATGGTGCTCCCGAATAGGAATTTTCTCAGTATGCCGATATCAAAATGTTATCAGCATCGCTTTTGTTTACTAGATAGGGGACTAGGCTAAAACCAGCAGCCAGCCTCGAAGGGGCCTTGCGTACGCCTCTGAACTTTGGTTATTCTCCTTTGCCTTGAACCCCCCAACTAGTAGAGCATCGTGACTTTTAACACATGCGTGACGTGGCATCTGTACTTATGGGAGGGGGAAGAAAGCAAAATATAAAAAAAACGCAAGCTCAACAGCACCAGATCGCACGGACGCGCATCCACCCGTCTTACAAATCACGATAAGTGGTGCGCGGTCCCTACCCCACGGCCAGCAAAAACTCCGTGTGCCATCCTCGATGAACGAGTGATACACCATGACGGCCACCTTTCCCGCCGACGCCACCGTGATTCGCCACATCACCTGGGTCTTGTACTCGAGTATCATAACAGTATTGGTTTACACGAGCAAGTATCCTTCCATAGGATTGCCGTAACCTCTTTCTTAGGTCTATTTAGTATGGCAGATGCGTAGAGTGGTCCAGCCCCCCGATACTATAGCTTTTCCCCATTCCATTCCTCTCCCATTTCAAGCAGTGGAGTTGGGGAAGGATCACATGGCGAAGATCGGCGAGATTGATAGCTTTTCTTGGCATGGGTTACGATTCTAAACACTCCGAATTGATTACTTTCTACCCCTAGCGGCCCGTCTGCCAAGCTAAAGTTGGTATCAGGTGTGTTTTGGGGTTTTTCTTGATTTTTGTACCGGTACCGGTACCGTAACTCTGTGGTGTATGGCATGGTGGCAAGGATTATGGAATGGCATTGTGAGGGTTTGGACTTTTATTCAGTTGCAGTGCTTTTGGGATTCTTACACTACGATACGGTGGGCTGGTTATTATAGTTTGCACCATAGCGTAATCCGGCCCTCGAGTGTTCGGGGAGTGAGTGGGGGGAAGGAAAAGGCAACGGACGAAGTGGAAGGCCCAGGAAAGTTACCGGTGCTCTATTATGGTAAGTAAGTCAAGAATTAGGAATGATTCGTCATTTGATCAGCGAAATCTCAATCTCGTGAGGCCTTTGGATAAGTTCCTATCCGAGTGAGTGAGTAGTCGGTGCCAAGGATTTAATCTGTAAGTCCGTCAGGGATGGTCTGTATTATGAGGGTCCGTATCACGCAGTACTAGTAACTCAACTTTGCCTAAATTAATGTCGGGCTGCTCAGTTTTTTGGCAGCTGGATGTTTAAGATCAGCGATTTTTCGGCGATGATCATTTGGAAATGGGATTTTTCGCTTCTGTGATATTGCTGCTGGTGCTGTACTACGGCACTGGTGCTGTATTAGGCTTGATTGCGTGGCTTGTGTGTTAGCTATCAAGGCCGAAAGGGTGATTGCCACGGATATACACGTAACTTGGGTATGTATTCGAGTACTGTACGAGTACCGGTCCTGGTGAGTGTACTAGTACGAGTACTACGAGTAGGGTTCTAGAGCACGGAAGCGGTCGAAGCCGCCCTGACTGGGCGTGCTGTGCTCCTGATACAGTACGGGTTATTTGATACGAACTTCAGGTACGCACACTTGCAACTAGTACCCTGCAATCCTTATAGGGATAAACGATGCTGCTAGACTACAGTACTGTACAGGCAGTCAAGACCTTTCAAACATCAACACTGAGAGTCACTTTGCGTCCTCAACATTGGTCTACTATCTGTGTATAGAAGGAACCTTACGAACACGTGGTGTAACTTCCTTCCTCCCTTAGCATGGTACTCCTATCACAGTAGTCGTCAAAGTCCTCTGGTATTGACTGAGCTCCCCAATATCGATACAGTATTCCACCAATGTACCATGCTTGCTCTGGATTAATTGTGGTAATTTTTATATCCACGATCAGGTACAGTAGGATACGGTAGTTCGCAGTGGTTAAGCGGCATGGACGCGGAAGCGGAATTGGGTTGCCGGAATTCGGATAGGTAGGCTAGGGCTCCGGCTCGAGTGCGGCCTTACGGTATGTTGGACGGGTGATTGCGGATACGAGTACGGTGAGGGCACGGCACGATACGGAGGCCAGACAACGGCAGTGGTACAAATAGTGCCGGCAGTCAAGGCTCTTTCAAAAGGTACATATGTCGCCCATCGTGGCTTTTCTCTGTTTTCTCTGAGTTAGTACTTTAGTTGGTGGTTGAGTCGAGTGACCTTCATCGTCATTCAGTGACGAATTTCGCCTTTGCCGTCGGAGTATTTGAGAAAGGCGACTGATTGACTTGTCGGGCTTGAGGCCGATGAACGGGGTTTTTTTTTTTTTTTTTTTTTTGACCATACGCGGTGGAGGACAGAGAGGTTTTTAGGCGAGCAGTGTTGAAAATCAGTGGTACTGGAATCCAGAATGTATATGTGCTGCTCACACAATCAAGACGCCTGCCCCGGTACCGGTATGGAGGGGAGGGGAGGGACGCGTGGATGAGGTCGAAAGCGGAGATAAGTTTGTGCGTCATGGATTATTTGATTGGGTGTTTGTGATGCGGTTACCGGAACCCTTTTAATCCAAGACGTGTTGAAAATTCCACCCATGCTCCAATTACCATTTACGGTCACTAGTTGGCCCGTAAGGGGAGTGTATTGACCATCTAGGGAGGAAGTTGAGAGGTTAAGATTACTAACACTGAGCTAAAAGGGGAAGGAGAAAGAGCTTTTTGTTCTATTTCTACCCTTGCCGCGCGTAGGATGGTGGTGTCTTGGAGGGTTGCGTATGCTGCCAAAAAAGGGAAAGATCTTGTTGCCCGCAAGGGAAAAATATTGGGTTTCAAGCCCCAGGGATGGAGAAAACAGTTCCTTCGGAAAAGAGAATCGCTAAGTGAATACTTGATAACTTAGCAGACATGGAGGCGAGTCGAGAGGAGATAATTAAAGACGGAGAGAAGGTAGACGATGCTGAAGGCGTGGCTAATTCGTCTACTAGTACATAATCTTGTTGCGTTTCTCATCTGCCTTCTTGATTTCTCGCCTTCGTTTTTTGCTGGGTTTGGTTCGGTCTGGTTGCAGGTTGCGTGTCCTGCCTCCGGTGGCACTGTTCCCCTTCCCTTCTTATTCTGCTGCCGCTGCCAAACCCAACCCATCCTAGAATTTCCTCACTTTCTCCATCCCCTTCTCCCCCCCCCACCAGCCAACAAATCCTAGCATTTCGCATCGCCGCAATTTCACACACACCACTACCTCACGGCAATCCGTCATATTATTTCCTTACCCTCGCACTCCTCTCTCTCCCCCCTCCCTTCTCACATTCGCTCACTTGCTCTCTCACACCCACCCGGAAGAGCGAGAGCAGCGAGAGAGAGAAGCGAGTGCAAAAAAAGCCCCCGCCTCGAAACGCTACAGAAATAACTTCGCCCCAGCGACATTCTCTCCCACATTCGCGGTAACTTTTTCTCTTTTCTTTCCTTTTCAAGCGTTTCTTCTTTTTTCATCTCCGGTTTTTCAATTTTTCAATTTTTTTAATCGAGTCTGTAGAAAGAATTATTTTCGAGACTTCTCGCACTCTCCTATCGAGGGATAGTCGTGGTCTTGAGCCTCGCGGTTTCGGTAAGCCAGAAAGGCGAGGAAGCAACTCAATCCAAGCAACCCAGCCCAATCCAGGTCGTTGCCAAAAGAAGCCGCGAGTTGTCTGCGTGCGTGCGTAAGCCTCCCGCTAACACTACTACGCTCCACCCCGACACACTCGTACTCACACACAGCGAAGGAGCAGACACTCCCCCAAAACCTTACCGCTCCCTCTTCCATCCTCCATCCAACCTTTCGCTCCCCACGAACTTGCCGCTTGGTGCTTCTGTTGTTGCTCATCAATAGAAACGATACCCCCATCTATAATCGTTAACCCTTGCCTGGTCTTCACTGTTCCAGTTGTTCGTTCCTTAAGCCACCTTTCACCAACTCCACCCTCTTTTACAGCAAGCGACCGATACAGAACAGTCCTTCTCGAGTGAGCACGATCTTGGCTAACCTTTCGTTTCCTGTCCCTTAAATCGCTCATCACAATAATGTCGAATCCTCCACCACCTTCTGAGGATCCTGTGGCATGGGCAAAGCACCTGACGGGTGCTTTCACTGATGCTATTCATAAGAAGCGTGCGGAATGTTTAACAAAACAGGCCCGTAATCTTTCCCTGGGCTCGCCTCCTCCACCATTACGACCACCACCACCAATACCTTCCGATAGTTCGTCTCCGTCTAGGCCTTATATGCGTCCTACGACATCTTCATCCTCTTCCTCCTCCTCCTCACAGCCTGGTCTTCGTAAGGCGAAGTCTAAATTCACCCTGACTACGTCTTCTTCTTCTAGATCACAAGAAGTCGGGCCCGATGGATTACCGGCCTATACAAGATCAGGGGCGACAAAAGAATCGCATCCACCGGAGGATGTTGCATCACTAAAATTTAGGGGGCAGTTGATACTACTTGCAAATACCCCAGCGAGATATGAGAATCCGGGATTGCTGGATGAAGCGCTCACGCTGATTCCGCTAAATAGGATCTATGCAGAGGCCGAGGAAGAGAGTCAAATGTACGAAGCAGAGGCTAGGAGTTTGGGAAAAGAGCGTGGAAAGTGGGGCTACCAAGATTGTGTCATCATGGCTTTGTTAAGGTGGGTTCTGAATACTTTTTATCCTTGGTTTCTCTTTGTTGGATTGGGTTGGTGGCAGGCAGCTGGATAGCGTTTGCGGGAGCCTACGTTGGTGATGTTTTGGCGGGCGTGTGCGGAAGACCTCTGGGGTTGACAGCGGAAGGCATTGTGGTAGAGGAGAATTTGCTGCAGACACGTGTGGTGGATGAGACATTTAATTGATGGCGCAGACGATTGAGCCTTTACTAATTTTGGTTTTGTGTTTTCATAGATGGTTCAAACGTGATTTCTTCACTTGGATTAATAATCCTTTGTGCCCTATTTGTTATTCGGAAACTTCGCCCGAAGGAATGACACAACCGTTGCCCGACGAAACCGCCAGAGGCGCCACCAGGACCGAATTATTCAAATGTACGAATATGAAATGCGGCACTTATGAGCGCTTCCCGCGATATAGTGACGTTTGGGCCTTGCTCAACACCAGAAGGGGAAGGTGTGGAGAGTGGGCGAATTGCTTCTCGATGCTGTGTAGAGCGGTTGGGAGCCGTGTCCGTTGGGTATGGAACAGTGAAGACCACGTATGTTATGGCCGGCCGGAGATTACGATGACTGCGTTTCTAATTTTTTGTTCCTAGGTTTGGACTGAGGTCTATTCGGAACATGTTAACCGATGGGTCCACATCGACTCCTGTGAAGAGGCATGGGATAAGCCAAGGTTATATGCAGAAGGTATGGCTTTCTCCATCAATTATAATGCCGGATAGTGGCTTACGCATAATAGGCTGGGGCAAGAAAATGGCCTACTGTATTGCATTTTCCCACGATGGAGTTACGGATGTCACCCGCCGCTATGTCCGACTTCAGAAATATGCACTTCCTCGGACAAAGTGCCCCGAAGCAGTACTGGTGCACATTCTCAATGAAATTAGGACGATGAGAAGGGAACGGTTGAGCCCTTCCGACATCAAGAGATTAGAGAAGGAGGATTACTTGGAGGAGATTGAGTTTCGGAAATTCGAATGGCAAGCTCTGGAGGCTGAGGCAACAAAGAATGGCGCTCGTAGGACCGCGGCCCCAGGAGAGAAGCGCCCAAGACAGAGTGGTCAGTTGTCTTTGGATAGTGCGGGTGATGACTAATAGATTCGACTAACAATATATTTCTATAGGTACTACTGATTGGAAGCATCGCAGAGGAGAGAACGGTATAGCATCTGAGGCAGTTTCACCATTAGACGCACCCGATGCCAGGATGATGGAACATGATGGGCATTGATCGAGGCCAAAAACCTCAACGACGTAATTTCGGAGACCGGTGTTAAAAAAGGCGGGGGGTCTAGCATTGATGAGGAGTTTTTCATTTTCGGTTTGATTTACATGGGTATCCTCCGAGGCAACCAACGACCTATGCCTACAGCAGACCTTGTTGCTGTGATGTTTGGTTATACGACAGGAACAACAATGGTTCGGTCCAGTCTTGTCAGCTGTGGGAAAGTGAGGGGGTACTAGTGCTTCTTGTATGAATGCGCGAGTCATAAGATTAGGATGCTCAGAAGGCTTTCATGTATGAATTTTTTTGTTCTCGGCGTTCTCGACGGTCTGCCTCCTGGATTTTGGGCGGATTGGTTTTTATTTTATTTTTTACTTTTACATGAGTATTGGAAGGGATAGGTCCGCTGAGGACGCTGATGGGTCCCTGCTTCTGCCTGGGTATATTTCTTTGTCGCTGTTGAGATTAGGGAGTGCATCATTCTGTTTGGGTAAACCGGTCCTTGGGAAAAGGTCTCGCTGGGCACATTTTCTGGCTGGCGGGACGTTCACACCTTTTTACATAATCCTTTTCCCTTTGTCATTTCCTCCCCTTTTACACCTTTCACCATTTATCACCATTACCTTTACCTCACCTTTACTCCCTTGCCCCGTTCTTAGCACTCTTTGTATCATCTTCGTTTTCAGGGAGCCATCACTCCCTTACTTGGGAACAAAATCAAGTCTCTTTTGTCATGGGGTTTACCTTTTGTTTTTATTCTATCTTTTCTTACTGGTACATATATAAAGTTCTCCTTTTCCTGCTTCAGCCTGTTTTTCTCTCCGTATTTCTTCCCAATATGATAACGGGTCAGGTACTTGCTTTTCGTAACGTCACGGCTTTTACTTTTTTTTACTTTTTTTCTCATCGGGCAATCAATCTAGGGAATATTTGATTTCTTTGACGTCTTTTTTGTTCCTACGGAGGGTTTTTTTATTTTTTTCCAAGCGAATATATTCTAACCGGTCGGTCATAGTTCTAACTCTTTACCTTGTTTTTCACCGTTTGTCCTTTTCCTACGGGCGCTGATTTGAGATTTGGTGTGGGATGCAAATGAAATTTTTGGTGCGTTTAACTGTGGGTAGAGAATTGGTGTTTCTTTTTTATTCCTTATTCCTTATTGTTTCTTTTTTTTGCTTGTCGTGTCCTTGTATCGAGGGGCGATGATGAGTCGGAATAGTGGTGAATTTGAGCTGCTTGGGATTCTTACATATGATATACTTTGGTACAATGCGAGTATCGTTGGCCCTAATAGGCATGATTGGATGAGTTGAGTCTGCCCTCGGCGTTTGCACTGTTGCCTTATGCAGTAAGGTATCATTCGGACTTGTGCCCGTGGGATCATTGAGGTTGTGATCGCTGTGTGCGCCATTTATGGCTTAGGCTTTGATAGGGGATTTTTAACGGGTGTTTCCGGGCCGAGGAGCGAGTGAGCGAGTGAGTGGGTGAGTGAGTGAGTGAGAGGCTGTGATATGTAGTGTAGTAAACTGCCTGCAGAGCGAAGGGGGGAGAGGACAGCCTCGCATAGTAGAGTCTAAAGGATTCGGTTCAAGTCCGTGCTGGTATATAGGGCATGGATGCCGATGAACCCTTAGGGGAGGCCTCTCTAGTACCAAGATATATTTAGTTATCTAGCGCGGGGTACTTGTAGGTGGTATATATTGGTCGAAGTATTGATTGATCCAGGGCCGATGAGGGGGGAGGGGGTACCTGCATCTGACACCAAGTTGATGAACTCTAAATTAATAAAGAGCCGAGGTTTGAGACCTTTTTATCCGCTCACACGCCAGATTGTATTGTAATAAAGTAAGCTTGGCTCTAGAATACCTTTGTAACACGAATCTAAGTTAATAGGCATGGGAGGAGGACTCGGTTCTTTAAAGGGTAAGGCCATCCCGCCGGGCCTAAATATACTGGTGATAAGGACCCTCCTCCGTTAGTCCCTTGCAATTTTTATGGCTCTCCTATAATACTTGTATATATACCATACTAGCGCTAGACGTGATCGAGACCGCCCAATTCTCCCTGCGAAAAAGAAAAAGAAAAAAAACTAATGCGGGGGCTCGGTGAAGGTTTAGGCGCGGTTATGGGGGACGAACCGCTCCCCCGAAATTGTTCCCCAGTATTGGGGATTTATTCTCGGCTTCCGGAAAATTTCCGTTTTAGAAATGAGTGCCATGGATGGGGGAGGGAGGGAGCGCTGGTGGTGTGGAAGCTAGGATGGAATCCCCAGGTGTCCTAAAGGTCGCTGGTGGGCTAACGACGGGTATTGTGGTTAGTCTCCTAGTGGGGCGAGTGGCTTTCGCTGCTGTTGCTACTTCTGATGTTCAAGAGTAAACATAGTGGACAAGTATTTCATATTCATTCAGCGTCTATGGTAATAGATATCACATTGGTTAGCTTTACCTACAATAAAGAGCGAACTTTACTATAGTATATTACTAGGAGACATTGATGACGCATTCTAGGAACTCCGGTGCCGCTATCGTGAGCACAAAATCTTCCAATGGAATGCAGAAACAGTGTATCGCATCACAGGAACAGGATACCAGGTCCTCCACTATATGGATATCCTCACGATGGGGCAAGCAAACCAACGACTTATCATCCAGTCCCACAATCTGCAATGACCAGCGGGAGTCGACGGGAGTAGGACTAATCCTGCAAGATATACACTGCTCAGCTATTAGATTGCCACCCTTTCACAACCGTCATCGCGTATTGGTAGTCACCCCAATAGCAACTCTACGCCCATCAATCTCCCTACAGTTATCCCCCTTCATTTAGGCTTCGCCAGAATCGTCAGGGACCCAATCAGGGGCGTTTGCGAATCTCGAAACCCCGAAAGACCGTCAAAACACGATAGGGGGAAATCACTGGACAAGATCGTTGCTTTCGTTATATCTCGTGTCCCGGGGATATATAGTACTAGTGAAGTCATCGAGTGATTCGGGATGTTTGTTGAAGGTCCATGCCGCTGGGGGCAGAATAACTGGCATTGTGGTCGTCGCCGTGTTTTTAGATTGATCTGCTATTCGAAGTTCCGGTTTAGTAGGTCACTAGCAAAAGGAGTGGTGGTGTCGTTGATCCAAAGATATCTGAGGAAAGATGACTCGGGGGGTGATTAAATGCTAGTCTCCTCCCTTCAATAATATTCGTTGGTCCCTAGGAAGCAAGGAAGAGAAAGACGATTCATAACTGCCCAAGCTCTAGATACAGGTGTCACTAGAACTTACGACCTCACACCCAAAAAAGTAAAGATTGCCACTTTCCCTAGAAAGCAAAAATAACCTGGCGTGGGCAGCATTAGTGTGATTCATCATCTCTCACTCGAGTTAAAAAATGTGATGCTGAAAAATTCAGTTTGGGGGATTGGTTTTCTAGTGACTAATAGGGTGAGGGATGGCTCCACTGGATTGGGCCTTATCGAGATAGTTAGGTAGGAAAGAAATTAGAAACTAGGATCTAACCAACCGTCCAGAAAAATGGGATTCGTGAACTCTGGAATCTTGGCGGATGCGCGCTTGCAGTATCATACTCAGACGAGCCTTCCGGGATATTGCACTCCTGCTCGCAAGAACGCTATCGATTTAAGGATAGCGCTACGATGCTAGAATTTCCCTGCATAGGGAGTGCGCGGAGGCATATATATAGACATTCTTGGTGGCTACTTAAAATCATCGAAAGATCTCCACGAGATGCGGTCAGTTGTACAGAATTTCACACGGTGCGATTGTCCTAGAGGGGATTTAGTGACTGCTGGGGCCACTAGAAGTTTACATAAGAAGGCCCCCCGATGATCGCGGTTTGGGATATATCTACTACTATATTGTCCTCTCGCTATTTTACACTGATCGCTAAATAATGGGTCATGCGCAAATGATGAAGGCTGCAATCTATGGATCTAACTCAACATCTGCGCACTATGCAGAGGCGATTCCCTTCCGGCCCTTTTCGAAAACCCCCTTCGCGATTATTACTGAACTAACGGTTTGTCAAAAAAGGTCACAAATATTTAATTTTAATGTGGTAACTTATCCTAACACAACTCCTCGACTTTCCACGATATCATGGAGGAGAATGACTTTCACGCCGAGAGCTTGCTCTCCCTCGCAGCACCCCCCATCGCCCACTCCTCGAAATCCTTTCATTCGCATAGAACATTCTACAAGACCGAGTAGGCAGGGTTGCCTCACCTAATAATTATAAACCTAGTGTAACATAAATCAACCTGGTTGCGGAAGTGCTCGGGGAGAGGGGTGCCATAGTACCCCCAAACTTACGTGGTTTACCCCATCAGCAAACCCCTCGCGATGTGGATTCGATGTCTAGACCAGAATATTGCCCTGCAGTGTTTCTGTCCCTTCTAATAGAGGGAAAGGGCAGTACTTCCTTCGAATCTCCTAGTGTAGCTACTTCCCAAAGCGCCGACCAGGATACATCAGAGGCTTCTAAATCCATAGGAGTAGTTTTATAATATTACCTGGCCAGTCGCTTAGATGTTCGAGTGAGGGTCCGTGAGTTGCTCTACACGGTGACCCCTGGGTGGGTATCAGAGGGAGGGTCGAGGGTCACAGCAAAAATTAGAGGTTGACGGTTAATCTATTGAATCTTTTCTCAAAATTTCCTGTTCCCTTTCGATACACGATAGCCTCTCTCACGATGCTAAACTTTCCGCCAAAGGTTGTCCCAGCTTGTTCTCGTATCCCATCTTCCCCCTTCTGGTCAATGTATTGCAAGTGAGATCTCATGACGCAAAATCCAGATGATAGGTCTTAGGGCTATGGTTGTGTTTTTGAGCTTCTGGAATACAGGTACTCGAGCAGACCACTCGGCTCTAAACTGGAATTGACTGGACCCCGAAAGGATTTGCCTATCCGACACGCTGGGTATCCATTTTTGAAGCGAAAAAGATATCTCGAAATTTGCCACTTTTCGAAGCGGTTCTCTACAGTAGCGACATAGGACAAATAGACGTGAGTATTAGTAACCCCCAAGGTTTGAAACATGCCAGGAACGAAGGTTATAAACGTTCTTCCCCCCTAGAGATGTCACGACGAAAAGCTCTTCTCCTCCTCTTCTCTTTTCTCCCCCCCACAACTCTCTAGATTTTCCGCGATGCGGCTACTTCAGTATCACCACACTTTCTTCCCTTCCTCCCCCACCAGATAATCAAGCAAAGAGAAACCACCCCATAGCACCCTACAAGTACTCGAGTACTTGTAACACTTTTCACATGGCTTCCATTCAGAGACAACAATGTTTCTCCCAATATAGTCTATCTATCGCAAATCACCGCACAACCTCACCTCAATGCACAAACCCGCACCACCTCCCTCGAATGGTCCCCCCCCCATATACACGCTTCTACCATAACGGCTAGATATTCCAATTTACCAGGATTACCTTATTTTTATTTTTAAAAAAAAGCTAAATAGGAAGCAAGAGTGATAATCGAGATCTCCATATACCCACACATCCATCTGATAGATATTGAATTCACGTGAGGTATGGGGAGAGATGTGGGGAGCCTAATCGGTCTTATATTTGTTCTCTCCGATGGGCTTTTCAGGAACAGTGCCTACGATATATAATATTCAGTATATCAAAATTAGTAAAGAACGTCCAGACTCCCGCGAGAACTCAACTCAACTCACGACTGACAGAACAAACAAACCCGAGTGACAACTTATGAAAGTCGACCCTTACCACGACCAACATTACTTCTCTTCTCTTCTCAAACCCTACAGATGGCGG
>Ga0307507_10005670_pt1 | contig 20241 bp, 27 predicted proteins | sample 7_EM_MG_FD_207223 | JGI IMG/M metagenome (GOLD analysis project Ga0307507, IMG submission 207223) | Populus trichocarpa ectomycorrhiza microbial communities from riparian zone in the Pacific Northwest, United States - 7_EM | ecosystem: Host-associated > Plants > Roots > Unclassified | place...
CAGGCTGCGAACTTGAAGCTCTTCGAGCATCCAATGCGGAGACAAGGGTGGATTGAACTCTTGCCCACACCGCTTCCGACAGCTTAATTGTATGAGAACGAATGAAGGTACACTGGTTACGGGCACGGGGCATATCTTCGTCGACCTCAAATTCTGGCCCAGCCTTCACTTCTGCCATCCCTTCATGTTCCCAGCAATATGTAGTACGAGAATTACGATCGCTGAAATCGCTCGTATTTCTGAATCTCAGCAGGGGTTCGCCAGGGCTGTCTGGAGAATCGCTCTGGGATTGGATGTTTTGATATGCCGCCAGTCCCCACGAAGATGTTTTGTCGCAGCCGGTAATTAGGTGAAGCTGGCCATTCCCGACGTCCCGGCCGCGGGGACCATTGACGAACCGATACCAACTCTCGGCATTTTCAGCAGCAAAATCGCGGAACAGGGTAATATTTTGTAAGTCCTCGCGGAAGGCGCCATCCGGCATTGTAAGAATGGCTCCCTCTGAACTGGAACAACGAAAGGTAAGCCCACTAGGTGTTCAAAGTCAGTTCACCAGCATTTTTCGATGGAAATCTGGGTTTAACCTGAGTTTTGTGACAGACTCACTGGCGATGCAACTGCCCATTGTATACTCTTGAAACCTGTGGATATCAGACTCCTCCCGCAGAACTAAGGGCTCAAAGCCATCTGGTAGTTCATCGGGGTTGTCAGGATGACCACGAGCTTTGCAAATATTGAACAGGACATCAAAAGCCCCATACGTCGTAACTCTTCCTAGATCCCCAATGGTAACACCTTCCCTCTGGTGCGTTAAGAATGCGACATTGTTTGGTTGAGGAACCCATAAAGGAAAACTTCCAGGTTTCTTGGGCATCATTTGGCGCTGGTAAATTACATTACTGCTCTGCACTTCTATACACGCTTCGTCTTGCCGATCGGATGACTGAGAGGGCGTAAACATGGCAGCGGGAACGCATGGTTTTGCACTCACTTCTAGAGAAACCATATGATCTGACCCAGGAAGTCAGACTACAATGTTGTAACGAGGGAAGTACGCATCCGCACTCAGTCTCCTACCTCTTTCGAGATTCTGCTGGCCTTGATGAGGATTAGAAGACTAAATTGATTTATCTAAGAGTTTCGCGGAAAAAGGGTTGTCCTTTAGGTAAACTACTCACCGGCTCATGCCGATCATCCCTGTGCCGTTGCACACCTTGTTCTAAGTACCAGTTCTTGAATAAGAAAGGTAATTCCGAAGATAAAGTCTTACGAATGTTGATAGTGATGCGATTATGGTCGCCTTCAGAACTATTGAACTCTCCACCAGAGGTAACGGGCAGCGAGGCCCCGTGAAGGATCGACGACCTGTTGTTCAGATCCACAGTTAGCGATGATTGCTCCGGACGTTCTTGGTGACGTACATACCCAACGTTCGCCGCATTCGCTTGTCCTGGTAAGTCCTCTTCCATTTGAGCCAAGACGTCCCCAGTTTGTGCCTGCTCCTTGAAGTTCAAGTTGACTAGAGTTTAAGTAGGCGCCAAGTTGAACAGCTTCGCCATAGCCACTTCCCAGGGAGCCGTGCACTGCCGAATGACGTTTGGCGCTGTACCCTAGGCGGAAGTTTGCGAGTTGCGCATCATGAATAAAAGTGCCATATTCAAAACACTGGTTTGATGGGTAAGCAGAAGAGCATCATGACAATGGAATCTAAACAATTTGCAAGTTGCACCAGTGACTCGATAAAATGACACCAATCCCACTATTGTGAAAAAGATACGGAACACCTCACAGATTAATGACCTGAAAATCCTTCAATAGATCTGATGATAAAAGTTCCAGTGCTGCTCGGGCCTCCCTCTCAATCCACAACCGCAGAATTCTGCACTCCTCAGTTGACCTTCCGTAACCCTCTGCCAACCAATGAGGTGAGGAGATATAACCCCTCTTGCTCTTCAAGATCATGGACGTCTATTCCTACTTTGAGGAATATCGTTTTCGTTACGAGCAACGGACCACGAGTAATAGTGTTGGGTCGCCAAGGAGAGAGGAAGCATGATGATTAAATGGGCGGTCATAGACAGCGTTGTCATCCATGAAAACCTGGTAAGTACTGGACAAGCGCCCGATGCCACGTTGTATGATTGTGCCTCATCCTACAGGAAGTGTTAACATCCATAAAGAATAGCAGTACAACTGCGAGATCAAGACTCACTCAGCTGGTTTTCAGAATACCGCGTTACTGATGTGCTCAGCCTACAACCGACAAGCGCACGAAGCTCTTTTTCGAGTTTTGTATGGTTGACCTCAACTTGTCGTGGGGGGGGGGGGGGTTCCGAAGGGGATTATGGAATGAAGAGTAGGCGAACGCTGGGCTCCTGACCACATTTGGTGTGCTGGTAGAGAGTCTGACGCAAGGCTTCAACGCGTTCTGGTGTGTTGACGGTCTGAAGATCATTGGCAACTGGAATCTCACGCGGTTGAGCAAGTGCAACAAGCGTCTGCAAGGACCTACTTTCAAGTTAGGCGGAACAGAGCAGATAGGGCGATGAAACTTACATTGTAGCAGCATCAGTGATCTTCCCTAAGACGTCACGAACGCCCTTGGGATTTTTGGTGAGCTGCTTGGTAGCTGTCGATGCTTTCTGGGTATGAGGATAAAGTGTGAATGGTTTTCAGTTAGAACTGGTGTCCCACGGTGAAGATGTGTAGGAGTATATATGTATGTCGTGTGTGCCTCCCATCCTCAGCCACGCCTTGACGTACTTGGGGTCAAGCTCTGTCGCCTGTCGTATTCATTCTCATCAGTCGTTGGACACGAAAAAATGGACGCAGAGGTCGATCTTCTTCGTGTCGTCTGCCCAAATCAATTGAGGCAATAGTAAAACACCATCCACGAACCTCTGCAAAGCCCAATATGATGCCGCACGATTGGCATAGAAAATGGCGTTCTGGTCATCAAGGCCGACCGCCTCGTCATCAGAAAAACGTTTGTTGCCCTCTTCCTTCCAGAGCTGAATCGCCTAGTACTTCGAGGTGCTCGTAGCCATGGTGGTAGGATACGAAAGAAGATGAAGGAGTGAAAGGACAATGGGTGTCACGGTCATCCATTTATGTAAGTACATACGTTTCATTTTGTCGGACTTGAGGTTGTGGATGTTCCTGCTCGATTGCCGTCCAACATTGGTCCAACACTTGCTGAACCAAAAAAACCCTGCACTGATGTAAGTGCCCGAACCCGAACGGCACTCTATCTTTTTTTTTCCAAAAGCAACTGTTCTAACTCCAACGCAACCTCAGCGGAACCTTCACGTCCGCCTCAACCCCATGTCGAGAGTAGTGACTTCCTTCTACCACAGCGCTTTCACGTCCCTCCATTGGTTGCATCATCAATGACGAAATTGCTCAGAACACGTACCACTGCCTATCTTCATCAACTCTCCGCTTCATTGTTCCCCCAAGACCTCCGTTCATGACTACCGAAAGTAGGGTGGGCGTAAAGCCTTTTAACGAGGCCTTCACTTCATCGCGAAGATGAACGATAGGGATGACGGAGAAAACTTTATTTGCGATGAAGAACCCCATATGCTTGGACCTATGCACGGTTATGGAGTCGGAAACTTGGATCAGCAGGGTATTGAAGCGTGTGGCTAGGGTCCTCAAGTCAGTTTCTCTCCACGCCGTCTGTGACTATGTCTTTTTAAAGTTGATTATGCAGTGCAGACGACGTTTCGTCGATAAAACGAAGATATGTTGCGGTCAAAGTGCTTACTGTGAACGCTGCGTGTGGCGTTATTAATCGCCTTCCGCCAGAGGACGACTCATCAGACATACCAATCCCAATAACTCAGGCTACGAACACTGTCTCTTCCAGAGCAAACATGGACCACACTTCGCGGTTGTGACTCACCCGCTCGGGTCGGGCTTGCCAGAGCTCCAGCTCTTCCAGTCGGATCGTAGGTTCCTATTGAAGGTCGTCAAGCGCATTGCCAAGCAGATTCTTCTTGTAATTGGTTGTATGCATCGAGAGTGCGGTATCCTATCTCGTGACCCCTTTCCCACTGACCGAACTTTGGCGTAACAGATGTCAAACCAGAAAACATCTTGGTCAACATCGGGGACGCGATAATGCCATAGAGGAAGAACTAGAACGCCACCCTTCTACCGTTTTACAAGCCTCGCCTTGAGCCTGACTTGTCTCTTGATCCAATTATCACAGTGAAATCGCAGCCCTTCCCCAATTTTGACCTAGCCCACATGAACGAGCAAAGGCGAGTGGTCCCCTTTCACATACTCCGACCACTCCGCCTTCTTCTGCTTAAACTCGTCGCTCTTCAGCTCCTCTTCCGTCACCTTCTCCCATCCGAGGATATCTTCTGACCTTCCCATGGCGTCAGCATGCCACTTTATGAACGTCTTTTTCATCACCAGGATCGTACCGTGCGTTTCGGGTCTGCAGAGTAGCTTTGAAGCACGACGGTTGAATGGTCAGTCGGAAGAAGCCTTGGCGTCCATGTACGCTTCGTAGTTGGTGTGGAAGCGGCCTACGCCGACACCATATTTCTTCCCTTTAGCCTGAAACAAATCAGATGTCGGATTATGATCAGCGACAGCAAGTGACTTGAACACACATAAGCGACTAAATCCTCGGAATGGAGCATCGACGACTTCGTCGACAGGCATCCGACAAGCTTACATACCTCCCCCTGCAACTTTTCATCCTTGTCAACCTCCACCTGCTTGATCGGGTGCTTTTCCGATTCTGGGATGACGAGGAAGCGAAGGCGGGGTTCGTGGCCCCATTTTGGGTGGCGGAAGAGCGCTTTGCGGATGGCATCGATTTGGGATGGGGTTTTGATGGTGTGGAGGTTGGGGATGGGGATGTTGTGTGAGCGGGCGACGGCTGTGAGGGTTTCAAATGACCTGGAAGGGAGAGTTAGAAGTGAAGGGAACTTGGGGAAGGAGGAACGAGGGACATGGTGTATGGGTTGAGTAGCTTTGACATGACGTTTTCGAGTGCCTTTTGGCCTCCGGATTTGAGGGACTTTTCGGCCGCGGTGAGGTTTGCTGTGGGTAGAGCTGTTTGGTAGCTTTCGAAGCTTTCTAGGTATGAGGATAAAGCCTGAATATTGAATACTTGAGTACTGTGTACTGAGTGGTTTTCAGTTAGAACTTCCATTCCATGGGAGTAAATACGTACGTCGTGTGCGTCCCCTTGGCGTCCCCCATCCTCAGCTACGCCTTGACGTACTTGAGGTCAAGCTCTGTCGCCTATCGCACTCATTTTCATCAGCCATTGGACGCGAAAAAAAATGGGATGCAGAGGTCGACCTTCTTCGCGTCGTCAATCACATTTTGATGCCTTCCAGTTCAAAAAAAAGTTGGTTGAGGCAAGGGGCAGTGAAACGCCGTCCAACGAAACCTCTGCAAAGCCCAATACGATGCCGCATGATTGGCAGAGAAAACGGCGTTCTGGCCATCAAGGCCGATCGCCTTTGTGAATTTCTCCATCGCCTCGTCGTACTTCTTCAAAGAAAAAAGTATGTTGCCCTCTTCCTTGAGCTGGATCGCCTGGTCTTTCAAGGTGCTGGTCGTCGCCATGGTGGTGGTAGTATATGAAAGAAGATGAAAGGCGAAGCTAATATGCCTAGGTCTACTGATAAAGAAGTGTGAATATAGTTTTAGTCTCAACAATAATGCTGTCCAGTATGAACTACTTTCAAGGCTCCTCCAATCCAATACATCTTCAGGAACGACTCGGAGTGCCATTCTATTCCAGAGTACGGTGGGACATTCATATTCAACTGAAAGATACAACAAGCACGGACATGATAAATTTTCAGGCTTTGGGGACATCCCAGGGCTCATCTTCAATATCATCAAACTTCTCCATTGCGAGTTGTAGCTTGTCCATGTCCTCAGTTCCCATCTGGTAGTTCTTGATCAGTCGAAGCATCTCCGCAAGTGCTGCATCCCGGTCAGTGCGACCTGCCAACTTAACATGATCCCTGATTGCATTGTGGACTTGAATTCTTTCTCGTGAATTGCTGTACGTGGCGAAGGCAAGCTTGATCAGGCGACGGGACAGGCGCAGTCGGGTGTTAACCACGAGGCCGAAGATGACTTGCATTATGATGGTGAAATCAACGATGTACGCCATTAGTCGTTGTACCACAAGCGCCCTGGAAGTTTGTCAATTCGTACTTCACCGCATACGTAGGAACCTGAAAACGCACGACTGCTGATATACATTGAGTGGCCACATTGTCGTGGACAGCTCCTCGTATTGCTCTCCAGCGAGTGTGGTCATTAACGCCCTAAACTCCTTGCTCTCGAGATGCTGAGGGGGTGTTCTCAGTAAGCAAAGCCTGAGGGGCATGACAATGAAGTCTTTACCTCAAATTCATCCTGAATATTCCACACTCGCACAATATCAGTGTGCAAAACTCGAAGGCATGCTTCTACAGTTCTCCCCCGAAAGTTCACGCTGGACGCAAGGCCCTGCCAATAACCTAGATAGAAGTTAGGTCTCAGTTTGGTGAGACAGCGAAAATCTCATACGCTTCTTCCCAACACTTTGACCAGAAGATGTCAGCAGGACGTTCAGAAGACAAACGTCTATATGCTCACGCAATCACCGCATCGACCTTCATAGCTGGGTTCACGCGTTGGGCAACAGAAGAGAGAACTGCGACTTCTTCCGCAACGTCAACCGCGAGGCATTCTTTCACGTATTTTGCGGTGAGTGCGGTAAGGTCTTTCAAGGTTTTTTTGGAATCATCGTACTCTTTCTTAGCTGCAATCGCGAATGTAAACACAAATCTTGAAAAAAATCGGTTAAGAACTTACTTGAGACAGCAATTTGAGGGACGTCTGGGCCGACCACCGCCCTGAAGGGATGGAGACAATGTGTTTGGAACCTTTCGTTTGTCTCTTTGACCAGAAGTGCCTTGCGCGCGTCCGGATCCATGGCTCTCGTGCGGCGCATGAACTCCATGTTGTTACCAAATTTGACCTGTGTTACCAGCAGATCATACTTCGTAAAGACGGTGATCACAGGAACTAAATCGAGCAGTGAGTGATCGTCGACCCAAAAAAGCCAAAAACCTACCAGGGCCAAGTTCTCCTCTGGACTTCATATGGAATAACTCCTCCACCCCAGCCTCGAACAAACGATCACCTTCAGACAAGGGTACTGGGAAACAAAGCCTGCGCAACACCTTCATCATCTTGTTTACTCAAGTGATCGAGGAGTGGTAAACATACCAGACAGCATGTACCTGATCCCTCACATTGGGCATGTCCTTTCGAGCTTTCAAAAAATTGACCACTTTCTGAAAGTTTTCACCCTCCCCATGCTCGAAGCCCTGACTGTCGTGCAGAACAAAGCTTCCGTTTTCCCTGGCTATAATCTCAGTATTGATATTTGACACCCCAGCTCCTGAACGAGACACGGTCTGGGGAAGGACAAGCTTTAGGAGCGGATTTTGAGAAGACGGGGAAGTGACCTCACAGCATCCTTGACGCCGAAGCATTCATTGATAAGAGAAGATTTCCCTACACCACTCTGCAACAACAAAACTATAAGCTAATGCATGAGGGAAGAGATGTGAGAGAGCTACGTTGCCGATGACCAGGACTCGGAACCTACTGGCAAGGTTAGCCACAGTAGTTGGGGATCGAGCAGACTTACCGTTCCACCAGATTTAATAACGCATCCGTTGTTGGTTGCAGGTCGCCACTCGTCGAGGATTCCGCGTCAGGTAAAGCATTCTAAGATCGATGGCATCCGCATTAGGCGGACGCTTTGGGGTTCGAGGAAGAAGTGCACATACCCCTGCGTATTGGCTAAACTTCACTCCAAGGACGACATCGAACTTGTCGAATGATTTTGACCATTCTAGAGTAGAAAGTTCTGCATCAGCAAGACAGGAGCGATTGCAAAAGGGAGGCACTTGCCTTGTTTTGCAGAGGAGTGGAGGTCCACCTTGCTTAGTAATTCATCAAGATGTATCTTCCTCTCCGACGTAACACGAAACAATTCACGGAATCGGACTCGAAGACAGAGGGGCTCTGAAGGCGAAAGTTGACTGCTTTGACTAGGTTTCTCGTCCAATGCTACACATGATCATCGGCTCACCAGGGGGATGACAACTCAAACGTATGGGTCGTTGCGCCTAGGAGACAGCGTGATGCCCGCCTGAACGATCCAATCGAAAGCTCGACCGATTTGAGAACGCTTTGCGATGTAACGCGGATTTCTGGCACGTGGAAATTAGATGTTCAGGTTCCTCGGAAGGTGCAACCACTGTGGCAAATTTACCTGTAACCATGAGAGATGTCTTTGCATGACATTGGGGAGGAGCGGGTGCCTGAGCCCCAGCAATGGAAGTGGTACTTGGCAGAGGAACTACGACGGAAGGGCCAGCAAATGTCACCTTTTCTGAAAGGATCAATGGCTCAGGTTCCGCGATGGTAGCTACAACGCGGTTAGTAGAAATCAATGGCATAATTGGGGTTCTAGAATTAAACACCACGCTTACCATGCAGGGTGGCGCTCCTCTCCGACAAATATATAGCTCCTAGCCAAACCCTGTCAGCTTTCCAGCTCATGAATAAATAAAAATTGCAACCTTTACTGTTCAAAACGGTGTCAAAAGTTGCTTGAACACGTCGCCACAGTTCTGGACCTGTTGCAATTCTGTCCTCGTTCTACCAAGAGGTGCGTTGATGGCTCAAATTTAGAAGTAAACCACCGTACCTCCCCAATAACAGCACCCCAATGATCATCATGAACGATGGCAACATCGGCGCTGGGATGCTTAAGAATATTAGCAAGGCTAAGATGTCTTAAGGGGATCATCAATACCTTCCGTAGTAACATTTCAGCAAGAAATGTTGAGGGGTGGATAACCTTCTCAGTTCAATGAGATAGAAAGTTGGAGGTGGAACCGGAACTTACAGCAGAAGGATTGTGCGAGTCGGACATTGTTGCAGATCCTGTATTGCGAAGAGAGCCAAATATGCCTGCCACGCCGTAAGTACCAAGGTTGTCATTGTCCAGTTGCAGATACGGTGCCCGTTGCTTACTCAAATGTGAAAATGCACTTGTCAAAAAATTGGATGAACTCGTTAATTGAGGTTGGGCAAGCTTTGAAGCTCTTCGAGAAGCTAATGCGGAGACAAGGGTGGATTGGACTCTTGCCCACCCTGCTTCCGACAGCTTAATCGTGTGGGATCGAATAAAGATACACTGGTTTCGGGCAAGGGCCCTGTTACCAGGCATATCTTCGTCGACCTCGATTTCAGGCCCAGTCTTCATTTCTGCGGTGCCTTCATGTTCCCAACGGTATGAGGTACGAGAGACATATTCATCAGCATCGCTCGTGTTTCTGAATCTCAGCAGGGGTCCGCCGAGGCTGTCTGAAGAGTTGCCCTCGGATTGGATGTTTTGATATGCCGCCAGTCCCCACGAAGATGTTTTGTGGCAGCCAGTAATTAGGTGAAGCTCGCCATTCCCAAGGTCCCGGCCGCGGGGACCATTGGCGAACCGATACCAACTCTCGGCATTTTCAGCAGCAAAGTCGCGGAACAGGGAAATATTTTGTAAGTCCTCCCGGAAGGCGCCATCCGGCATGGTAAGAACGGCTCCTTCTGGACTGGAACAACGAAAGGTAAGCCCACTAGGTGCTCAAAATCAGTTCACCAGCGTTTTTCAATGGAATTCTGGTTTTAACCTGAGTTTTGTGACAGACTTACTGGCGATGTAACTGTCCATTCTATACTCTTGAAACCTCTGGATATCAGACTCCTCCCGCAGAATCAAGGGCTCAAAGCCATCTGGTAGTTCATCCGGGTTGTCAGGATGACCACGAGGTTTGCAAATATTGAACAGGACATCAAAAGCCCCATACGCTGTAACTCTTCCTAGATCCCCAATGGTAACACCTTCCGTCCGGTGCGTTAAGAATGCGACTGTGTTTGGTTCAGGAACCCATAAAGGAAAACCACGTTTTTTGGGCAACATTAGGCGCTCGTAAATTGCATTAATGCTCTGCTCCTCTAGACACTCTTCGTCTTGCTCATCGGATAACTGAGGGGACGTAAACATAGCGGCAGGGACGCATGCTTTCCGACTCACGTCTTGAGAAACCATATGATCTGGCCGAAGAAGTCAGATGACAGAAGAAGTATGCATCCGTACTCAGTGTCCTACCTCTCCTTAGATTCCGTTGGCCTTGATGGAGAGTAGATGACTAAATTGATTTACCCAAGCCTTTAGCGGAACAAGGGTTGTCTTTTAGATAAACTACTCACCGACTCATGCCGATCGTCCCTGTGCCGTTGCACACCTTGTTCTAAATACCAGTTCTTGAATAAAAAACGTAGTTTCGAAGATAAAGTCTTACGAATGTTGATAGTGATGCGATTATGGTCGCCTTCAGAACTATTGAACTCTCCACCAGAGATAACGGGCAGCGAGGCCCCGTGAAGGATCGACGACCTGTTGTTCAGATCCACAGTTAGCGATGATTGCTCCCGACGTTGTTGATGACATACATACCCGACGTTCACTGCATTCGCTTGTGCTGGTAAGTCCCCTTCCATTTGAGCTAAGAAGTCGACGTCCCCAGTTGCGCTTGCTCCTTGAAGTTAAAATTGAATCTTGTTGTTAGAGTTTCGGCGCCAAGTTGAACAGCTTCGCCATAGCCACTTCCCAGGGAGCCATGTGCCGAATGATGTTTGGCGCTTTGCCCTGGCGGTTTGCGAGTGCCATATGCTTGATGGGTGAGCAGAACAATTGAACCTAAACAACTTGCAAGTTGCACCAGTGACTCGATAAAATGACACCAATCTCACTATTGTGAAAAAGGGATACGCAACAGCTCATAGATTAGTGACCTGAAAATCCTTCAATAGATCTGATGATAAAAGTTCCAGCGCTGCTCGCGCCTTCCTCTCAATCCACAATTTCTCTTTGAATTCAGGACTTCTTAATTCATCTTCCGTAACCCTCCGCCAACCAATGAGGTGAGGAAGTATAATCCCTCTTGCTCTTCAAGATCTTCCTACTTTGAGGAATATCGTTTTCGTCACGAGCACCAGACCAGGAGTACTAGTGTTGGGCGGCTAAGGAGAGAGGAAGCATGATGATTAAATGGGCGGTCATGGACAGCGTTGTCATCCATGAAAACCTGGACAAGCGCCCGATGCCACGTCGTATAATTGTCCCTCATCCTACAGGAAGTGTTAGCATCCATAAAGAATAGCAGTACAACTGCGAGATCAAGACTCACTCAGCTGGTCTTCAGACTACAGCGTTACTGATGTGCTCAGCTTACAACCGACAGGCGGACGAACTTCTTTTTCGAGCTTTGTATGGTTAAGCTCAACTTGTCGTAGGGATTCCGAAGGGAATTAAGGAATGAAGAGTAGACGAACGCTGGGCTCCTGGCCGCATTTGGTGTGCTGGTAGAGTGTCTGACGCAACGCTTCGACGCGTTCTGGTGTGTTGACGGTCTGAAGATCATTGGCAACTGGAATCAGACTGGAATCTCACGCGGTTGAGGAAGTGCAACAAGGGTCTCCAAGGATCTACTTTCAAAGTTAGGAGGAACAGAGCAGACAGGGCGAAGAAACTTACATTGTAGCAGCATCAGTGATCTTCCCTAAGACGTTGCGAACGCCCTTGGGACTTTTCGTGAGCTGTTCGGTAGCTGTCGATGCTTTCTGGGTATGAGGATAAAGTGTGAATTGTTTTCAGTTAGAACTGGTGTACCGTGAAGATGTGTAGGAGTATACATATATGTATGTCGTGTGCGTCTCCCATCCTGAGCATCCTCAGCCATGCCTTGACGTACTTGGAGTCAAGCTCTGTCGCCTGTCGTATTCAGAATTATCTATTCATTCTCATCAGTCATTGGACGCGAAAAAATGGACATCAGAAAAACGTTTGTTACCCTCTTGCTTCAAAAGCTGAATCGTCTGGTCCTTCAAGGTGCTCGTAGCCATGGTGGTAGGATACGAAAGAAGATCATCCATTTACATAAGTTTGAGTCGGAGACAGGTCGGACTCGAGGTTGTGGTATGTTCAATCAGGCTGCTCCAAGGTCGGCAAGACCGATGGCTGACCAACACCTGCTATTACATAAAGCCTGATCCCATGTTTTTTTTTCAAAGCAACTGGGAACCTTCACGTCCGCTTCAACCCCATATGTTGAGAGTAATAGTGACTTCTACCACAGCGCTTTCACATACCTCCATTGGTTGCATCATTAACGTTGTTCAGAACGCGTACCACCGCTCATCTTCATCAACTCTCCGCTTAATTGTTCTCCCAAGACGACCGTTCATGACTACGAAAAGTACGGCAGGCGTAAAGCCTTTTAACAAAATCTTCAAGTCATCGCGAAGATAAACGATGCAGATGACGGAGAAAACTTTGTTTGCGATGAGGTACCCCATATATATGCTCAGACCTATGTTGGACCTATGCACGGTTACAGCTGGGCTGCAATCCTCTCTCTGTCGGAGTTTCGCCAATAAAATGAAGATACGTTGCGGTCAAGGTGCATACTGTGAACTACGTGTGGCGTTATGTATTGATCGCCTCCTGCCAGAGGACGACTCTTTTTATTTCACCACACATTCCAACCCCAATAGCCCAGGCTACGGACACTGTCTCAATCTCCACCCCCTTTTCAAGCTTCAGAGCAAGCATGGTCCACACTTCGTGTTTGTGACTCACCCTCTTGGGTCGGGCTTGCCAGAGTCCAGCTCTTCCAATCGGATGGTAGGTTCCTATTGAAGGTCGTCAAGCGCATTGTTAAGCAGATTCTTCTTGCACTTGATTATGTGCATCGAGAGTGCGGTATAGTGATTCCCATCCCGTGACCCCTGACCCACTGACCGAAACTTTGGCGTAACAGATGTCAAACGAGACAACATCTTGATCAACATTGGGAACGCGGAAAATGCCATAGAGGAAGAGCTAGAACGCCACCCTTATTCCACTTACGAGCCTCGCCCTGAGCCTTCCTCGTCTCCTGGTCCAATTATCACAGTGAAACCGCAGCCGCTCCCCAGCTTTGGTCTTCATCAAAGTCTTTCCAACCTTAATATCGAGCTAATTGATTACGGAAGTGGTAAGAATTCCACTACGTTTCTCAGCTGGCTTTTCAAGTTTACCATTTTACTACAGCGACTTACGTGGCCAAAGTACCAGGGAAGGCGAAATCCAACCCTTCCTTCTTCGTCCGCCGGAGGATCACCTCGGGCAACCGTGGTCAACACCGGTTGATATTTGGTCTGTAGGCTGTTCGGTAAGAGGTTCTTTGTTTTTATCAGGTCCTGCTCACCCGCAAACTGTGTTATGAAACCGGATATTTGGGTTCCTGGCTCACATACCTTTGTTCCGAATCTGCGAGTTTCCTGCCGCTGCGCTTGCCGATGTCCTCCCCCGGCGGACAACCGGGGTTGTTGGGCTCTTCCCGCCTCAGTTTCTGTCAAAGTACGAGGGCTGTGAGGCATGCTTTGACGATCAGGGCGAGTGGCCGTTTTTGAAAGATTTTTGCGTTGTTAAAGGAGTTTGGTAGGCTCCCTTCGTTTGGGTAGCTTCGTCGCTCGGAGCCTTAGGCTGTATCCGGGGATTTGTGGTTGTAACCCTGACGACGAAGACATCACCGCCACGGCTGATTTTATGACATTGATCCCGATGCACGTCCAAGCGCGTCGGAGCTGCTGAAGGACGAGTGGCTCCAGGATGCGTGGGCAGAACGGACGAGATCTGATATGCAGTATTCTACCTTTGCTGCCTGTAATGCATAACCGGTTCATCGCCATATCATTGGAGGGAAACTTTCTTCGCGTCGTCAACCTTCTCTTCATATCTTCAAATCATACCACACTCAAATCACCTTCCAATCTGAGCCTGTTCTGAACAGTAGCTCTTGAGGCTTTGTTGGACACGACTGAATGAAAGGAACCGATTCCTCTTGGATCGTTATCTGGATGCTCTAGAATTGCCAGTGACTTTTGAGTACTGGAAATTGAATCATGAACAGATCGCCGACGATCTTGCGGGCAATTGGGCGACTTTTGAAGAATGTCCACGAAAAGCAATCTGAGAGCTGGTTCGAGCAGGATTGATCAATGCGTTGCATCCCCGAAATATTGCTCGGAGCACTGCACCTGTAGTTGTGAAGCACTCTATAGGATGTAGCTATGGAAATCTATCGCCAATCCGTTTTCACTACCGGAGGAATCCAGCGAAGTCGCTAATCCTGTTTTCCCTCCCCTGCCTCCCCCCTCGTTGGAAACGGTCGTGTACGTCTTTCAGCTACCAACTATTCCATGACTACCATGGTCCACACTCCGTTATTGCGAGCGATGACATAGAAGCTGAAGAGAAGTCATTCCACGGTGTTTCTGGCCAAAACGATACCCACTGGTGGGCATCAGAGGTGTGAGATATATCCAGCAGACTGGGCTTTGCGAGACCCTCCGTATTACTGTGGTTGTTCGTCTCAGTTCACGTACAGGAAGGGTATTGGGCGGAGGAAGTTTTATTTTTTATTTTTAGGCAGGACAGGATATGCAGTTTTCAACAAGACAGAACATCAAGGAAACGATATCGTATGTAGGTTCCGTTAAAAGACAGCATCAAGCAATTGCAACAAGCGATGCATTTCCGCCCTCCGAGAGGGCTCATAATGCCAGCATCTTTCCATGATTTCCCAGCAGCTGCTTTCGTGAGGAAAGGAGGGATAAAGATTTCGGTTAGGTTTTTCTTTCTTATATGCGACAGCCATTATGGCCTGTAACTTGGACATATTCCGAAATGGCGGCTTTCCTGTAAGTGTCTAGAACAGGATGTTACATAAGTACATAGATAAAAAGGATGCGATTCAAGTGGAAAAAAAGCGAACCTCAAGCATCACCATGCCAAAGCACCAAACATCGGCTTTCTGAGTAAGTGCCATTTTGGATTGTTCGTCATCCTCAGCTGTCAGAACCTCCGGAGGCGAGTGTCTATCTTTTTAGTTTAATATCTAGATCATATGGGAAAACCAGTGTTCCTGACCGATGTACCATCTCACCAATTGAGGAAGTATAGCCTGCTTGCTTGAGTACTCGGGAGTGACCGGGGATAGATAAAATCGGCGTGGGCATGCCATGCAAATCTTCGAGGAAAACATTGTCCTGTTTCAATCGAGATGAAGTTTTTTTTTTTTTTTTTTGCGAGGGATGGAAATGAAAAGTAGGATCCTTACCATCGTCATATCTCCGTGGACCACGTTTCTTTCGTGCAAATAAAAAAGCCCTCTCGCAATTCCTTTGACCTGGAGAAATCGAGCTTGAATCGCAAGACCGTTCATGGCATCGAGAAAACCCTCACGATTGCTAGCCTGTCAACTTCAGATGCTCTTTCTGGATCAGAAAAGAAACAACCGAGATCGCCAAAAGTGCAGCGCGGTGTCACAATGCCAGTAGAAGGGATCGCTGGGTCGTCAACCAGTCCAAACAAGGGCAATATATTCGGATGCCGAAGAGGTGCCCATGTACGACATAGCTTTTGCAGAGTCAAATAAGAATCTGAAAAAGAGAGCCCTATTGACTCGCCTTTGCATATTTCTGTTGAGCTACTGAAGTTTGGGCGCCGTCGTGGACATCTCGAAAGACTTTGACGGCCACCTTGATGCAAGACGTTGTCCGCGAGTCAGGCGGAGGAACACCGTAAACATGAACGGTACGCACAGCAATATTTCGGTCGCCGCGCAAAATCCCAGGATATATGTCCGCGTAACCACCGCAAGCAAATGGAATTGTATCGGTGATGTCTATCTGCCCATCTAAACGCTGCAGATGACGAGTTGCCGGATTGTTCACAATGCCTGTCACGTTCGGAGCATCAACGATGCTCGCAGCCATCATTGGGCGGTGATCTAGGAAGAGCAGCACCGATGTCATTATCAGGATTCTGGGATAAATGAAAAACACTTACCGAGCGGCGCGTGAGCAAGGTCATTTGGGAATTGAGAGGCGTGTTTTGGAGGGACGCTCTCGGACAGATAAATAATCCCTTTTTAAAATACTGTCAGCTGAGTTTCCCAACTCTTTGTATCTAAGATATGTTAGGCCACCTTTACAGTCCAAAACGATGTCAAAAGTCTCTTGAACGCGCTTCCACAGTGCAGCACCGGTCGGCATTCTGTCTTCATTCTATCAAATCCTTTGACTCCCCCGAAATGACAAACTCTGGAAAAATGCCGCACCTGTCCAATGAGAATGCCCCAATGATCATCATGAACGATGGCAACCTTGGCGTCAGGATGCTAAAGGATATCAGCAAGACTTTGATGTTCCAAAAAATATCATTAACACCTTTTGTAGCAAGATGTTGGCAATCAATGTTGAGGGGTGGATGACCTTCCCAGTCCAATGAGATAAGGAGTTGCGGTAGGACGCCAGCTCACAGGAGAACAAGTATGTGGGTCGATCATTGTTGCAGATCTTGTATTGTGACGAGAGCCGAACATGCCTAAGACGCCATACTAGGATTAACGTTGTTTTTGCAAGAGTGCCCATGGCTTACCCAGATGTGAAAATGCATTTGTCAGGAAGTTGGAAGAACTTGCTGATTCAGGTCGAGCAGGCTGCGCACTTGCAGCTCTTCGAGCATCCAATGCGGAGACAAGGGTGGATTGAACTCTTGCCCACCCTGCTTCCGACAGCATAATTGTATGAGAACGAATGAAGGTACACTGGTTACGGGCGCGGGCTTCGCGATCGGGCATATCTTCGTCGACCTGAAATTCTGGCCCAGCTTTCACTTCTACCATGCCTTCATGTTCCCAGCAATAGGTAGTACGAGAAATACGATCGCTGAAATCGCTCGTATTTCTGAATCTCAGCAGGGGTTCGCCAAGGCTGTCTGGAGAATCGCTCCGGGATTGGATGTTTTGATATGCCGCCAGTCCCCACGAAGATGTTTTGTCGCAGCCGGTAATTAGGCGAAGCTCGCCATTCCGAAGTTCCCGGCCGCGGGGGCCGTTGACGAACCGATACCAATTCTCGGCATTTTCAGCAGCAAAGTCACGAAACAGGGCTATATTTTGCAAGTCCTCTCTGAATGCGCCATCCGGCATGGTAAGAACAGCTCCCTCTGAACTGGAACAACGAAAGGTAAGCCCACTACGTGCTCAAAGTCAGTTCACCAGCGTTTTTCGATGGAATTTTGGGTTGAACCTGAGTTTCTTGACAGAGGCACTGGCAATGTAACTGCCTGACGTATACTCTTGAAACCGGTGGATGTCATTCGCATCCAGAGCCAAGGGCGTAAAGCCATCTGGTAGTTGATCCGGGTTGTCAGGATGACCACCAGCTTTGCAAATATTGAACAGGACATCAAAAGCCCCGTACGTTGTAACTCTCCCTAGATCCCCAATGGTAACACCTTCCCTCCGGTGCGTTAAGAATCCGAGAATGCTTGGCTGAGGAGCCCATAAAGGAAAACCACGTTTCTTGGGCAACATTTGGCGCTCGTAAATTGCATTACTGCTCTGCTCCTCTATACACTCTTCGTCTTGGACATCGGATGACTGAGGGGGTGTAAACATAGCAGCAGGAACGCATAGTTTTTTGACTCACGTCTCGAGAAACCATATGATCTGGCCGAGGAAGTCAGATGGCAGAAGAAGTATGTATTCGTACTCGGTGTCGTACCTCTCCCAGTGGGATTCCGCTGGCCTTGATGGAGAGTAGATGACTAAATTGATTTACTCAAGCCTTTAGCGAACAACGGTTGTCCTTTAGATAAACTACTCACCGACTCGTGTCGATCGTCCCTGTGCGGTTGTGCACCTTGATCTAAGTACCAGTTCTTGAATAAGAAACGTAATTCCGAAGATAAAGTCTTACGAATGTTGATAGTGATGTGATTATGGTCGCCTTCAGAACTATTGAATTCTCCACCCGAGATAACGGGCCGTGAAGCCCCTTGAAGAATCGACGACCTGTTGTTCAGATCCACAGTTAGCGATCATTGCTGGGCCAGACGTTATTGATGACATGCATACCCAACGTTCACCGCATACGCTTGTGCTGGTAAGTCCACCTCCATTTGAGCCAAGAAGTCCCCAGTTTGCATTTGCTCCTTGAAGTTCAAGTTGACTAAAGTTTAGGCGCCAAGTTGAACAGCTTCGCCATAGCCGTGACTTCCCAGCCGAATGACGTTTAGCACTTTGTCCCAAGCGGTTTGCGAGTTGCGTATCATGAATAAAAGTGCCATATGCGAGCAGAAGAGCATCGTGATAATCGAATGCAATGAACTTGCAAGTTGCACCAGTGACTCGATAAAATGACACCGATCCCACTAATGTGAAAAAGGGATACACAAAACCTCACAGATCAATAACCTGAAAAGCCCTCAATAGATCTGATGATAAAAGTTCCTGCGCTGCTCGCGCCTCCCTCTCAATCCAAAACCGCCCTTTCTCTTTGAATTCCGGACTTCTCAGTTCATCTTCGGAAACCCTCTCCCAACCAATGACATGTGGAGACATCACCCCGTCTTGCTCTCTAAAATCATGGATGTCTATCCCTATTTTGAGGAATATCGTTTTCACCACGAGCACCGGACCATGAGTGGTGGGTCGACCATTGAAGGAGAGCGGGGGTACGATGATTGAAAGGGCGGTCATAGACAGCGCTTTCCTCCATGAAAACCTGATAAGTACTGGACAAGCGCCCGATGCCCACGTCGCATGATTGTCCCTCATCCTACAGGAAATGTTAGCATACGTAAAGAATGGCAGTACAACTGCGAAATTAAGACTAACTCAGTTGGTCTTCAGAATACAGCGTTACTGATCTGCTCAGCTTACAACCCGACCTCAACTTGTCGTAGGGGTTCCGAAGGGGATTGCGGAATGAAGAGTAGGCGAACGTTGGGCTCCTGGCTGCATTTGGGGTGCTGGTAGAGAGTCTGACGCAAGACTTCGATGCGTTCTGGTGTGTTGACGGTCTGAAGATCAGTTGAAACTGGAATCCGAGTCTCACGCGCTTGAGCAAGTGCAAGAAGCGTCTCCAAGGACCTTTCAAATTAGGCGGAACAGAGCAAATAGGGCGAAGGAACTTACATGGTAGCAGAACCGCCCTGGGCACTTTTCCGTCGTGGCGAGGTGTGCTGTGGGTAGAGCTGCTTGATCTGTTTGGTAGCTTTCGATGCTTTCTGGGTATGAGGATTAAGCGCGAATGGCTTTCAGTTAGAACTGGTGTCCCATGAAGATGTGTAAAGGCCGATCGCCTTTGTGAATTTCTCCATCGCCTTGTCCAGAAAAAAAAGTTTGTTGCCTTCTTCTGCATGGGTGGCAGGTTGTGGACGAGGGTTGGATGAATTGCGTGATTGTCACTGGTTTGTCTTCAACCAGTTTTGTCTCATCCCAGCAGGAGGTTAACACAGCTATGGTAGCCAAAGACAGTCATCGACGATGAAGGTGGTAAGGGAATTGAAGTTGAAGTCGAGCTCGGTAGCAATAAACTTTGATTCTGGACATTCGTCAATTTCGAATTCGCGCCAAAAAATGTGCAAATCCAACAAGCGCCCTTCGTCTTCGGCGCTCAAGAGTCAGCCTTCATAAACGCCTGGAAAGCACAGTTTTGAAGGCCCCATATTGAGGGTGGCACGGTGCCAGCGGTTTAATGTCATGTTCGCTAATGCATCCCAGATTGTGGTGGGAGATAGCATGTTCAACGACGTTCACGGAGATTTACACCTGAACCGGTTTTCTAGAGGCTTGTCAGGTATGTCATCTACGCTGAATTGTTACCTCGAATTTTGTTACGGACTGCATTTAGGTCTACAGATTCTTAACCAAGCCATTGTCAATGGCGCCAGGCATAACTCTTCTGAGAGGTTCCCACCTCCAAAATGCCATCCTCAAACCCGACGTGCGATTATCACCGATATTTTGAATTGGATCAGGGATCCAAACCGTCTTACAGGCATCTTGTGGTTAAATGGACCTGCAGGAGCAGGGAAGTCTTCCATTGCACAGACCATCGCTGAGAGATGTACTGAAAGCGGTCATCTCGCTGCAAGCTTCTTCTTCTCTCGAAACTCTCCAGTTCGCAACAGCGCGCGACAGATTTTCGCAACCATTGCCTATCAACTGGCCTTTGCCTTCCCACCTCTCAAACAAATCATTGAGGAACTGGTGGAGGATGACCCCTCGATTGTTAACA
>Ga0307507_10005671_pt1 | contig 20240 bp, 17 predicted proteins | sample 7_EM_MG_FD_207223 | JGI IMG/M metagenome (GOLD analysis project Ga0307507, IMG submission 207223) | Populus trichocarpa ectomycorrhiza microbial communities from riparian zone in the Pacific Northwest, United States - 7_EM | ecosystem: Host-associated > Plants > Roots > Unclassified | place...
GAGGAGAAGGAGGTAAAAGGGGGTATCGTATACAAATAGTAGGGGCAGCCGCCAAGGCGCTAGTGGTGGGCCAGCTAACAGTAGGAAACAGTACGAGACAGTACGCGTCAGGACTGTGCCGTGACATCTTTGCTCCTTGCTTCTTCCGTTTCCACTTTCTCTAAAATATTTAGAACTTCCATCTCCTGTATTTACTCCCTAGCCACTACTTATTTTATATGGAGCTTTCTATTCCTATATCTTATGTTCCTACTAGCCTTTCTAAATCTAAGTCTGTTATTGCCTCCGGTTCTTCCCCTATTCTCGCCAGTTAGCTATATACCCCTTATAAGCCAGCTACGTATATTATATTTGCCGCGTTAAATCTAATTCTTAATTATCCTGGCCTTAAACTTGCTATAGCCGTCTATAGGGGTCTTCCTACTAGGCGTCCTCTCCCTTATATCCTATATGTCCCTTATGTCCCTATTTAGTCTGGTAATATTGCGCAGCGTTGCTTTTGGCCTATTAAGGCTTAGGATGGCTGGCTTAGCCCCCTAGTATTAAAGATAGGAAATGCTAGGAAGACACCTGCGTCCCCCTAGCTTATTACCTGTTATTTCCATTTATATAACCTAGCGTGCAATTGTTCCTATAGCTATTAAGCCCTTTCCTTCCATCTCCTATATTTAATGTAGTCTTCTCTCTCCCACGCCTTATATATGCTTTAGTGACAGTTCGCGCATTTTATTTGGTCTTAATTTGTATATTGTCTTATATTATAGGGGCCTATACAGTGGCCGCAGCACACATGTGCTGTGTATATGAATTAGATGTGTCCCTATTATACACAGCAATAACATCATTCTAGGCGTAGTCTATGGTTGTAGAGCCTTATGTTATATATAAGGCCATTTATAATTATTCCTTTTTGGATAAGGAGTTTTTGCATTCCTAGTATATATACGCTGATAATAAGGGAGCTATACGTTCGTCTATTGTCTTCCTGGCGAGTCTCTAGCGCCCCTTATATCCTCTTATTGTTCTTATTATATGCTTAGTTTATATTTTCCTATTAAAGCTATTAGATCTGGGTAATTACAAGTTCTAGTATAAGGTATTCCGTTTGTTTTACTATCTCCTATATAGTTGCTATATTGTCCACCTAGCGTCCCCTTTCTACCCTAAGGCTTATAGGAACTAACAGGACTTCAACTAGGTAATCTTTACAAAGCACTTTTATGCTAATACGCTCTCCTAGCCTATCCCCTGCCCTTACGGCCCGTTTCTTTGCCTATTAGTCCTTTAGGGTAACTCTAATGTCTCTACTCCTAAGGTGTTGGACTGTAACAGTATTGTAGACCTTCTTACGAATCTCTATAAGAACTTCTATTTCTAATTGTCCCCTAAGTTCCTCTGCCTTTTCTATATTTAGCTATATTGTGATTATATACCCAGTTATTGTCTTTAGGGGGGTAGGTTTGTAACAGTGCAGTGTGGGTAAATTGAATGAGCAACTTGATTTTGAACGTAGCTCTAGAGTCTCTATATATATACATAAGGAAGATGCAGGGAATAGAGATAGGTGGCAAGAATTACAAGGGTAAGCAGCTGAAATGGTGAGATATGCAGGGGTAAGCAGCTGAGGTAGTGAGACGGTAGTAAGCAAGTCCGATCTTGGGTCGACAACAGCATAGTACCGGTAGTCGGTTACACACCCCCCCAGATTTGACGGTGTAGTTAAAGCTGTAGAAAAACAAATGAAGGTAGAAGCGATACCAAAATAAGAAATTTTAGATACAATTTAGGAGTAGTAAAGGGATAGGGTAATGGTGCTATACGCTTAACGTTGAATTTGGTTTGATCCTTCTGGTAGGGTAAGGTTGGCAGAAGGTTTGACCGAGATTTTGTTAGCATGTAGAGCTGTATTTAACGGTTCTGGTAAACTGCTTGGTTAAATTGGAATTGCTTTAATTGTATTTAAGATATCGTCTTGAAGTCCTTGTAGTGAGGTGTTTGATTCTGGTGTAGTATTTTAATCTGTGCTTGGGGTAGTCACTTGATCTATAGCCGAGGAGACGCTTGGGGTAGCATTTGAGCTGTAACCGAGGAGGACGCTCAGGGTGGAACCCAAGGTAGATATTTAAATCTGGTCAAGCGACTGTGTCGTCGTTTGATATGGTGAGGCTTTGGATAAAGCCGTTATATTTAATCGAGTCTCTCGTTGCTACTGGGTGTATCTATAGCTCTTTCTTAGGTGCTTATAGAGTTCATTTTCTAATTCGAATTGCTTCTTACATCTTTAACAGGTTGTCTTCTTTACACGGGCTACTGGCTGCGCCGTATTCGATGACTCTGGTAACGTTATAGACGTCGTTGACATTATGGTCATTGCAACTAGTACTAATGTAGGCGGATCTGGTGCCGATGTACGCAGATTTGGTGACAATATAGTCGTCATATTTGGTGCCGTTATAGGCTAGTATCTCTTGGAGGTTGAGAATATTAACTAAGTCAAATCTAGGGTACTTATAGGCTCTCTATGCATTAGTGCCCAGTGGCCCCCTAGTCGTTTCGCATAGCAGACTGTTTCGCCAGTTGCTAGACGGTAGAGCATATCTTATCCTAAGTCGAAATGGATATCATTATTAGTAGCTCTTAAGAGTGCTACAATATTTGTAAACATAGTTAATACTAGTGCTATATAGGATAGCTTCATTTTTAACTTCCTAGTAGGTGTATTAATAGTAATAGTTACTATTCTATAGGCTTAAATCTTTTCGAAATTTCCGCTAGTAATTAGGTAGTCGTCTTCTGCTGCTAAGTAGGAGAATGTAAAGTCTTCTTTATTGTTGCAGACGTGCGTATCTGCGCTAGGGTTGAGTATCTAGGTGTTCTGGAGTTTAAACGGAGTTTGACCAGTGCTAAACGCGGCAGTATTATAGGTCGGAGTTATAGAAGCTAGGCTGGTTTTAGAATTAAAATTAATTGTTTCTATATTCTTTGCTTCTAGTTCTTCTTTTTAAATCCATTTAATTATAGGGTTGACCCAAGGTATAGATAAAATCATTTTATTTATTTTCTTTTAAATATCTGCCCTTGGTCTCCATCCTTGAGGGCGCTTGTGCTCAACGATGTAGTAGCAGTTATTGTATTGATGCACGAGGCCGCATATACATTCCTTATTCCACCTTAAATTTGAATTATTTTGAAGGGTTATAAATGCAGAGTGATTGGTAGTAGTGGTAGTAGTAGAAGATGCTTACTATATGCGGTAGTGTTCCTTAAATTCCTTAATAAGGTTGATAATGGATGGGGCCTCTTTGTCCTTTTGTTCTTTTCTAATAAGGTCTACTTCTAGCGCTCCTGCGAAACTAGAAGAGATGGGTTTAATAGCTTGTATAAAATTATAGTGGGGTCTAAATCCCTATACGTCTGGTAGCTCCAATTGTTCTGCAAGCTTATAGACGTTCCGCCAGTTATTTAACCATTTATTAACGCTCTATTTTTCGTTGTAGGCTTTAAGAGCCGTGTATTAATTAAGGACGTCGTGCTTTTAACCTAATATAGTAGGGGCAAGTGCTTTCTTAAGTGCTTAAAGTCGTTTGTACACTATATCAAGGCCGTTAATAAGAGGAAGGTAGTCTACCAATGTCAATTAAACAATGTAGGCACTAATATTGCTTATAGCTTGCTCTTGCTTCTGATATATACGGAGGTTATCCTTATATTCCGCGTATAGTTAATTATAGGCAATGAGTTGGTTTGGATCTAGTTAAGCTATTAAGGTAGCAGTGGGAAGTACGTCTTTCGGTATAGGTCATTTCGGAGGTTCTAGCTTTGGAAGCTCGTCTTTCTTCTTTAATGGGTCGATATACTGCCATACCTTGTTGGTTTTGGCAGTGTCTTAAATAATAAAGAACCATTACATCCAATTAGATGGCTGGTTGAGGATAACGTTAATTTTTAATTTGCTTATGGTTATTATTTTTAGGATTTTAACAGGTCAAGCAGGGTCCTAGGTTAGCATCTTGGCAAAACCTTATTTTAACGATTTGATTCGTTAGTTTGTTTATCAGTCGGCTTTAATCGTCCGTTTGACTGGTAGTGGTGGTGGTAGTAGAGGACGTCTGCAGCGTAGTGGCTATAGACTGGTTGCGGTAAAGGACGTCTACAGCGTAATGGCTATAGACTAGTTGTGTGTAGAAGACGTCTGCAGCGTAATAGCTGTAGACTGGTTTTGGTAGAGCGTCTGCAGTAATAACTGTAGACTGGTTTTGGTATTTGAAGAAGTAATTATGAGTATAAGAGTGGTACCCGGAAGAAGCTCAAAACACTGCAAAGGTGGAAGAAGTAGTGACTTCTTAAATAAGGTAGCAGATTGATTGCTTAACAGATGGTGTAACAGGTAGTACAATCCAATTGATTAGTCAGCAGGTAGTGCGATCCGGGAGTGCGAGCCGGGCTCATAACTGTAACAGTGTAGTGTGGGTAAATTGAATAAGCAACTTGATTTTGAACGTAGCTCTAGAGTCTCTATATATACATATAAGGAAGATGCAGGGAATAGAGATAGGTGGCAAGAATTACAAGGGTAAGCAGCTGAAATAGTGAGATATGCAGGGGTAAGCAGCTGAGGTAGTGAGACGGTAGTAAGCAAGTCCGATCTTGGGTTGACAACAGCATAGTACCGGTAGTCGGTTACAAGGTTCCCTATGCTATAGAAGCGCAGCTACGGCGGCCTAGGTGCGGTTCGCCTGTAGGGGGGGTTTTTATTTATCTTTAATTTTATTTAGCCGTTGGAGGATTTAATTAAGGGTTTACTAGAGGGGCGCCTAAGGTTTGCTAGACTAGAGCTATTCTACTAGCTATATTAGTTTGTAATAGCTAACAGATACTCCCCTATAGTTTTGGATACTAGACGCGTCTAATAGGCTTTATATTTTATTAGATGCCTTTTTAATTGGAATATTTCCGCTTTCTAGTGTGGTATTCGCCCGTCCTTGTTGTTGTTGTGGGGGGCCATTGTTGGGTATAGGTCTGGCGGTCGCGCGCGACTACGTACTACCGTCGTTCCACCTGTGCCTCCCCTGTAATATATGCATCTCAGGGGATTATCAGGGTGTTTTTCAGGGTTCTTTTGGTTGGTTTGGTCTTTTTGGGCCGGGTGCAGCAAGAGCTCCAAAAGTCGATTATCGTTTCTATACAGAATTGTGATTGAATTGATGAAAAGGGACCAAAGCTGAAATCAGAGCTATTTAATGATATCTCTTACATGGTCTACTGGTATGCCTTAAAGGATCTACTAAAGCGCTAGAATAGGGCCTTAAGGACTATAATAAGTCTCTAGATATTTAAAAATAACTTATTACTAGATATAGGGATATTTCTAGTTTTAAGTAGCTCTTATAGCCTTTTAATTTTAATATTAGCTACTATAAGCTCCGCCTTAGGATTTAAAATAGTTATTATTTTATTATTTAAGGTATTTAAAGATCCTATAGCTGCTTTACCGGCTATTATATCTCTTAGTATAATAATAGGGCGTTAGGTAATTTCTAGTAAGTTCTTTTAAAGGTTCTAGTCCGTATAGATTTGGTTCTTTATATTCTATTTATATTCTATATCTTAGGGTTCTTATTTTATTCTTTTCTATAAATATATTTAAGTTCCTTTTTAGGAAAGAGGGTAAAATAAGCTTTAGATAATATTAGCAACTTAGTTAATTAAGGTATAAGTATAGCAAGAAGGATATATATATAAGCCTATATAATTAGATTATCTACTAATAAAAATCTAAAACTAGAGAAAAGAAAAGAGAAGAACGGCGACGCCGCTTGAAGTAGGGTTTTTATATAGTCCCCTAGTTACGTAAGAGTTACATCAGCCCTACGTCTACTATAACGTCTACTATAACTAACTAGCTAACATTTTCTACTAGTGCTATAACAATTAATATTCTCAACTTTTCTTTCTTAATTATATTTCTTATCTATAACGGGCTCTCCTAAAAGGTACATATTAGATAAGACAGATGAAGGTTTTACTAATGTCCCACTAATGTCCCAGGGAAGACATAGTCAGACAGATAAGGGGCGAAGGGTTTTACTAGTGTCTTAGAAGGATCATAAAGAGAGCTGGTTCTCCTCTAGAGAAGAACCAGCGATTAGTCTCTGAATAGAAGAGGTTAGAAAGCATTTGTCCTTCAATACGTGAAGCTCGTTTCCTACCTTAGACTTACCTTCTACTTACCTGTGAGTCTCATTCTACACTATTGATTAGATAATTATATGTTCCGGTCAGACTGGCCTCTTACATTATCACTTATACTATTACTACCTATTAACTATAGTCTTATAAAGCGTGGTATAGTTGTTATAGAGAGGTTTCCTATTCACTAGAGCTTATAGAGCCTAAGTACCACTCCCTGCGGACACACCCCCTAGGCAGTCTCTTCAAGCTCGTAATGTGCACGTTGGAGGTCACGTGACAGTGCGCAGGCCACCTTATAAATCTTGGGCCATCGAGCCCCTTAGATTCTTCCTCGTAGAGCATCTTATATCTTTTCCGCCAGTCTAGTCAGTGGTCTGACATATAGTAATAGAAAACAGATTTTAAATATTATAGATTTTAGTAGAGAATTATTAGGCTTTTTAAAAGAGTTAAAGGTTTTAAACTTGAAAAAAAAAATTATAATACCTAGAGTCTATATATGATATAAACTTTAGATGTTTTTTAAAGTTTTAGAATTAATTATATAGTTGTTATATAGTAATTTAGCAGGGTATGTCATCTTGAAAATGCGCTCGGCACGGAGACTTTTGACGAGGGACTGTACCCCTAGGGATGCTTGAGGGTTGAGAAATAGGTCGCACGAATATTGAAGACATCCCAATTGCACCGCTGCATGTCCACATCCTCTCCTTGCAGTCGTGGTGGTCGCTTGCCGCTGCCCTGCTCTGATTCTCTGGATGCTCGTTGGCCGTCCTTTTACCTTGGCCGTTAGAAACTCTCCACGCAGCCTACGTCTTCCCGCCGCTCTCATCACCCAACGACAACTTCCGTCCACATCCTTTGCTGCGCCAAGGCCACTTCCGTTCCTTTCCTCTCTCTCAACATCTGTGCAATCGCCTTCTATCATTCGCCGGACTCCCCCCGTCCGCTCTATCCTCCACCCTCTGCAAACAGCACCTATATCTTCCGCCGCGGCCATGGAGCAGAACGGCGATACCCGCACCAAGCGCAAGCAGCCACCAACCCCATCGAACGAGCGCCCTATGAAGCAAATGAAGCCAGAGGCCGACTATCATAAGAGGAACGGGACATGCATGTCATCATCGCAGGGAATACCTTCATCTCAAGCCATGGATGGCGAATCCGACCTCGAGGATATTCCCTCTAGTCATGTCGCGGCTACTCAAGACACCGCAGAGTGGCAAAAAACAATAGAAAGGGTGGTCAGGAATGTTGTCTCGATACATTTTTGTCAGACATGCTCTTTCGACACAGATGCTGCTGTTTCGAGTGAGGCTACGGGCTTTGTTGTGGATGCTGAGAAGGGTTACATTCTTACCAACAGAGTATGAGGCTCAAAATTTACCCAGAGATACTCAGGCTAACAAACAAACAGCATGTTGTGGGCGCCGGGCCATTCTTGGGATATTGTATTTTTGACAATCATGAAGAGGTACGTTAAGCTTTTACGAATAAATTTAAATTGCCATCTAATCTATAATATGTAGTGCGACGTCTACCCCGTTTATCGTGACCCTGTCCACGACTTTGGTATTCTCAGATTCGACCCAAAAGCCATAAAATACATGCCTGTCGCTTCATTAACACTCAGACCTGACCTTGCTCGTATGCGCCACTTAGGAATCACTTAAGGAATTAAGGCTGACATGGTACAGGTGTTGGTGTGGAAATCCGCGTTGTTGGTAATGATGCAGGAGAGAAGCTCAGTATTCTTTCTGGTGTCATCAGTCGTCTAGATCGAAACGCTCCGGAATATGGAGAAGGCTACAGCGATTTCAGTATGTCACGCATGCACGCCACTCTTCCTCACAAAAGCTGACAGGTGGCAGATACCAACTATATCCAAGCCGCTGCTGCTGCCAGCGGTGGTAGTTCTGGGAGTCCTGTGGTTAACAAGGATGGCTTTGCGGTTGCACTTCAAGCTGGCGGTAGAGCTGATGGGGCTGCTACGGACTACTTTCTTCCTCTTGATCGCCCCTTGAGAGCTTTGAATTGCATTCAGAAAGGCCTACCTGTGACTCGCGGCACCATACAAGTCCAGTGGATACTCAAGCCTTTTGACGAATGTCGGAGACTAGGGTTATCCAGCGACTGGGAGCAGGCGATCAGGTCTGCATTTCCTAAAGAAACTGGGATGCTGGTTGCAGAAGTTGTTCTCCCCAAGGGACCAGCGGATTCTAGGATCGAGGAAGGAGATCTTTTAATTAAGGTCAATGGCGAGCTCCTTACTCAATTCATTCGCTTAGATTCTGTACTGGATGACAACGTCGGTGGCAAAGTTTCAATGCTGCTTCAGCGTGGTGGTGAAGATATCAGTATCGAACTTGAAATTGGTAATCTCAACGACATCACCCCTGATAAATTTGTAGCGGTTGCAGGGGCCTCGTTCCATGACTTGTCTTACCAGCAGGCCCGACTCTACGCTATTGCGACCAAAGACCCTGGAGTATTTATTTGCGAATCAGCTGGGTCATTTAGATTCGATGGCAGCGACTCCGGTTGGCTTGTTCAGTCAATTGACCATAGGGAGACCCCTAATTTAGATGCATTCGTCGAGGTGATGAGGTCTATTCCTGGTAATTAAGATCCCCCCTCCGAAAGCACTCTTGACTGACTAGGAAATCAGATCGTTCTCGTGTTGTGGTGATGTACAAACATCTTCGAGATTTGCACACATCTAATACTAACATCATTACTATTGATCGCCATTGGCATGCAAAGATGAGGCTAGCCAAGCGCAATGACGAGACGGGGCTTTGGGACTTCACCGTTATTGCTGATGCTATTGCTCCGACCCCTCCAGTTCCCCGGAAAGCCAACTTCATCCGAATGGACAGTGCCAAGCATCCCGAGGCTGTCGACATCGTTCGGAGTTTTGTTCGAGTGTCTGCTTCCATGCCTGTCAAGCTTGACGGCTTCCCAAGAGCTAGAAAGATTGGATATGGTTTGGTCGTTGATGCTGATCAGGGCTTGGTCATCGTTTCCAGGGCCATTGTTCCTTATAACCTTTGCGACATCTCTCTCACTATTGCCGACTCTATCATTGTCGATGCCACTGTTGTCTTTATGCACCCACTTCAAAATTACGCCATCATCAAATACGACACCTCCCTTGTCGACGCCCCCGTTAAAACCCCTAAGTTTTCCCCCAATTTCATCAAGCAAGGAGAAGAGACCATCTTCTTTGGATTCAACCAAAACCTCCGGCCGGTTGTGGCAAAGACTGTTGTAACAGATATCACTACTGTTGCCATTCCTGCGAGCGCTTCAACCCCAAGATACAGGGCCATCAATCTAGACGCAGTGACTGTTGACACGGGTCTCGCTACCCAATGTGGTAGCGGAGTCTTGATTGCAGAAGATGGCACTGTCCAGGCACTGTGGCTGACCTACCTCGGTGAACGATCACCTCACAGTGGCAAGGACATGGAATATCACCTTGGCCTTGCAACACCAATGGTTCTACCCGTTCTGAAAGAAATCCAGAAGGGTAACACGCCCAAACTTAGGATCCTGAACATCGAAACGCACACCGTACAGATGAGCCAGGTCCGGATCATGGGTGTTTCTGAGAGTAAGCCATCGGTAGCAGCTTTTAACTAAAGTTCAGATACTAACTACCCACCAGAATGGATCGAGAAAGTCGAACACGAAGACCCGGAGCGCCACCAACTCTTCATGGTGCGCAAAGTAGACTCGGGCCACGAACACGGGCTGCAAGAAGGCGACGTGATCCTGACGCTCAACGGCAAGCTCATCACGCGCGTCTCCGACCTCGACATCATGTACGACAACGACGTGCTCGACGCGGTCGTGGTGCGCAAGCGGGAGCAGATGCGCATCAAGGTGCCCACCGTGCCAACCGAAGACCTGGAGACGGACCGGGCCGTCATCTTCTGCGGCGCGACGCTGCACCGGCCGCACCACGCCGTGCGGCAGCAGATCAGCAAGGTGCACTCGGACGTGTACGTGTCGGCGCGCGCGCGCGGGTCGCCGGCCTACATGTACGGACTCGCGCCGACCAACTTCCTCACGCACGTCAACGGCGTCCCGACGCCCGACCTGACCGCCTTCCTGCGCGAGGTCAAGAAGATCGGCGACAACGAGTACTTCAGGCTCAAGGTCATGACGTTCGATAACGTGCCCTGGGTCGCCACCATGAAGAAGAACGAGCACTACTTCCCCACTATGGAGTATGTCAAGGACCCTGCCGAGGAGCTGGGCTGGCGCAAGATCATCCACGAGTGCGACGAGGGCGGCGCTAAGGAGGAGATGACGGGCGAGGAGATGGAATCGGAGCCCGCACCAGCGGCAGCATTAGCGGGGGCGAAGAGCATTAAGTCGATGCTGTAATACACCGCGCTAGAGCAAAACTGGAGATTAGAGCAGATCTGGAGGTTGGTGTGCATGCTGGCTTTGGGAGAGGGGCAGTGGTGGGCTAGCCTGCTTGTATCATTATTCTTTAGACGGCGTGTGCCACTTTTTCGGGTTTTGGGTGCATCGAAGGGTGCGGCTGTGGAAATATGGGAGGCCTACTTGCATAGTTTGCGGTGATAGGCATTGTAGATGGGCGATTTTGAGGGCCACCTCTTAGATCTCGGTAGATTGCAACGAAAAATACTATTATTGAAAACTCTCATGTCATTTCTTCAGAGGGGATGCTGCACCTTAAGACAGGTCAAACTTGGAAAAATTACTGGAATATGGGAGATTAATGGAGGCATTGTTAGGTACCTTAGTCAAGTGTCAGGGGCGGTTAGTCTCTAAGCTCTCTAGTTGAGCATTGAAGAGCACTTGAGAGCTACTTGGTGCCTTATTTTCAATGCACCAAACCATAAGCTTAGGGAACTCTAAGATGGTTTCTAGCCCGATCTCATGTGTCGATCTTACTCCATAGTTTTATATTCTATAGCGAAAAGCCTCCATCTATACATAGATTCTGACCTGTCGCTGATCGACTCAATGCTAATGTCCGAACCTGATCTGCCACGTCCTGTGTCAAATAAGTATCTTGTCCACTTGCCAGAGATAGTGAAGAAGCATTCGGAAGAGCAGATCATAGGCTTTGAGTATGAATTTGGAGTCGGCATACCTCTACAGTTGCCAAGCGTTTCAGCTTGCTGCTGTTCTTCGCGGCCTCGCGTTTTGACTCTGGAAACCTCATGCCCCATTCCTGCCAGGGATTTTCAGTTATATGCACTAATGGAGCAAGGGCAGGACGATTACTTACTGTCAACATCAAACCGGGAGACACCGAGTTTACTCTAATTTTAGGTGCGCAAATAACAGCCAGGGACTTCGCCAGATGTATCTGCGCCGCCTTCGTGACAGCATATGGCTACATATTACTGGCAGTTAGTAGTTGTCCTGAAACTGGAGAGGGTGGAAAGTGCGCTCACCAACGAACTCCCACTCGGCTGAACACCAGCCACACTCGCCGTCGAGATAAACGTGCCCTCCGTCTCATCCAAATGCGTCCGCGCCGCATGCGCTAGCCACATATGCGTCTTGACGTTGAGCAAAAAGCACTTGTCCCAGTCCTCGTCGTGAACGCCTTCTTCCAGGTTCAGGAACGTCGTCATGCGCGTCCAGCCGGCGTTGGAGACGACTACGTCCAGCCGGCCCATCGTCTGTACCGTTTCCTCAACGAGGCTCTGCACGGAGGGTTTGTCGGAGACATCGGCTTGGATGGAGTGGAAGCGGGGAGTGGAGGGTTGCTGGTGTGTGGATGGAATTTGGGAGAGCTCGTGCAGGAGGGATTCGGCGCGGGCGGTGTTGTTTGCGTAGTTGATTACCTGCCATCGGGGAATTGGAGCATCAGTGATTGCTGAGTGATATGATTGAGCTGCATGCGATGCTTGATGGCAAGGTAGATGGCTATTCTAATGCGAAGGGGGATCACATACAACGCGGAAGTCTGGAGCAAAGACGCGGGCGATTTGGGCTCCAAGGCCTGCAGAGCCAGCTGTAATGAGGGCGACTTTTTGAACAGACATACTCTGTGAGATGATACGAAGTAAATTGGAGAAATTAGGAGTTGTTGCTCTGGCGGGGTATTCATTCCGCTGCGTGGGGAAGGAGACGGAAGCATCCCGTTCCTTGGGTAGATCATGTCCGGAGGTGTTTGGCAGCAAATAAAAACGCTAGAATGTATCAAGCAGAGGTTTTGATAAAAATACACTGCAAATAGTGATGTTTTATGGAAGATATACAACCTGACTCAATACATAAATCCTACGCATGAACGTCCACAATTCACCGATATTGGATGTCGATGTTCATAGTCAACGCATTAGCAATGGATACAGGGGTTAGAAGCAACAGAGTTAAACGTGCAGAAAGAACTTCCGTTGAATGTACAATAAGCCTCTCTGCATTCCGACACTCTGTTACAATTAGCCTAAAATGACGAATGTGTTTTGGTCAGGAAATTTCACTTTCAGCTTAATCGAACCGAGGAGGCAAACAATTGCAATGCTAATTTGAGCGCAGCATCGAACTGGAAATAACATGTCTAGTCCTCCGTGCGTTTCGGATTTTATCGAGTCTGGACATATCACATCTGAAGTAAGCCTTCAGGTCTCGGTGTAAGGGAGTAAGCGTAAAAGTAACACAACAGAGCACAATTAATTGTCTGCTCGCCATGCGACAGCCACCACGCGACAACCGCCATGCGAGAGCCATGCAGATAGTAAGGTACCTGTGTGGTGCAGATGTCTTGGCATATGAGACTGCAGCACAGGTAAAACAGAGTCCAATAACAGCGAATGATCCACTGTTTCTTTTGATGAAGACGGGTCAGGACGTAGTTTACTATGATACAGAACTGGCATGCTTATGTGGACTTTCTGGAAATGTTTTGAACGAAGGAAGGAGAGATCTTGGCTAAAAATGAGTAGATGACAAAATATAGATAGGATATGCATGATATCCCACGAGTATCTACAACATGGAACGCAAATTGGTAAAGCGGGGAATCTATGTTGTCGCATGTCGTGGAGAGGGATGATAACACTGGGTGCTTTGGCGCCATCCGACGCCTTAACGCAGATGAGTATCAATATGGTAACGCGCTTCGAGTGAGATACGAGGACTTGCACAAAGACTTTGCCAGGTCTTGACGCGAACTTTCCCAAGTGGGTTTTAGTATCATGTCGACGGAGATAACGTGAGTGCACGGCGTCTTGGACTTGACAACCCACTCATTTACGCATCCCGAAGCTCAGGCGTTGCCACTATCCAAATCCTCCACAATCAATTTAAAGCGCACTCGCGAGCTAGGGTTACTATCAAAAGATTGGTGACACCGGTCGGACCAAGTAATTGGTGTAGTCCATTTCTCCAAATGGAGGAGAGCCGAGCGTAATTTCTCGCACTGGGTTCACTGAGGGCCCACATGGCCGTTCTTTCCTGGCAGCCTTGCGCCGGACTTCGCTTGGCTCACACCCAAACGTTGGCTGCGAAACCACTACCCAGCAGTCTACTAATCCACGTGTTTCAGAGGTCAACAATATCAAAAGAGTGCTAGGCCAAAATTTGGCTTCCCAGGCAATGCGTCTTCTTGAACAATCGGCCCTGAATCTAAGCTAAGATGCATTAACAGACTCTGTAAGCCACCGCATTGGTATCTCATTGCAAACAGGGAGACCAATAAAACTCCCATAAAAGGATATCAGTTAACATTACGTTTCGCAAGGCAACCAATGGAATGGCGCGCAGAAGAATAAAGTAGTGGAACCATGTCATTAAGCTTGTCCAAACTCTTCCTGGAAATATTACCAAAGAGTGCTCGAGTTATTATGAACATGAAGATTGCTAGACCACACACTAAACACTCCCCTTGGGCTTTGATAGGAGCCCTTCCATCGATGTACCAAGCGTAAACAAGAAATTAAGGTGTACAATAAGTACAGTCTCCTTTGCGTAAAGGTGATGCGCCGCACCGTTGGAAGAATGACTCCGGACTCCCATCGCAACGCATGAAGATCATGATGAAGAGCCCGAAGCCACTGACTGTGAGAGAAATTAAATCCCCTAGAAACTGCCCATCCGCAAGCAACCCGCCGAACATCGAAATGATCCTATGCTCAGCAGGCCACCAAGGACAGGCCGTTTACAAGATGTAAGCGGCGAAGCCGAAGACGGCAGCGAGACCGGCACCGGAGGCGGCGAAAGCCTTATTAGCAGCACCAGTGAAAGTGGCGACAGGAGCAGTGTGTGAACCAGTGCCAATAACGCTGGTAGCAGGAGTGTAAGCTGGGGTACTAGCATTAACATAAGGGGCGCTGTAGGCGGGGGCGCTGGAGTAAACTGGAGCGGCACTAGAGTAGACTGGAGCGACGCTGGAGTAAACCGGGACCGGGGTGCTGAAACTTGTTAGCAAGACCTCGACTTCGAAGTTTTATAGATGTACCTGGTGCACGAGGTGACAATAGCGGAGCTGACGGGCTTAGTGACCGTGCATGGGCAGTTGGTGATAGTCAAGGTAGTGGCCTGGTATTCCAGTTAGCATCACGTGGTCAAGAATCTGTTCTCTCCATTTTTCGCTAACCTCAGTGACGGTGTAGGTGACGCCACCATGGGTGATCTCAGTGGCTTCCGGGCAGTAGGTGGTGTAGGCAGTCACAACCTCAGTCGTGTAGACTGGGCCAGTGTAGTTGCCCCAGGCATTGGCACCAGCGACGAAGGCGGCGGAAGCGGCGACAGCAGTGGAGAAACGCATGTTGACGGTATTAATTATTTACGTTGGTAAAACGGTAAACGGAGTTACTGGTGATGGAGAGGGGTTGAGGTTGTAAGCGTGTTTGTTGATTAAACGAGTGAAATCGGTGAAGACCGGTGTGTTGTTTCGTGAATGAGTGTGTGGTGACGAAGAGGGTGGGTGAGCGTCGACGCATCTTATATGACTTAGGCTAATTGATTCACTGGCAACGAGTGGCTGGCTCCACAAGCAAGGTATAATTGGACATTGGACTTGTTTCTTTCGTTTGGGCTTAGGCGGCCAAGGACGCGGCGCGCCGGCTAGAGGATACGGAAAAGGGGTGTGCGGAGCTTGGGGACCGAGACCCGCTGTCGGGGTTGTTTATTGACGGATCCCACACTCCCCTAACACTTTCCTATCAGCGTTGGTATTGCCGCCTCAAACGAAATTGCAGAGCACTATCAACAGTCTTGTACTAGCCAGGGGATAGACAGCACCCCATGTGTGTGCCTGCTTCTCTTCTGCCGCTTGGCCTATCAAAGGCTCGAAACGCTCTCCAGTTGTCGATGCAACCGCCCGGTCCAGCCGAAGTGGTCTGCTTGCTCACACTTACCCAGCGGTATGTTGATTAACACCTCACTGCTGAGGTTGGAAAAATTATGACGTGCCGCACAAAAGATGAATACAACCGTAATAACTCCTTTGTTCGGGTCTGGGGACTGGGGCTCTGGTCGACCGTTTCACAACGCTGCCAGCGATCACGGCAGACGTTGAACGCTAGATGTAACTATTTCTTGTGCACTGAGCCCGAATACAAGCTCTCCTCTTGCATGTGTGGGAGGCTCTGCTGGGTCCCCAAGATCGATCTAGAAGTTGCTTTGACCTAGAGGCGTAAGCGTTTTCGCCGCTGTAGACGGGCGATAAATTTCTAAAGTGCGATCTGCGCACGTTGTTCTTGAAGAGTCCAAGCACTAGCATAACTCCAAATATAGGGACTTATCCTTGGTTAGTTTCTTTGGATGTTAAGTGAAAAACCCTCCTGCTGCTTGAGGTCAAGTTAAGGCGATTGGTCGAAACGAAAGTAAGGAGAACGGGTTCCTGCATGACCTACGAGCGGAAAAGGGAAAAAATTTTGTTGCACAGAGCTGCTGAGGCCTCCGGTGGCAAATTCTTGATCCGTGAAGTTTCTTTGGATGACTTTGATATTTGGTAAGTGAGCACCTGAGATAGTCGGTTCACACTCTGACCAGCTAAATAACTCATCTCCCTATTCTCCTGAGCTGGTGTTAGACTTTACGATCGTTCAGTGGCTGGGCGTTGCCAACGCATGATTCGATAGCTCAATTTTAATTTGTAAGTTTGCATTTCCACTCTCCGCTTTTCCCGCTGCGCTTTCGCTCCAAACCCGCCAGAAAACGGTACGCAACGTTCGCAACCGAGCGCTATTATTACTGTGGGCGACCAACAGGATGGGTCGCTTGCGTGGATCTTCGAGTTCCGGAGATGAGTCTGGAATGGCGCACGTGGGAGACGCACGCGCATAAGAAAAGACACGCCCGCGCGCACAACCGCTTTCTCCCTTTAGTAAAGCCAACATCTGATTTATGCCACTTTGCCGTCCGAGACAACCCCAGGAGTTCGTCCATTGGACATTTTCGTCCAAGGAGTCGTGACTGATTTAGTGAGAATGCTCACCATCAGCTGATGGAGCATACATTGATGAAGTGCATCGATTAATTAGATAGTTGTTGTCCAACGTTGAATAAGCACCAGACGGTCATTTTCAGTCACTCACAACTGCTCGAGTCCTACACGGCCTGGCCTTAAAGCAGAGTTTCGGCATGTCCCACTGGCAGCGTCTCACACAATTTTCAACCTTGGCGCCGAGCTATTTTTCCTATTGACTCGATCGATATGCGGATGCCGAGTTAAGGAAGCAGATCGACTAGAGCCTTAAGGTCTGTGTGAATGTTTGCTTGGCGAAAGGCACAGCGAGTTCGCTAGAGTTTCCATCTTCATCACGCGCACGGAAACCAAAATGCCAACACCAAGTAGGAATCTATCGCAATCAATTTCCAGAAAGAACGAAAAAGCGACCAAGTCAGTGGCAGGTTCAGGCGTCCCCAAAGGATGGCCTTTAGAGGTCACATACATCCGCGCACCAATCTACTCAAAAGCCCTCTCAACTGAACTAAACGCACCGAACTCTACTGGCAGTACTTCCACACTATCATCTGCTATTAGCTTACCTCTAGGACCCTCTCAAGTCGTTCGTATTGGTGCTATATCGGATCCCTCACATCCTGCTAACGGACAGCATGGCCTTTTCGCAGTGCGGCACCTCGCACCGGATAGCCTCATCCTTCCTTACCTTGGTTTCGTTCATGGAAAAGAAGATGCGGACCTCAACTCTGATTATGATCTCTCCCTTGACCGCGATTTGGGTATTGGCGTGGATGCGACAAAGTTTGGTAACGAGGCCAGGTTTATCAATGATTATCGTGGCGTAAGTCCTGCAGGACCAAATGCAGAATTTAGGGAGATGTGGGTAGACACTGGTAACGGAAAGTCCGAGAAGATAATGGGAGTATATGTGCTTAGTGCCGGCAGGAGTGGGAAGAGATCTAAGGGTATTGCTAAAGGCGAGGAAATCCTTGTCAGCTACGGAAAAGGCTTCTGGAGTGAGCGCAGGAAGGATCAAGAGTGACATTGGCAGTTCGCGTGGAGTTGAATGAGCTGGGAGGTAGTCGATGGATGCACCTTCGCCAGCTGCTAACTTTTCTGCTAAGCTGGATTGTCTGTCATGCACAGGACGTTTGACACCGTCTAGGATGCTAAGAGCCAAATCTATTTGTTAATTCATCTGTCCGCTAGACGGGCGTGTGGGGAGAACAATTAGGGCCGTTCGCGTTGTCGACAAGTTGGCAATTCAGGCGTACATGACTTCATATAAACACTTCGCAGGGAGTAGTACCACATTAACAGCATCCACTGAATTTGAACTTGTTCAACAAGCATGCATCAGACAACATCCTTTCCATTACGAGACTCATACTCCACTGACGTTTCAGTCTCTAGTCTCAACTATGATTCCATTTCTTTACCCATATTACCAATTCTTGGCTTGCCTCGTTGCTCTTGGCGTTATGTACCTCATTATTTCATCTTTTCTCAGAAACTCGCAAGCTCCGAGCGAAATTAGGGCCCCCCGTAGGCAGGTCAATAGTAATTACTTGGAAGCTCAAGGCCTCCTCGCTGCAGTAGACACTGAACTCAAACAGCTTCACGATAAAGTCCTCAACCAGCTAGCAGAGGTTCAGTCCGGGTTGGATGAGGCCTCTCTGACTGTACTTGATCAAGGAATGAGTTGGAAATTGGGCTGAACGAGCTTAACCGATCGATAAATGCAAGGCGATGTCACTGTGACACCTCAAAGGAGTATTAGTGTGCGTATGGTCGCGGTTCTGCACGTGTGCAACAATTTCATAATCATGAAAGTCTGATGATGAGATGGAAGTTCTAGACGTTCCTGTACGGAGATGCCGTATTGCACGCCCCAAACAAGTGCAGCCAGTTTGGGAGACGGTGTCACTGTAGTGATTAGTTGATGTGGTGAAATGGCCAGCTGGTGTGCTCTTCCGCCACATTTAAGTCTCTCTGCGTTTTTTACCTTGCCTGTCTTTTCGTTGTGTTGATGTTTCTGGTATAGACGTTATTCATTTCCCTACGAAAACGAGAGGATTCTAAATTTTAAGGTCAAAGGCACCATCACTCAGTCTCAAAGAGTCACTGCGACCACCGAGATCATGCCTTTGTCATAAGACAGGACCTGCGCGGAAATATGAGTAAGCCACCGGTCTGACTACGACTAAAATAATTGAGTAGAATCAACACATAATTGTGCAGAAGTCTCGGTTCTTCGTTGAGCGATTCCAGCGATTCACGGGTGGTTCCGCAGGACTCCTTGGTGCTTTAACATAGGACTCGATTCCATAAGCGCTTGGAGTATTTCCTGGTGTCGGGGCGAGATTAGGTAGCTTTCTGGGCTAGGGATTAACACGAGTATCCCAACAGGCATATGCTGCGTGTCACATCCGTTTATACCGTCCAACAAGCAACTAAGGGATGCGCTGAACCTGATCGCTGTAAACATTGTACACGGTAAGTAGATATTCGATGTCCCGATCGTAAGAAATTGTGCGCTTGGAGTGTAGGAGCCCGCGGATGCAGATCAACTTTGGATTCCTAGAATGGAGTGTGAAGGTTGTAACGTAGGTTATGGGCTTTTGACGGTTGGGGGGTTTTTGACGGTTTTGAACATCAAAACTACCTCAAAATGCTCAATTGCGGACGTAACTCAACTGCCCATACCGCACGGGCCCGCACGGGCCCGCCACTAAAGTAGTCGTATCACTGAGCACCGGTAAAATACTCGTTATATAGTAATTTAATATGACCGGAGCATCCTCGGTATACCACACGCGGCTTATTTGTTTACTTACTGGCGCGCCCAAACATAAAGTTATTTAGAATGCAGGTTCCTTATATATTTACTATATCACGAGTTTTGGCACGGTGTTGAGCTTTAAGCAATATATTTGATTGGCAATTTAACTATCCCTCTGCTTCCTCTGAGTTGTATATCTCCTCTGGCGACTTATAGCCCTCATTATCAGAAGGTGGGTCCCTATTACTGCCACTATCGTTAATATCCTTCTAAAACTGGCCTAGTATATAGGACTTCCCTGCCTTATGTTATGAGGCAGTTCTATAAGGCTTGTAATAGTAGTCCTCTTCCTGCTAAGTCTCCCCTTCTGGTAATGCCTTATTAACTTTAATAAGGCCTTTTAAGTTGGCTGCGAGGAACCTCTAAGACGACGTCCTGATTGGTGGGCCAGTAGCTAAAGTAAGGTTATTAATCTAGGTAACAAGGATATTGCCAGCTTTTTTACTTAGTAGATTTGCTACCTTATTATAAAGGTTATAGTAAGCGGTTCTAAGTTGCTTAATAACCTCTCTGGCTTGCAGATCTTGTTATTCTAGTGCTCTAATTTCCCTTATTATTGCCCGATCGACGTACTGCTTTATATAAACTTAATAAGCGTCGTAGCCGCACTTATTAAAGAGGAAGGCCTATTTATCCTAATCCTAATCCTTGTGACGGTGCTAGAGCGCGTCACCTGCCAAATTCTGCCATGCTGCTGCCATATTCTGCCAACCTACGATTGGCTCGCTTACCGCTAGCGCCTTAGCGGCTGCCCCTTTATATATGTTTACTATGGTCCTTGCGACCCCCTTCTTTTCT
>Ga0307507_10005672_pt1 | contig 20238 bp, 25 predicted proteins | sample 7_EM_MG_FD_207223 | JGI IMG/M metagenome (GOLD analysis project Ga0307507, IMG submission 207223) | Populus trichocarpa ectomycorrhiza microbial communities from riparian zone in the Pacific Northwest, United States - 7_EM | ecosystem: Host-associated > Plants > Roots > Unclassified | place...
CTAGGACTTGGACCCAGGTCACCCGACTTGTTCTCGCCTCCTGTTTGCAGTCCCAAATATTGATACGACCATTCCTTGCGTGTATTGCGGTTATAAATGCATACCATCGAACTACTTTCCGGCTGTGCAACATCAGGGACAGAGGCGGTCAATGGCAGAACGAGAGTGTAAGCAGCCGTGAATTGAGGCAACATGGATATATCTATCAATACGGCGCTATTACTGAACGCCGCAACGTCGCAAAAGGAGTAAACGCAAACTTACAAGTCACCCACAACATTAGTATGCTCACCAAGTAGTGGTTACAGTAACAATTCTCTTCGACCTTGTTTGGTGAAGCCCGCGCCAGCTTCGAGCGAGTATTTTTTTTACTACTAACTTTTAGAGGCCGAGTATATCGGAGACTTGCCGGAAGCCGGTTTTTCGACCGACGAATGCGGAAAATGACATCCACTTGAGAGTTATCTTTTCGACGGAAAGGCCAGCAACATCATGCGAAATCGCAATATCTATATCCAAACCTCATGTTCCTGTACCTCCGCACATCAATCCCTCCCCGTTTTTAAGGCGGATTAACAAGCGTTCACTTCGTTTCATTTGTCACCGGCGGAGGGGAAATTTCACGACCAACACCCAATTTTTATAAAGCTGACGACACCCACGATTCCCCACTATACCATCCGATGTCCGTGGAGCGTAGGCCCTCCTCTGTAGAAACAAGCTCTCTGCTTGAGGAGGCCCCTCCTTCATACCGTTCTGTAGATGACGTCAATGACGGTATTTCCTCCACGGATTACAACGAAAACGCTCCGTCCATCAACCAGTTTTCCGGAGCTGACACCTTCTGGATCCTAGCGGGTCTTTGGTCTGGAGTCTTTTTGGGCGCATTTGATGGTATGTTCACTGTTACGTGGCTGAACATGTTGTCATCTCTTCAACATCTGCACAGGTACAGTCGTTGCCACACTGCTAACGCCTATAGGAAGCGAATTCAACGCGTCAAATCAATCGTCATACATAGGGACGTCCTATTTGTTATCTGTTTGTTGTTTTACGCCCCTCTATGGTGAGCGCATCTGTCCAAGAATACTTCAATCATTTGACTGTGTCCTTAGGGCGCCTATCTGATATTCTTGGCCGGAAGGGCGCCATGCTGTTAGCTTTATCACTCTTTGGTACCTTCGAAGTTATATATATATATATCTTCCCAGCAAACCAGCATGATTTTAGGCACTGGGACTCTATTGTGCAGTGTGGCCCCTTCAATGACTGCACTCATTGCGGCACGAGCAATGGCGGGAATGGGTGGCGGAGGGTGAGATACAGGACTTCGCTTCCAACCGTTCATTTATTAACTACCCTCTTTAAACTAGAATCATGACAGGTGCTCAGTTGTGAACTTGACGCGTCTGCTCTTTAATTGATTCCCTACCACCAGTCGCGAGCATCACCGTCACGGATCTTATACCTCTGTGAGATATGTCTGTCTTCTGCTCACTGCATAACATACTGATTATCCGACTAAGAAAACAACGTGGGCTGTATCAAGGAATGGCTAATATGTATGCGGGATTCTTTCCTAGTGTTTAAGCGCAGAGTCACTTACCAACAGATTGTATGGCCTTGGAGCTGGTCTAGGTGGCCCCTTGGGAGGCTGGGTGAGCGACGTATTTGGCTGGTATGTCAACGTATTTATGGGTGGCCAGGTTTAATCGATTCCCATGCCAGGCGAAGCGCGTTTTACATGCAGGTCCGTGCCGACGTCGTCATCGTCTTGAAAGGGAATCTCTGATCACACTGCATTTTGGTAGGCTCCGGTCCTTCTCTTCAGCATTGTTCTGGTTGCGACCAAGGTGAACATCCAGTTGTCAGACGAGGTTCAAAATCAGAAACTTTCAGAAAAACTCCGTCGCATGGATTTTCTGGGGTCTCTGACGCTTGTGGCAGCTGTCGGTTGTTTCCTTTTAGGAGTCAACTTGAAAACCGCTGAGGAATACGAGTGGTCGGACCCCTTGATCCTCGGACTTCTTATGACCAGCCTCATGTCAAGCTGTTTCTTCGTGATGGTCGAGAAATACTGGGCGCCATTCCCCGTAATGCCTCTGAGATTAATGACACAAAGGACTCCTCTTGCCGTCTCACTATCGAACCTTCTCACAAGTATGACAGCGTTCTCAATGGCAAGTCTTATGGAACACTAAAAAATATGTGCTGTGGCTTAATTGAAGTCCTTTGTAGCTGTACAATGCCCCATTGGTAAGTCCCCGTCGCCTATAGATTGGGCATGATCTTACCATTCTCCAGTATTTCTCTGCTGTAAGATTAGAATCGGCCGCCACCTCTGGTATGCAACTGTCGCTAGATAACAGACATGAGTTAATGCACACAACTTCAAAGGTCTACATTTGTTACCGCACTCTGTAAGCCTTTTTTTGATCAAACATGCTTGCCTAATATCATAGATTGTGTTTTACAGATCGCCATTTCAACTGGAAGCGTCTTTGCTGGCTGGTGAGCACTTCATCGGTCGCCGTTTCTCGTTTCCTTACGCTTTGTAAGGTACATGCGAAGAACTGGCAAGTTGTATGGGTTGACGCTGATATCGTCGATGTTGACTATCATTGCGAGCATACTGGCAAGTTTGTGGGATGAGCAATCTTCTGCTTTTCACCTGTGGGTAGACCTCATACCCCAAGGGTTTGGCATGGCGAGTTTTATCACCACTACGCTGATAGTGAGATCTCCGTTTCATATTCGAGGTATTAAATTTACGACATACCATATTAGGCCATGATTGCTGGCGTTTACAAAGAAGACATGGCTGTTGCCACGGGGAGTGAGTTCCGTCTCGTTGTCTCTGCTGTTTAGGGATTGACGCCCCGAAGTTACATATCTTTTCCGGACCACTGGTCAAGTTCTAGGTGTTAGTCTTTCTGGCGCAGTCTTACAAGCTGTATTGTTGCATCGGCTGAGACAGCGGATACGGGGACCTGACGCGGCGGAGGCAAGTGCTATTGCATGAGCTTTCCTTTTACGAAGTTTACTCTTAACCTACAGGTTATCTATGCTATCCGGTATGCGTGGCGGGCTTTAGGCAGGACGATACTGATTCTCCGGCAAGACATACAGCGCAAGTCATACCCACGCTGAACCCGACGCTGCGCAGAATTGCCGTGAATTCCTATGCGGACGCCTTACGGGTCGTCTTTATCTGTCAAACTGCAATTAACCTGCTGGGATTTATTGCTTGCCTCTCCATACAGGAGAGTCCGCTACCGCAAGTTGTCGTCCCTTTGTTCGTTTCTGCCGACTGATTGGTATTTAGGGGAACGCGCCAAGAGCAGGACGAGCATTATCAAAACCAGAGTAATACTGGTCACGATAGACCTGCGAACAGTCGGACCCATAACGAAAGCGAGTAGCCAATGTATTTGTGCGATTATCTTTAAAATATATATACCCGGAAATCTACAAAATCTGAGTGAATCTTGTGCACAACATTTGTAGTAGTGGAGTTGAATACATACCTAATTCGGATGTTTTTCTTCTATCCATCTCCTAGGTCGCTTCGTGACATTTACTTCACTGACGGCTACATGCATCCTCTCTTCATCGCTATCGGCGAACCGACCCCTTTGAGGGCGAGCGGGACAGGGAAGGATGTTGGACGCTGAGACTGTGATAACGGTTGCAAAGAAAGTGAAGCTGAAAAGGGATGAGACGAAACGTCGCCGTGTGAATCGAAGGGCTCTGTGTATGGACATCCTATGACTGTAAACTTCTTGTGAGTGTAATTCCGACTGAATGATGAGAGAGGTCATACCACTGGCAGTTTCATGGCGTTGTCAAGAGCAGGCGTATGAATTTTGGTTGTTGAACCGGTTTACACCGTATTTGCGTGTGTTATGCAGCACCCTTTCAATCCTGATTTTACATTACTTACCACAACCATCTCGACAACTTCCGCCATGCCGAATGCTCGCGTTTTGAGAGACATCAAAGCCCGCCAAGGAGTTCATGCCAACGAAATTGCTAGGCGTGCGTACTTGTACGTTGCCCGGAACGAAACCCTCCCCCCGCAGGTTCGGCATCAAGCACAACTTCAGCTCAATACATACGGGAGGTACACGCGTCCAACGACCGTGAAGAACAGGTGTATTATTTCTGGGAAGGGGCGGGGCATTATTAGCGAGTTCGGATTGTCTAGAGTGTGTCGTTATGCTTGTTTCCAAGTATGCATTTTGCTTATATCCTCTAGTTCCAATTCCGGATGCAAGCTCTCCGCGGCGAACTCAATGGTGTGCAGAAGGCCTCCTGGTAAACTTTTGAAGGTACGTTTTTGGTATATTTTCAGGCGGAGATATATGAATTAGATCTGCAGTGAATTCTTTACATCATTATTTAGCGATACATCTTTTGAAGTCCATCGACTATCCAGTAACGCCGCGCACCGCATTATGAGGTTGCATTTGGTTCGGTAACATAATCTGCACTTCTCAATTCGGGTTCGCCCCGCTCCTTTCTCCATCGATTTGAGATATTGAGAATCGCGTTGTCGATTAAGAAGCTAGATCAGAATCAGTTCCGACTGAGATGAAAGCGGTACCACGAGTGACGAACTTGTATTTTCTTAAGAAAGGCTCTCCAATTTCCCAGTTATTGTGGGCCAGCACGTCATCCCCATGGATGGACACTGCCCGTCGATAATCATGGAGGCACTCTGAAAGATCATAACGTGCTTTTTTGCGATGTGAACATTAACCTGTAATAGAAATATCGAGGCAGACCGACCACGGAAGATAATCATTCGATCTCTTAGCTCAGGATGGGGAATGTGATCAATCATGCCCTCTATTAATACATTTCAGTGGCAAGTTGAACAACAAGGACAGACACAAACCGTGAGCCATTGACCTGTCCACATGAGAGTCATTGATATGTCGGATGTTACGCCAGGCACAACAACATTACCTTTGCACGACAGTTGGACGCAGGGACGAAGGGAGACAATATGCTGAGTTGCGGTTGTAATTTTCTAGGTGATAACTGTGAACCAAGTCAGAGCCGAAGGCAATAAAAATGTCACACGGCATATCGCACTGTACTAATTTAAAAGCCTCGTTTTTATTTGGGTCGTCGTCGCTTTCTAGCAATTCATCATGGTCTGCCGGCTGTGGTTGCATCCGCTGTTGTGAGACAGGCACTACGTTCTGTGAATCGTATGACAATGTTGAGAGGGGTTGCCCTAGATTTAAGTTGACAGCAGGAAGATAAGATGACTGGTAGTTGTCCAGGTCTGAGGTCGGGGCTCCACTGTATTGTGGCGACGCGTTTGAGCTCGGTGAGGGCTGCATAAACATTGAAGTACCGTTAGAGCTACGCATCAGGTCGGGGAATATTCCATTCCGCTCCTGCTGCCTTGAACTGACAGGGTACATGCTGCTAGATGGAATGGGTGTAGGTTGCAGAGCAAGTAAACCAAAATTGCTTGGATTTCGATCCAGGTCTTTCTCATCACCGTTTCTGGCCTTTTTTGAGCGAAGCCCAGCTGAGTCGTCGTCGCCCTGTCGCTTTTGACTTTGTGGCGGCGCAAGACCCGCGGATCCAGAGTCTGAGGTATGCGATCTTTTCCGTTTTTGATATCCTTCCCAAGCTGTATCAGTCTCTGACTTGTTAATGTAATTGTTGAAGTCGGTCAAGTCCCAGCCGAGCTTTGGCAGAAGCCCTCCAGCACCATCCCCAATAAAAGAAGCCAGACTGCGAAGAAGATTCCGGAGGTTTTGATTCTCAGCCATCAAGTCTATGGCGCACTAAGGAGTTTGTCAGACCAAACGGAAAAGACGAAGCTCACCCTTGAGGATATTTCGCATTTCGCCAAGCGCTTCATCTTTGCCTCCAGAGAGAATCTCTACACGCGCTTCGAGATCACGTATCTGTATTTGCAATTGAGACTCGGATATAACGGTGAAGAAAGTGGGTACGAACCCGTTGTTGCTTTCTCAAGCGAAACTCGCGTTGGGCGATCCGGTTCTGATCACGTCGCGCAGCTTGAGAACTTGGCAGACGACGTCAGCGTTGGAAAGGACATGCGGGACACGGAACAAACTTTGGGTTCTTCTTTCTCCCTGGTTTGCCTGGGGGATTGGAGTCACCAGCGTGAGACTCAAAGTCAGAATCCTGGAGTAGAGGTTATTGAGGACGAGCGGTGGTGAGTGTGGATGATGAGCGTACATCAAAGTCACCAGAAACGCTACGGTCTCTCGGTTCCTTTCCGTCGGGCATTGAGGTAGAATTGCTTGGGTGAGAGCGATTACGAAGGAAGCTTGCCGCCTCAGAAGCCCTTGCCAAACAGCCATCAACACAAGAATATTTAATTACAAAAAAATATCTACTCTTCAGGTCACCCGTCACCGTGCTTCAAATTGAACCACTGCAGCTGGTTAGAACGCTTCTTCAATGAATGCAGCATTGCCATACTTCGCTTAGTTCTTTTCTTGTACATGATTCTGTGCCCGCATTCTCGACAACGGATGGGTTCTCGAGCCTTGATCTCGTTCTTTGCACCACAGTCTAAAGTACAACGATTTGAAATAAGTTGAAATGCCAATAGCACACATACCTGCGCAAATGTACTCCATATCTTGTCTGGGCGCTGGGATGTACGAGACACCACCACTTGGAGCCCCTGGATTTGTGTTCATCCCGCTTGGCTGGTGGTTCATGGCGAAAAAATATGTGTGGCGGTGTTTACAAACTTAGTATTATATGAACGTGATCTTTGTGAGTGACCACCATCCCAAACGATCCCTCTGAAATCCATTGTCCCACCCAGGCCAACCCTCGCAAGTATCAAGGCACCAAAAAAAAAAGTGTATTTTCTCGCTCCTCACCATGCCGATTTGTTGTCAACTCGTGGTGATGCCATCGTTACCGTTTGCGGTTTCCGGACGATCATATAAGACGCAAGTAGGGTAGCGCCGATTGTACCAAAGATGTGTTTCCTTGCCGACCAAAATTGATACTGACTGTTTTTGGTGTTTAGAGAATGGTCCTATTATTGCTGAACACCATGATAATAGTAACGTCTCTTGACAACTACCGTGGGTTGTTTCTAAGGTGAGCTCTCCTTTATAGGCGGCCATACATCCTCTAGCCTGCAAGGTTGACTGTGACCTGCTCCATCACCCCAATTTCACCTTCCTTCTTGTCCCCTACAAAATGAACTCCCTCCCTTCTTTTGTAGAGCTTATGGCATCCTTAGGCCTTGGACAGTCCGCTTCGGCATCACACGTTCCCCGCTCAACCACCGCTTCGCCCCGTCTCGAGAGTGTACATCCTTCTTCTCCGACTAGATCCAAGTCAAGCCCGTCTTTACGAGAAAGTGCTTCTCGGCATCGAGCCACTCGTTATTCCCCATATTCCCCTTCAATAGTGAGTTTATGTTTACCTTGTGTCATCTGTTTGCTCATTCTGTTCCGTAGACATCAAATCGACGAGGGAGCATTTCCTCCATATCGTCGTCTTCATCTGGTGATCTATCCCCGTCAAACATCGTACGTCAAGTAGCTTCGGGTGCTTTATGATTGATTGACCATTAAGCAGACCTTTCCCACTTCAACATTGTCCTCCCTCCGTGCGCGCCGGTCTCGCAATAAATTATTCATCAGCGTATATGGCTCAACGAGCGACCTCCCTGCTGATACTCCCATCTCAACCTACGTACGCAGAAAAACCCCGGGAGCATCGCCCATTTCCCCCACCTTTTCTGGCTCCGATCCCCCCATTTCTTCGCCTATGCCACTGACTTTACCTATCCTCCCGACACTTTTTCCGAACTCACCTAGCTCGGATTCCTTTCCCGTTACTCCCACATCGGATTGCGAACTTCCACTTTCTAGACCTTGTTCCCCAGTAGGTGAGCCCAAGCCGCTTACTGAAGGACCCAGGTACAAGATGCGTCGTCACACTGGTGTCAGGATATCCACCCACCTCGCTCCGCAGACCTCGACAAGCAATATACTTGCCACTGTTCCCACCTTTGATGAGGTCTGACGCGCAGGGACTTGCAAATTCTTATACGCTCATCTAAACACGTACTCATTCATTTGAGGAGCATTATCGGACATGTACCATACGCACTCTCTATCATTTTCGCTCTCTTCGTTACTTTCTTTTACTTGGACGTCATCACAAGAATCTGTGCTTCTTTGATCCCTTCGAGATTAATTAAACTTTCGCCAACATGATTTTACTCTTGGAAATTGATATCATAATGCTTAATAGACGGATCTTGGTGTCTGAAGGCCTCAGGCTTCGGGACGTCACTCGTGGACGTCCTCATCTGGGCCGGGGCACTGACTCTCCATTTCCTCTTCGTTTTCGTATTTGACACCGCACCAAAAGCAGTAAAAATGTGTTTTCCGTAGGTATGACAGGACCAGAACAAGGCGATCATGTGCCTGAAAACAGGACGGTCAAACGGAAGCAACACATAGACAAAATTGTGTACCTGGAGACGTAAAAATTGCGCAGCTTCTTCAAGGAACTGGGGAGAATATTGATCCACTGCGGACATTACAGGCTTGGCGGTTGATGTATCATCGGCGTCAAGAGATTGAAGAGATTCAGCTTGCATTTGCCTGCGGAGTCGACTTTGGATAGAGTCCCCATGGGGTTCGGTGGGTACAATAATGCCACCATGCAGAGAAAGAGCGTCAATCAATCCAGGTGGGAAAGTATTGGGGTTATTGAAGTTCAACCACAGTGCATGGTACTGAAGGGGTAAGAGTCAAATTTTGAACGTTTTTACTCCGGGGATACTAACTGTTCTTCCAACTTTTTCGTCCATGGTTTCACATGAACGTTGTGCAGGGACTATAAGAAACTTGGGATCAACATCTTGTTACCATGGTCAACCTGTAGTGTACGTACGCAATCTCGCTTCGGCCTGCCTTTCGTTGTACTCGTCGCGTGCTCGATCTCGGAAGTCATGGTGACTAGCCTCTTCATCCGCTTTAGCCAACTTTGTTTGTCTCTCAGCTGCGTTCGGCGAGCGGGCTCGTTTGCCAAGTCCGATACCCTTCCTCCCTGCGCAGAAAGAAGTCAAGGACGGGGTAAGAGCTTCGTCGCACATAACGTACCTGCCCATTCGTTCAATGGCAGGGGCTCAGTTGGATCATGAGACGGAAGCTCATTTGCGGTTTTCATTGGCACACTCTGAGTCTCTGAGGGAGACACCTCATCAGGGACCGTAGCGTTGACATTCGTACCGGTGGATCCGAGAGCGCGGCCAGGTTCGAAACCCATCTTCATCATGATAGAAAGGGCTTTGTTGCCCGAGCTGAGGCCCGCGTCCACTTCCTCCTTTGCACGTTCAAAGAGACTCTTGCCAAGGCCCTCTTCTCGCGATTCCAATTCACGCTGTCGCCTGCTCTTGAGCTTGTTTTGTTCATTTTTCAATAACGATTTCTTCTGTGCTTCCTTACGGAGACTCGAATAAGTGCTGGGCTTTGAGGTGGAAGGTGTATCAACGAGGAATTTATCAGAGAGGTAGTCATCTTCATCTGCAGACATCACATGCAAACACTCGACAACAATTGTCGCGTTCTGTTTTATTTGTATAACTACATAAACAGGACAAAGACCATTGAGTGAGCAAAGGAGAACGTCTGGAATTGGTCGGACAACGCAATTCACTATGAAAAGAGAGCGGTAACGTAACAATAGCGTGAGGTAGAGGGACGTGATGGTAATTCATGAGGGCGTTAGTCTTTAAAAAGAAGGATGGGGATCATGCGGCAGCGGTAGAGGTCTCAGCACCATCCTGCTTTCCGGCGGCGTCGTCATCGTGAGGTGCATTGACAGCGATCTTGACGGCAATGGTGCGGCCGCCGATCTCTTTGCCTTCCAACGCCGCAATGGCCTTTTGCTGCTCTGCCTCGCTACCAACGTCCACAAAACCGTAGCCCTTGCTCTTTCGGGGTTGGCCCCAGCGCCTTTGAACGACGCGAGCGGAAACGACATTGATGCCTGCATCGACGAAGAGGGCAGCAAGGGCTGCGTCATCGACGGCGAAACCGAGGTTGGCGACAAAGAGCATGGTTTTGGAGGGCTCGCCAACGGGGTCTTCACCAGTAGGCCGAGTAGGGCGCGGTGCCCTGGCCTTGCGAGGGCGGGGAACCTTCTTCGGCGCCTCAGGGGCAGTCTCACCTTCATCAGCGGCCGTAAGGTTAACATCTGAAACTTCACCCTCGACCTTTGCCTTGGGTTTACGCTAGACAAGCCCAAGTCAACTTGAGACGAGAGGGATTAAAAAATAAAATAAAATAACGTACTGCAGCCTTTTTCTTCTTCTTGGGTTTGGCTACTCCGTCAGTCTCGTTGGTGGCATCAGCATCTGCCTTGTGGGCGGCTTCGCCGTTTGCTTCAGCCTCTGAGACTTCCCCGGGAACAGCCTTGCTGCCGCGTCTGCCGGGTCTCCTCTTGGCCTTCTTCTCTTTCTTTTCCTTGTCCTTTTGGTCGGACGGTTTGGCGACTTCAACGATTACCTGACGGCCATCGAGCTCCTTCTTGTCAAGCGCTTCGACGGCCTTCTGAGCAGCCTCTGAGGTAGCCAAGGCGACAAAACCATAACCCGCTGAACGGGTTCCACGCAGAATGACTTGCGCAGAAAGACTGGATGAGCAAAAGTGAGTGAAAAAAGCCACGAGGCTGTGCACATGCCACGTACATGTCGCTTTGTACGGGGGCAAAGAAAGCCTTCAGCCCTTCATCCGTTGTGGAATAGGCAAGATTTCCAGCGAAAACCTGTTTGTGTGGTGAGATGGATAAAGTAAAGAAGGGTAAGTTGTACCTTGAAACCAAGGCTCTCCTGAGATTTATCCTGAGCAACTGGAGGAACGCCGTTTTCTGGGGCAGGGGCGGCTTGGGCGTCAGACATGATGAGGATGGTGAAGTGGTGAGATTTTGTTGTGGGATGGACTGAGCTTGTTGAACCGGTTTCTTTGTGTCAAACTTGAGGGTTAGAGAAAAAGTCGGAAACAGGTGGCCGCAGACACTTTATGGTACCAAACATAACACAACTGATGTACGTAATACTAATACTCTAGTTGCTATGGATCAAATGATGATCAACGTCAATGACTGTATGCGCGCATACCTTGGCGCATACCGAGCGCTCCCACGTAGAAAAAGGAAGGTCACTTTTGATCGTTGGTCTGTGCGTGGGCGTTAATTCAAAGCCCGATGTTCAAATTGAATTTTACAGTGAATTCATTGTTCATTAACATCACATCTCTCTCTCTCTCTCCATCGCAGTAGGCCCTACACTCTTTTTTCTTCTTATTTTCTTCGATCTTTATCGTTCGCTCTTTCACGATCCCTACCATGGCCGCTAAACTGCTTAACCTCATAGCTCTATCCTCCCTCGCTATTCTCGCTTGCTCATGGGGTCCTACCCAGACTAACGCTCTCTCCCTGGACTCTTCTCATAACATCGCTGCTCGCCACCACGACCTTATCGCAAAGAAAAAGCGAGCTACCACCGCTAGACGGTGTAAACCCCGCCCAGCATCTTCCCTCTCCCCAGCTGCTACCACCACTCCTCCACCAGCTCCGGCTCCTACAACAACTCCCAAAGCAGCCCCTGCCACCACCCAGGCCCCCAGTGGCAGTGGCACCCCGTCGAACACAGGCGGATACAATGGTCCACCGGGTAAAGTCGGTCTGGGCTACGCAGGCCCTGACGACGGCACTATCAGTCATTTCAAAACGCCAAAGGTTACTGCGTATGCCTTGTTATTTTCTTTCATCCACCCTATGCTCACCTACATTTTAGAATTTACAACTGGAGTCCCTGGGCCCCACCTTCTGCCGCTGCTCTTGGACTTGAATTCATGCCAATGCTTTGGGGACCCAAGCAAATCGGTGATTTCACCCAACTCGTCAAGCCAGGTTACGCCAAGACTGTTTTAGGTTTTAACGAGTATGCTCGTCATTCTTTAAATCATCTTGTTTTTTTTTTTGACCATTTCTTTTTTCAGACCCAATCAAGATGGCCAGTCTAATCTCGACCCTGGTTATGGTGCTCAACTATGGCAGCAATATATCCAACCCCTCAAAAACCAAGGTTACGCCTTGGTTACCCCTGCCTGCACTAATGCTCCATCGGGGAAACAATGGATGCAATCCTTCTTCTCAGCCTGCGGCGGATGCACCGTGAGCGGTTCAACCCTTTTATTGGGTATCTCTCCTTACCAACAATTTGTTTTCCTAGTTTGACGCTCTCGCTCTTCACTATTATGGTACTTCGTCCCAAGATTTCATCAACCACCTTACCGACTATCACAACACTTTCGGCCTTGACATCTTCGTCACAGAGTTTGCTTGCCAGGTTTGTTTCCCTTGATACATTATCAGATGACTTTTGACGAGAATTAGAACTTTGGTGGCGGTGCACAATGCTCCGACTCCGACGTGGTAGCCTTTATGGATACAGTCACTGGCTTCATGGACAACACCCCTTGGGTTAAGAAATACTTTGCATTCGGTTTGTTTCGTCGCGTCCGCTTGTGATCCTCCAACGCTTATCTCCGTGCAATATTCAGGTGTGCAGCATGATATGGTCGGCGTCAACCCCGCGAACCAGCTCCTTGCCGGCAACGGTTATCCAACTGCTCTCGGCTATGACTACATCAATTAAGAATTGCTCTGGGACTAATCTCCACATATAAAGATACCCTTGCCACGTACACGTACCCGTTCGTCTACCGGCAATTCCGACAGCTGTCCTCTGTGCGAGCCACCTTGTGGATTTCCGCTGTCTTCGAGCTTTTTCTTCACTATTTGGGTGGCTCTCTTTACGGGTTATAGACCTATCCTACTTTCTTGTTGATGTACTGCTGCGCATGCATAATACCATATGTTGTTTTAGTCATATTAGCTTTTCAACTGTTCTGAATCGTATCCCTCGAATTAATTACGAACCTACATATAGGAGCAGATGGAAACAGGTGTCGAACAGCGATGGTTGCACATCTTCCACCCGCCATCAAGCAATTACTGACGCTGCGTAACCCCAAAGTTTTACCTAGTCCTTCGCTTTCCAAGCTCAACAACGTCCTTACCAGCACGTTCGCCGATGCACAAGCAAAAAAAGCAGAGACTGGTTGGCTAGTTTTGACTGTATGGCCTTCGTCGTTTATCAACGGACAAAGTTGACAATCCGTTCAGACTTGCTCGCTTTTGACGCTCAATCGACCATCGGCTGTTGGGCACCTTTATCGCTTTGTTACGCGGTCATCTCTGCACGACAATGTTGGCACAAGATTGATGGACCTGCCCAGCGCCTTGAACAAGGCTGCAATCATGCGAGAGTCTGCTTTAAAAAGCGTCATTTTCGTTGGCGTTCCTCGAGTGAGCGTCGTATTGAATATTCTTTTTGCCGGACGCGAATATGAAGGAGAACTCTGTCAGGTTATACTTACCCTCGCCGCTCTGCACGAGGCCCTCGACGAGGACGTCAAGAGCGTCTTGAGGACCAACTCTCGGAGGTACGATGATTTCATTGCACAACCGATCCATCTTTCAGTCCTGACTCATACCTCTATTCCTCGGGGACTACTAGGCGCGCAACATCCAACACTATCGAATCGATTGTGACGCGGGGAAGAGCCCTCTGGGATTCAATTTACGCGCCTCATGCAGATAAACTCCACGACAAACTAGGGTCGTACCACCCAGATTTCATTTGTAAGTACACGTTTCCGTGTTTCCGACACCCTCCTGCCATTATGGGCGTGTTTATGTCTTCGGTGGACCAATCTTGTGAAATTGATCCATTTATCTGATGTGCTCGTTCCCGTTTCGGACTTGATCTTCAAATGCCTTATCTTTTTTGCAGCGTTCATAATCCAGTGCTATGGCTCGGTGCTTTCCCCTTTGCCGGGAGACGTCAAGACGTATGAAGACACGAGCAGCCCAGATGATCTCGATCAGGGAAACCTTAGTCGAGCTCTAGGTTCCGTTGTGGGCATCGCGACCCTTCGTGCAGAGGGAGGAGTCGGGCCACAGTTGACGAGCCATACGTTTGGGCTTCTCAAAGCTCGCAGCTGTGAAGATCAGAACGAGGAAGACAAGTGGTTGTCCAGTGACGAAGGAACGGAGTGGGTCCTTTGTACGGTGGACCATATTCTCGATGGAATATCATCAGATGGACAAGAGGGTGTCAGAGTGAAATTGTAAGCAGAAAACAGGTCGGATGACCAGCAAACTTGCCTTCAGGCAGATGTCCCTGCCTGCAGCATTGCAGCATGTTCTTGTATTTCAATTCATTCTCCTCGCTCTCTCTTCACGTGAGATAAATTTTATCTTTGCCCATCATAACTCCCGAACAGACATGATCTTATCTTTTTGGCTGTCGCTTCACTTTCATCAAGGCCCGTTGCAGTGACGAGATTTAATATACAAGGTAGGTGATATAGTACATGATGGCTAATATTATTTTTGAAACAGAGAAATCCAGGCAACCTTTCAAAGGTTCCATGCCGAGCAGAATCGGAATAGCATGGCGGTCACTGTCACCGTGTCCATGACCGGTGGGTGCATCTGTACAGGTCATTAGCTAGTTTTGCAAACAAGCCATCAAAACAACTCACGACAGTCCCTGCACCTGCCGTGCGAACGAAGTGAAGTTCACCAAAGACGTCACCAATCTGATAACGCGTTTGCCGAGTTGGTCGGAAAAATGCCACCACTATGCCGTTCGCGTCTTGGAGCTAGAACAAATCAGAACCGAAGTTCAGCTATTGGAAGGACCGAAATACGTACAAGAATGTCAGGGCCGGTGGCACTGTGTCGCCAACGGTATTGTGAGCCATCAGGACCATTGAAAATGCGAGCACCCTAAGGATTGAGAGGTAAGATTGGGTGTTGGTCAACTAGTTGAAGAAGCTCACAGAAACTTTATGATCTGGCCTGACGAGGTCGGACATTGGCAGAGTGTTCTGAAAATGCAATGTCAAATACAGTTAATGGCATCAGAACGCGACGAAAACTTACTTTTCCAATAACAATGCGGCCAAGTCCGCCATTGGCAGCCCACTCGAGTTTTGCAACTCGGTCTTCCTTGTTGGGCCGAATGGCGCGCCATAGAGTTGTTACGCTCTGCCCGCTGGGGTTCACTACGGTCTGTAAAAACGTTTGAGTTGCTGAAGAAACAATGTTGATGGACCACCCTAACTTGAAAGCGGTAGAGAACACCCCACGAGTTGAAGAGAACGCTTTCCCGTGGGTCCTGGTTGGTCCAGGAGAGAACGTCATTGGAAGCAGTCGACATCGAGTAAAGGGTGAGAATAGGAGTAAGGCAAATGCTCTGACAGAACAAGAAGATCCATTGCTTCTCCGGTTTTATACGGAGACGTTCATGGTAAGGAAGTATGTTGAGGCCTTTTCCGCGCGCTTGCTGATGATCCTTGACCTGATCGGAACGTGTTTGAATGGCAAAAGAATAAAGACGAAAAACTTCAACGTGCCGATATCGAAGTCAGGGCATCCTGGAACTTGGTCAGTGGAGTGACCAGTTGTGTAGAGGGCTCAATAATCGAGTACACGAGTTAAAGGCGAGCACAAGGACCCTTCTTGAAGTGCTTGCACGCCCTGTCAACGACGAAAAATGTGATCGGCTTATACACAATCACACCTTTCGACACCAGCATGCATGGGACCAAAGATTTCCTAATGGGAGGATTGCGTCGGACAAAAGAACGGATTCCTCTGAGAGAAAACGATCTTTGTGATGAATTTGATGCTGGCTATCTTTCCAAGACCACGAGGTTTCTGCTTTAGGCAAGTAAGAGTCAAGGCAGGGGACTTTGAATAAGAGGCAAGGCCATCAACGTGCAGGTTGGGATCCGGGGTTCGGGAAAGCATGCCTTCATCGTGCAAGCTATATTATCTCCGGCTGGAAGGCACAGGAGACAACGCAGATGTAAAGTGTCTCATGCCCACTCTCACAATGAATCGACCGCGAAGCATATTGCTGTCTCGGATCCAGATATGGCTTCAAAATATCAGCCAGGAAAATATTTGCACAATGCCCAATGGTAATTGGACTAGTTATCTTTTTAAAGTGTTGTCGATCGGTTCAGGAGTTTAATTTCGCTCCATTAAACCCTGTCTTCGTGAAGTCCGCTTATGATGATTGCCGCCCAGGCGCAGATGCCACTCTCGGATAAGGCGTATACACACGATTCGAAATTCGGAGATAGTTGCAACCCTTATTTGCTTCCAAACAATCGCGAAATCGCCACAAATTTACATAATGTAGACCGGGACTGACCTATACGGAGCTAAAGGAACGAGATCAATATCTGGGCTGGCAAAATAGCAAATTGACGACAACATACGGTAAGGAGAATGTCGAATTATGGAACCACCTGAATGCCCAAGCTCCTCGCACTCCCAACAATCATTCTGGCAATCGACTCCAGGGGCAGACTCTTCATATGCTCATCTGTGGACTTTATCTTCGCAATCTCATATACATGTTTGAGAGTAATGGTCCCTATGATCTCGTGACCGGGTCGACCAGTTCCTTTCTCGATGCCAGTCGTTTTTTTGAGAAAATACGACACTGGGGGGGTCTTGGTGACAAAAGTGAAGGTACGATCGGGTTGAACTCGAATGAGAGTCGGTGTGGGGACTCCAGGCTCTATGTGTGCAGTCCTAGCATTGAATTCCTTGCAGAAGTCCATTGACTTGACACCGCGTGCACCAAGCGCAGGGCCTACTGGAGGGGTTGGTGCAGCTTTCCCAGCTGGAATGAGCAGGCGCTAGGAGAAATTGTAGGCAGTGAGTAGTAACGAGAGAACGAAATACATACCACGATTTGCTCTCTGGCCTTCTGGGCTGCCTTGGACATTGGGAGGTGACAAGGATATGGAGTGACAACTTTGAAAGAAATACGTCCTGGGTCATGTGACAAGTTCACCAGTACACGGTGGCAGGAACACTTACTTGGTCCTACCGCAACCACCATGAAGTCCCTCTCAATTCTCCTGTCTCTCATATCTCTCGTTGTTGCCACCCCGCTATCGTACTCTAGTCAAGAGCAGCTATCCATCAATGCTGACGGTGTCACATACCCCGGATTTGACCTGGATTTGACCGCTCTTCGTCTAGTTGAGATGGAGGGCCAAGCTCCCGTCTGGGTGACAGAGTTAGAGAAGGTTTGCTACATATTCTGCCCAATTTCTTCCCGGTAGTTTTACTTTCCTCGTTCAGATCAAGTTGAAGGCTGAAGGCATTAATTTCTTTGACATGTGAACCCGTTTATTCCACTTTTTGATTCCACATTGACACCGATTCTTCTAGAACCGAAGCGCAGGACTTGAGCTCCTCTGCCCGTTCTAGCCTCAAGACCAATTGTGGGCACATGTTGTTCTCTGTCATGTCATCTCTTACAGACCCTAGATGTGTTCCACGCACCAAACGCCACAGAGAGGGTCAAGCCGATATTAAAGACCTTGTCCACGGAAGGACCGAAAGAGAATCTGAAGAAATTCTCAAGCTTCCGCACAAGATGTAAACCCCATCCTTTCCAATGTTCGCGGGACCCTTGAACTGATGTGATTGCAGATTATCGCAGTGACGTAAACGACCAAACGCTTTTTGCAACGTGGTCTTCGCTCAAAGATTCGTTTTCAGACCGGGAAAGAAAGCCAGGCATGGCTTCTTTCGAAGATATCACAGGTCAGGTCGTAAACACTGGAAGCAGTCATCTGATTCGATGGCCGTAGCAGATCACCGCCGAGCATGCGTCGAAGTCTCTTCGTAGACTGATTACCTTGACAGAGTTTACCCATCCTTGGGGCCAAAATACTATCGTTCGTACTTACTTTACGCGTTCTATCGGTGTCATAATACCATTCTGTCAGATCGTTCGCATCAATGGCTCCTCGACTGATGACGATGGTGTTGTCATTATTGGCGCCCATCAAGACAGGTAATGTAATTCGAACACGGTTGTGTCGCCTCCTTGACCAATGTCGGCAGTACAAACATGTGGCCTTTCCTGCCTGCTCCTGGTAAGCCTGTGTTTTCTCGTCATCAAATTAATTTAACACCATGGAATGTCAGGAGCGGACGGTATACAATCTTCTTACCTTGCTGTCACTACTAATCTCCGTTTACAGACGATGGCTCCGGAAGTGTTACCATTTTGGAAGCGTATCGTGGCTTAATTGCCGCTGATTTCCATCCAATACGCACTGTCGAATTCCATTGGTACTCTGCCGAGGTTCTTGCTTCGCCTGCTTCAGTGCGTCGCGCATTCTGACTTGATACAGGAAGGAGGTCTTCTCGGTTCGCAAGCTGTCGCAAAGGACTATCAGTCGCGTTCCGTGAATGTTATTGCAATGAGCCAGGTATGGGAGGATGTCTTTCTCAATCAGTCAAACTAGTCTTAGCGGATTCCAGTTTGATATGACAGCTTGGGTCAAGGTAAATCTCTATTGGATCTTACGCCGCCTTCTCAAACCTGACTGTATTCTCCAGCGCGGGACCCGAGAGGAAGTCGGCATAATTACTGACTTTACTGATCCAAGGTCTTGATTCCTCACGATTTTGCCTATTCCTTGGCCTGAACCATGTACAGTCTTACCAAATTCAACATGGACATTGTGGACACATACCTTGATATTTCTTATGTACCGGTAAGCCTTGACGGGTCAATGAAGGAGCTGTGACACTCATAATTCTTGTAGACCAGATGCGGATACGCTTGCAGTGATCAGTTAAGTTTTTGTTGAACTCCTGTCTATCACGTATTCAAACTGCTCCCTATTCAGCGCCTCGTGGAGGAAGGCAGGATACCCTTCGGTTTTTACCATCGGTAAGGCATCTCCATTCAAGGAGTGAATAGCAAAACTTACTCTCTCGCAGAGAGCACCTTTGAAAATTCGAACAAACATATCCATTCTGCCAATGAGTTAGTACACCTCACACCAATGCCTGTCCTACCTAATGCATATAATGCATTCACAGTCGTATCGACATTTCTGACGAGTTCAGTTTCCCTCATATGTTGGAGTTCTCCAAGCTGGCTGTTGCGTTTGCAGTAGAGCTAGGTGGTTGGTCCGAGACAGATTAACCCTCTATCCATCATGCCCCTATCTCTTATTTTGCTACGCAATATATCTCATGGATGCATCAGCGTATCTGCCCGAAAACTGAGTGTTGAACAGTTCCATCTATTTACTTATATCATTGACCCAAAATGAGTTTGCAGGAGCCAAACCCTGAAAGAGGTTCTTTATTCTGGGTCTAGAAAATGGAGGCGTTGCTTGCCGTAGCAAATAATATTCTGATCAGTCATGACCGTGTGTATAACTGAGTCTGACAACATGTTTTGTGTCCTGAGTGGCCTCTATTGTATTGCCGAAGAAACTTTAGTGGGTGCTTTTCTTAATATATGACTGCCGTACAACCTTGACATTTCGGAAATCCCACAAGCAAACACCACCATCCGGATAGCCCTTAACGAAATAAGAGTGATGGGCGCCTCCTTTTGAACAACTGGAAAGGGATAGGGTACTCGTGTGTCTGTAACCCAGCTGGAGCTTAGGCGGTCTGTCAAAGCCACTGGCGCGCTTATCCCAAATCTGAACCTGGTGGTCAAGATGATTGGTCTACAAATAAAACTGTCAGCAGAGCCGTATACACAGAGAAGCGCTGTCTAGCAGGCGCAGTCGGGAAGTTAACCTCAACAATGAAGACATTCTTGTCGTGGGTATGTATTTGATTCACGGCGTTGCCGCACCGGGCTTGTCTCGGCCTCGCTGTAGGGTGGTCAATATCGAGGGTCAGAATCTTTTGACCAGTGCCAACATAAAGCGTTGTTTCCACAGCAGCGAGGGTGCTTGGGATCGTGCCGATCTTGCTTATGCTTTCGCTTGAAGCAAGTGCCAGATTATCCGGGTGCAAAGTCCAGAGCCTAATGGATTTCTCGTACCCCCCCGTAAAGAATTGAACGGATTCGTTGGCAGAGAACAAAGGCGACAGACAGTTCAAGCCATATCGAATCGATGGGGTACGTGATTGCTCGGATCCTGTGGGGGGGCGATGCGAGGATTCAGAAAGAGCTGGAGGCTTGTCCTGCCGAATGGGAGTAAACATTCCACACAGCAACCAACACACCAGCCTCGTCATACCTCAGCAAGACGAAGTATTGAAATATCACAT
>Ga0307507_10005673_pt1 | contig 20237 bp, 28 predicted proteins | sample 7_EM_MG_FD_207223 | JGI IMG/M metagenome (GOLD analysis project Ga0307507, IMG submission 207223) | Populus trichocarpa ectomycorrhiza microbial communities from riparian zone in the Pacific Northwest, United States - 7_EM | ecosystem: Host-associated > Plants > Roots > Unclassified | place...
ACTGCCACCAATGATGAACACATTCATGTTCGGTCATCCATAATATCAAGATCTGAACACCCATACAAATGAACATTTGCTGTCATGTGTCATACCCCCTGAACATTAGGTCGAAATAGTACAGTATAAGCAATAGGTTCTGGTGCTATCGCTATCCAATCCAAATTACCAATTGTCTTCCGGACGACAAGAAGCACAACAGAGTCTACCTTGATCCAACCTTTTTCACTGTGAGACCTTTTTTCTCTTATTTCATTATGCGGCTAACGAAGTTCAGCAAATTGCAATGCCTAGAGAAGCCATCGCAGATTTCTGCAAATTTAACACGGCATTTGAACTTATTAGTTATTGTGATTATTATCACAATGAGAAAGGGTTCGCTACAGAGTTCAATGTTACGCTTCGGTACGATGGCCATTCTGGTAAGTGCCCATCGCTGCTGCCATCGATGCCATTAGGGCTAACCCTCACAGTAAATATGAGATGCGAGGGATACGACATAGGCAGTCCAGAAAAAGCAAGCTGCTATGAAAGTTGCTAAACGTCATAAGTGGGAATATCAAATGATAGGATCAATCCTACCTTAGATAACAAAGAGTTGCAGTCTAAGAATCATCTAAGCTCACAGACTGTAAGGCCATCTATGTATCCTACTGAGTAAACCTAAGAGTCAAACATACATTTTGATGAGGAGTAACATAGGAGAGGGGTGGTTGGATGTAAATAAAAGACAATGAACTCGACACATCTCCCATCCACACCGCCTTCGTGTCATTCACATTGTCACCCTCACCCATCCTCGCGAGACCTCACGTCATCCTTCGCGTCGCGACTCGCGCTTCATGTCATCCTTCGCTTGCTGATCATCAGAAACCCTGCTGTAAGGATCTTGCCGGGGTACGACTATCGCAATTTGGATCCTTCGAACAGTCGAACTGGTAGAGAAGGCACTTGCGGCGTATCCCTTGTTGAAGGGGCGTTCTCCCGGTCTCCTTCGTCGCGAGCTTCAACTGCAATAAGCAGAGCGATGAGTGAAGTGGGCAGCAACATCGAGCAGTGTAGGTATTAAACAGCTTAAACGGGGTTGGATGGAAAACTAGAGGGACTCGGAAGTGCCTCAATCAGTCTTATACGACATCTTTACAGACTCTGAATCCAAGATATACCTATCGATGTGGAGTAATGTAGAATTCAAGAATTCAATAAGTTTCAAAAAGGATTTTCGTAGACACACAATGAGAAGAGAGAATGCGCGAAGGCGCTGCTGACCATCATATGGTGTAGACAGGAAGTTCAAACTCGGTGGCAGGGCTTGGTCTCATCAGTGAGTCGTCGCCCCAAGGCTCTAATTGTTGCTTTCTACCCACAGGTACAACTCCTCATGGTCCATATAGACCCTACGCTTGCCTGCGTTTGGGATTGTTGAAAAACGGCTGTTTTGGTGGCGTGTTTTCCAGATCAAAGCAAAGACTCGGATCAGCATGGCCAGCGAAGTTAAGTTGATGAGTGTCATCGGAACCAAGAAGAGAGCTGTTTTGTACGTGACATACAAGCCGAACTCGTCAAAATATGCGGAGCCGTTGAATGTACGCATGCAAGATGCTGGCGCCGGTCTTGTTGAGTAAATCAAGCGAATCGACGTGACCTAATTAAAAGTGTTAGCAGTGAAAGAGATGGTAGATTAATTGAACAAACCTCATAATCAAGCATACCTTGGATCACTGCTTCGAACAATCGCAAATACGCAACATCCCCAGCGTCTGTCGGTAATTTGAGGGACTCCCCAGCCAAACCAACCATCATATCACCAACTAGGTTGGTTTCCCGACTTTGTGCCTTCCATATAACATCCCCAACACCCTGCACCGCAGTGTCCATAAGTTTCGTAATGTTGAGCGACGTGGGAGTGTGTTCTTGGGTAGTGAATGCGCCAAGCAGGCTCGAATATGTCACGTTAGATACAACCTGGATTGATGAAATAGTGCATTTGACACTCCCAATATTGGTTTCGTAGAGGTTGGTTCTGCTGAGGAACAGGTCATATGACTGTCCCGTTGGCGACCTCCGGCATGCCCAGAAACCCAAGGTATGGATTGCTTGGGCTAACTGCATATGCAGGTGGCATCAAGAAGGTTTCTGAGGGTTCTTGACAGATACCGGTGACAGTCCAATCAATGTCATAGGTACCAATATATGTGACATTTGCGTACGGATGTACTCACACGTCACGTTATTTGAAACTCCTTGAAGTTCGAGAGTGTAATTGTAAGAAAGAGCCAACCCAACAGACGCGTCCGACAACCAAGACGAAAACGAAGAATCTGAGAGGGTGTTGAAGACAGAAATTCCGTTCGGGCCATTGGGCAGCACGCCCCGAGTGGAGCCGAGGAAGTATAAGCCGCCGACCTTACTCAGTCGACTGTATGCATATCCGGTGTGGTTTACGAGCGTGGATAGAGCCTGTTACGGTTTTCAGCTCATATATATAACTGATCGCTGCTTGGAATCACATACATTACTGTGGCCTGCTTGTATTGCATCCAAGATTCTATTGTCATTGAGGCAGTCATTGTGTGACAGATCCTTGAAAGTCTGAAACAGATACAATAACAATTCAATGGTGGCTGCGGCGCGAAAGCAATGTCAAACTCACCTTCCAGCCGCATTCGGAGGATATCCCGTTATTGTAGATCCAATTAGTGCAATCGGTATTATTGGATGCGAAATCTAGCTCTGTCCCGTTTAAAGTAGTTGAGCGAGGATACTTTATCGGCAAAAGGAGGGCGGTAATTCCAGATGTGACGAAAGTGAAGCCGACAAACACCACGAGTAATATTATCAAGCGACCATACTTTCGTTCATTGAGTAATTGTCGAGACAATGTACGTTTCTTGAAAGCAATAAAGAATACGATTTCGCGTGTTAGAGTAAACTTGACAAGGATCGTCACCGCACTCTGGAATATGTAGATGATCGCCAGATAGATAACGACGGCGATAGATATCACAAAGAATGCAGATTCCTGTGGGTATTTCTGGACAATACTGTCTTTAGTGGTATCCCTCTCAATCGCCAACATTCTCCAAAGAGAATCCAGGGCCAGATTAAGAAAATTACGGAGATGAATGTGAACAACCAGAGTTTCAGAGCGTCGCGCCCGGTGTCGGGCTGGGAGGTAGCCCCACCGTCCCCATCAGGAGTGCTCGATACGGGCTAAGTAAAGAATCAGGTGAGATGTGGTGGAATAGGGTTGTGTGCCTTTGTTCCCACCGTATAACCGTTGCTTGACCCAGCGACCGATGAACGATTCTCCTCCGGGTCTCGACTTTGATTTCTAGCGATGGTCATTGGCAAGGAGGTCTTTGTGAACGGGCCTTTGCGGAATGGAAGCTTTATCAAGTCATGGAATGGGGCTGTGTACCTTTGTTACCGTTCCCGCTTGGTCCTACATTTGGCGGTGTACATGTGTGGATTCAGTGGAATGGCTGTTATTGAAGGTTGCAAGTAGTGATGTGCGGGCCGGGCGGGTGGAATTTTCATGCATAGCTCCGAACATGACTGTGACGATGGGCAGGACGATGAGGTATAAAATCCCGGAGTCAGTCGACGCGGGGACTCTGGGAGCATAGAATTTGGGGACTGCCAGTGGTGCATCGCGCTCGATTTCTGTACTATGACAATGTTTGCGGTTGACTTGATGAGAGTGAGTATAGGACACCAGCTGAGTTTGATGACCCAGTCATTGGCGTAATACAAGAACCCCATCACTGCCTGGCGCTGATCATCGAGAAGTAGTTTGAAGGTCGATGAGCCTGATACGTTGGAGAATTGATGATTGATGGAAGTAAGTAGGCGACCGCACGAAGAGAGAATTGAATGGAAACACACAAGGAAATAAAAAATTGCAGAATGCATTCGTTGAACGGGATTGAAATGCGAAGAATCCTCCAAAGAAGCCTGGAAACTCTCCTGCATTTAGAAGTAAAGGTTATCTAGCCACCAGAGTATTTGAGTGATTATACTCACTCGTCGCCCTGCTCCTTCAATGACTTTCTTGGGTGGATCTAAGTTGCTTGGGTATACTTTAATCGGTTCGTTGACGCCGAGCGGTTTGTCCCACCAAAGGTAGTACATCGTACAATGAACCAGACCGACTGCAGGATGGCAATCGCTTGAAAGGAAATCACTTCTCGTTTTTGTCTTGAATTTCCCAGTGATTTTAGGGAAAGCAGTTTCAAACGGTTCTTGGAACCTGGGCCTATAGTTGTTTCCTTTCTGTTTCAAGCTTGTGGTAGTCTCTATCTTCAGGACCTCGAAGAAGGACTCGTAGTCCAACACTGTTTCGTCACCAGCCTGGACGAGGCTGAATCCGCCCATCACGAGGAAATGTCCATGTATTGGTGTCCATCCCTCATCTCAAAGTTTCTTAACATCTTGGTCAACAGATATCTGGATCGTGCATACCTTTGAACAACTCTGAAATGTATCTTGCTGCCTGCCATTGTTTGTATGACCAAATCAGAATCAATTCAGGCACGATCAATGCCCAAAGCATCAACTTTATTCGTCGCCATAAAGATCGAATGTGACTTCGCGGCGTGGAGGGACATTGGGATGTATTGCGACCCATGTACAAATAAATAGGGTTGAAGCGTAGCTCCAGATTATGTCTAACCGTGTTCGGAGTTTGTAGTCTTGAGCATTCATGGGAGCCGTGAGTTGAGATTCTTCTTGAGGATAGATCATGTCAGTGGGGATGATGGGTGTGGAAGCGGCAAAAGTTCTGGAAAGCACAATTAAGAAAAGGAACATGTTGGGCACCAGAATTGCCAGAGGACCAGAGGTGGTGAGAGCTGAGAGCTGAGCGGCGAGCGCTGCCGCTGGAGTGATAAAAAAAGGAAATCATGGAATACATGGCACATGCCAAACTCTTTGCAGAAGTGTACTGGATTCTGGAAATAATAAAAACCAGCTGTGGATGCAATGATTTTCTGAACATGGCCAACGGTCATTTCTATGCGAGGAACAATTTCTCGTCCGATACGTCGGAACACACTATTCATGGTTCATACACCAATTTGTGATTCGATCATTATAAAGCTGACCGGGACAGTAGTTGCCAGCGCGATCTCACAATGGATATCCGCCAAGTTTCGTAGTGGCTCCATGGGATGTTGGTCATTTGCCTGGTAAATTCGCTCCTCTGTTCTTAACTTCTCGGATTTTAACAATTGAACTTCCACAATGTTTCCACAAAGATGCCCCCCTCATCAATGCAGGGAAATTTATAGATTTATGGACTCTTGTGGTTGGCCAAATTGTTATATGTACGGGCCAACAATGCCAGCTATTCCTCCAGAAAGGTAATTAATCACACTTCCGTTGCTCATCATCTTGAGTGATTTCTGGGTAGTAAGTACCAGGTTGGGTCGTATATACTACCCACACCTGCGTTTATTATTCAACTTTACTGTATAATGGTCTTCAACGCCTACTTATTGGTGTCCAAGTCATAAACAACACATTTGTGCATGTAATATTGCATTCAGCCTGAAATCCCTACAATCTTGATAAATTTCTTGATAATTAATACCTTTCTCTAATATAACTTATGTTTCATTTAGAATATCCAACAGAGATGCCCTAACCCACCCCGATTGGAATGACCCTCGGAACCGTACTAAGAGGATGGGTCGCTGTATTTTGGAAGATGTATCCCCGTCGCTTGTTAAAAATATTGATAGTGTTAGGATTAAACTTACAATCAAAAAACTCGCCACCAGCCAGCCTCCCAAATCTCTGCTTCAATGGTGCTCGCCAACCACTCGAGTCATTGGTTTCCGGAAGCCGGAAACAGTTACATGATACTTAGGACTAATTAATCAGGTTTCCTCGACTTCCGTCGCTCAACTTCTTGAGTAAATTGAAACAGGATAAGAAGTTAAGAACTGAGGAGCAATTTACTAGACGAATCCAAATGATCCACCACGGTGTTGCAATTGAAGCCGTATTCATTGTAATTATAAAAGGGTCACATATTCAGTTACTTTATCAACAAGTTCGCCCATTCCTCAAAGGGTTAAAAAACAAAAAAATGTTCCCTCGTGCTCTCTCTGCCTTCATTTTGGCTCTCCCTGTCCTCGCAGCAGCGCGCCCTCTCCCACAGGAGAACGAGGACGCTAACAATTGCTTCAATGCGACTCTGTTGTGCTGCGGAACATATATGCCCGCAACCAAACAGGCTTGTATGTCCCTTATTGGGATGATCTAAGTGCCAACCTGTGACTGACAATTTTTTTTAGTGAAGTGTCATGCCATGAAACCTGAGTGGCGTTGCAGCTCCAACCAAACTCGACTCTGCTGCTCCAACCGTAATCCTGTAGGTGCATATTAAACCTGTGAAAACTCATGTGAACACACCTTTTGTAGCTGATTTCCGAGGCCTGGACCGGCTGCAGGGCTCCAAAGTAAAACGAGGGTGGAGAACGGAGCCGTCCTGTTATTTTTGTTACATTGTCATGTAGCCAGCTCCGGGCCGCAATAATATTTTCTCACCAATGTCCCCACCAATTTTGACTTCAAACTCGAATCATGGCAGAGAAAAAACGTAAAACCCCGGTACAACAAGATAATGTGTTTTCAATTTTCATGAAGAAGACCAAACACGAACACAATGCCGAGGAGGAACCTTCCGCAGACACTAAACGATTCACGTTGAAGGAATTTATCCAAATTCTGGATTTTTCCTCAGTCACAGAAGAAAAAGAGATTGCGGACCGCATGGCTCAGATATCCAAGGCCCTTCTCCATGATATTCGACTGGTTGCACGCAAAGCCAGTGGAAAGGAGACGGAATTTCAAGTACTCGAAGCCGAGTTCTATCTCCAGATTGAAGGAATCCATGAGGATCCGTTCACGCATGGAAGTGAAGAACAGAAAATCAGTGGACGTTGGTGAGTGGGACTGAACTCCGACGCGTCGTTTCCTTTCGTTTTTCTTATATATTCGTGCTCAACAACTGGACAACAGGTACTTTCATCGTGCACCCCGGCGGTCTGAGGATTCACACAGGAGCTTGACAAGCAAAACTGCATACCGTGATGGGTCCCGCAAAGGGATGGATCTAACATTCGGTGCACCTCTCCCCAACTGGGTAAAATCGAAATATTTCTCTTCAGAAACCACACCAACTTTACCCTCGTCATCATTACCAGTCAGAGAGCTTCTTCGCGGTGGGATTCTCCTTCGATCTATTCGACAGACAGGTCCAGGCAGTAAGGTCATTTCTGGACCATCTCTGCTCGTCGACCAGATCCTGGCCGCGAGTGACGCGTCTAGCATCGAAGAACTGGTCGAGAATAAATGGGAAGGAAATATATCCGCAATCTTGTCGGATGAAGGAGGCCCTTCCACTTGTCTCTATCTAAAAGAAGTCAAATCAGAAGAACGTAGTCGTCGCCCAAAAGTTTATTTCTCGCCTCGCATCGGTTTGGATCTCTCCCATCCTGGGACGACTGATCCAGCTACACTGCCTTTACACCCCCGTATTCGTTTTCTTCCCAGGCTATACCGATTTTTTGTTCAGCCTAACTTGTTGGTCGCGAACGGGAGACCTCAAACATTCCTTGGCGTCCTCCAGCCTTATCTTGACGCATCGACATCCGCTGAAGCAGGTCTGCTGAAAACTTCGCTTAGCGGCGATATTGCAAGGTTAACAGGAATGAAGGAGGCCACCGCGGCGAAATATTTGGCGGACTATAAGGCTGGTAGGATAGCTGGTGCACAATTTCTCAAGTCGGTCATTGGCCCGCAAGGAAAGGGAGCAGGTAGCTCTCCTGCGACATACCTGAAGATGCTGGGTGCGATTTCCACGCTTTAGAAATGACTTGGGTACACACCCCGTTTGAAGAGTGGCTATTTCATTGATTGGCTAGTTGGATCTGGATCAGCATTCCCTCAAATAGTTTACTTACAATACAGCACTCTCACTATTACATGCTATAAATAGTCGTACAATCTTTCTCATGGGCCATGACAGGGCCAAGGACCAGGAGTCTTCTCAGGTTTCATCGACCAAACATCGACTTGAGGGAAGCCAGTATACCACCTTTAAGCCGAGAGTCCAAGAGGTCATAGTTTCCCTAATATCAATGCGCAAACGTAAAGCCTGACCTTGTCCTCCACAGATGTCTGCGAAACTTGGCATTGCACAAATCTGCAAAGCAGCGAATGGAATATCCTCGCTCTAGGTCTGCTGCCGTCTTGGTTGCGCTTTTCGTTGGCCGACATGGAGACCTTTATGTTCTACTCAGTCGGTAGGTGTGTTGTCCTATTCAGCCCTTAATGTGTTGCATGATATCCAACAATGACTCGATGTTATACAGGAGATCTGCTACGCTACGGACATATGCTGGGGATACTTCATTACCTGGTGGAAAGAGGGACCCAGAAGATAAGAATTTGGAGGAAACTGCTGTGTGTACCCTTTTCGTTTCAACTTCTTGATGTTCAACTCGTCACCATAGCGCAGGGAGGCTTTTGAAGAAGTAGATCCACATAATTCCTCGTGATAATAAACAAACGTATTGTTTTATCAGATCGGTCTTCCAAAAGACAGGAGGAAGGTTCCTCTTCTTTGTGTACTTGAACCTTTCCTCGCGGCCGAGCTCATCGTCACTCCGTGAGCCACTACTCTATTTATACACATTTTCTGATAATATTTTATTAGGGTCGTTGTCCTAATTCTTGATAATACTCTCAGAGTACGTGTAATCTATCTCGTCGCCAATAAATTTGCTAACAAATGGATTAGCCGATCCTCAATTCTGCCGAAGTTGCCTCTATCTTCTCGCATCCCCTTGCATCGTTCCTGACGTCTGAACCACCATTTCCGTTGGAACCAGACACTCTTGAAGTTCCGTATCACTCTTCATTTGATTACAAAGGAGGCGGACCACCAGATCAGACTTTCCGAAATCATCGATTCTTAACTGGTAGAGAAGCTGGAGGTATAAAACCTGTCTTTGGATTGACGGCGTATGTAACCTCACCTCGTGTATTTATGCCTCGAAAAGTTTTTCTCAATATCGCTTTTTTGCAGTGCTATTCTCATTCGTGTGGCCATAATTGGCTTCGCTCGACAACCTGACTTTGAGGTTCATCCTCCCAACGCCATTTCTACCAGAGAAAGAATAGCGTATGCCTTGCTTCATCGAAAGGTCTTCCGTGATGCATGTGAGAAGGAGGGTGTTGATCTTCAAGTCGCAGAGCGTATGGTCGAATCTGGGGTGAAGAGGGAAATGAAACGTGAGAGGAGAGAAAAAGAGCAGGAGCAACGTAAGAGGAGACATCGTAGTAAGCTATGACCCCGATGATCGTTCGTGTAGATGATCCGTCGTTTCATCTGAATCACTGAAGTGGATGTGAAGTGGAAAATACAGACGTGTTAAGAGAAACCCAAACAGTCATGACAATCGGAAAGTACAAACTTTGAAACCATCTGCATGGTACTTCAATGTTCGTCAACAAAATGGCGATTTATCTTCCCTGAACGTAGTAGATCCATGTCAACTAATATTCTAAAGAATTATTTGCCCATTTTAGGCTATTTTGGGTCACCTTTTATTCACATGACCAGGCGCGGCCTCTATGTGTACGTGTTTGTTCGCCCGTCGCGCAGAATGTTTTCTAAATTTCAACTGCAGCCAGCAAGGACGACCGTCAAGTAGGCTGCGCCCTCATCCAACTCGACGATGAGCTCCAACGAAAATCTTCCGTCTCTCTTGCTTTCTGACATTATGCATCCCATGTCACCATCACCCGTTCCAGTGGAGGATCAACTGCCTTTAGACGCTCATCACCCGAGATACAATCCAGATGCACAGCAAGAACCGCTAACCGATTCAGAGGTTCTGGTTATTCGAAATAGACTTCAGGAATTGGGACTTGTGACGTCCTATGGCTCAGAAAATGAGGACTTGTTGATTCCCCGACTGGGCGTTGCGAACCATTTGAATCTGAGAGAAAGGGAGCTCATTGATATGGTATGAGCCATTTAACCCCTTTGAGCCTCACAATCTCACAATGAACATGAAACTCCAGATCTTACGGCTTACCAGCTGCCCTAGGATAGATACTACGCAGTTGGAGCAGCAAGCTGTTGCCATCTCGTCGTTAACGGCTCAGCGGGACTATTTGATTGCTGAGGCAGAAGAAGACCGACTCAAACTGCAATCAGAACGTGAAAATTGGAATAGGACAGCTGAAGCTCTACTTACCCAGAAGACTCGTCCGTTAAAAACTGACGTATGTGCATTTTTGAGCTGCATGTTTTCTTGCTGTATTCATTATATATTTTTCAGGACACGGATGCACAACGTGCAGCATACGAAACAGAAATAAAGACACTGCGTGACAAAGTCCGTCTTCATTACATTTTTTTGGGTTTCTTTTCGACTCAGGAATTGTACATTTAGTTACACGACCGACATCGCCGCCTTTCAGCCCTCGAACAAGAAATCTTGAGGCTCAAGCCACTTTTACTTATGCAGCCGTATTCAAACCAGCGGATGAAACAGACTCTGGTCACCCAAAACTTGACCACGAAGATCCAAGATAAGGGCAAAAGGCGTGAAGTCGATGCAACTCCCTCCAAAATGATTACTTCGGAAACTCCCCAGAAATTCAGTCCTACTTCTTATCCTTATGGCTATCAATATAAGCCAGAGGTTTCGATCCCGCCATCCCAACCATCCAGCTCCCACACCTTCTTACTTGAAGGACCTCCAGCACCAGCACCAACCTCACAGCGGCGGCGTTCAAAAGACCATTCAAACATTCAGAAAGGCAAAAAGCAGAAGAATAATCGCTCAGCTACGATGTCTTCTGACGCATATGCGGAACATGTCCTTCTTGCCGCACAAAGGATCGGCCGCAAACGAGCTGCACTCGTCACCGGTCTTCAACGACTCGCTAATCGTGAGAAGGATGTGTTGGCTCGTGAACACGATCAGCTCCAGTCGAGGAAGGAGCAAGAGAGGCTGGAAAAGGAGAGATTGGACAGATTGGCGAGTGGGACACCCAGTATGGCATATTATCGACCATCAGAGGATTCCAGCCCTCATAGAGATGGTATTTCGAGAGCTCCTTCAACTCCCATTGGCTCAAGGACACCCAAGCGAGGATATTCCCTTGCTCAGCATCACAACGCCAATCCGGGAGGCATCAATACTCCCCCTCCATCGACGTTTGTGTTTGTCAACACCTCTGCAAGCCGTATGTCGAAGCCACCTACTTCTTATAGCCCAGGATCCGCTTTAAATACCCCCTCGCGTCCTGACGCTTCCTCGTCAACCATTCGATCAACTCAGGCGAGCAACCCTCCGACCCCGTTAGATTCCTTGGTCGATGCCGCAAGGATGATGGGTGAGAGCGGCAACAGGAGCAATGCCCGACGACGTCTGCCTGAAGAACCTGAGAGTCCGACGGCGAAACGGCGCAAGGTTGTGACTGACAAGGTCTCATCCTCCAAACTTGGCCGAGTCAAAAGTGGTTTGGATGTGCTTGCGGACCAGGCGGCCGCAGTGAATAAACCTGGTCAAATCAGTGCCCAACCTTCAGGCAATGACTCCCATACGACTAGCGATAGAAAAGGAAAGGGTAAGGCAAATGCCCAGGCTACGCACTCGAAGTCGAGAAGTAGCACAAGGACCATACGGCCGTCATCCAGAAGATTGCTTGCGTCTCCTTCAACATCTGCACCCACGATGAGAAGAGGATCTACAAGGGTCCAAGGTTCCTCAAGGGGTGCTGACACCCCTGAATCACGAGTGATTGCGCTTCCGACTGTTGCTTCCTCTGGCTTTGATTCCTCGGAGGTGGCACGGGTTGGTCTGAATCTAAGACCCGTCTCGCGATGGGTTGACCGACCAGTTCCTGACGAGGACGAAGAGGAATCAAACTCTGATTCAACCTGCGATTCTCCAACGCGAAATGGCCCACTAAATCAAACACCAGGAGTGGAATTCGAATCGAATAGAGATTCGACTGTTGTGGAGGTAAATAACCCTCTTTCGCCAGCTGAGCGCCCAGAAAAGGAACGAGCCCTCTCTCCTTCTGTGACCCTGGAGCCGACACACGGAAATTCAGATGCAGCGCCTGTGAATGGGTATGATGAGGAGAGAATCACTTGGAGACACACACCTACTCACCACATTGCAGGTGACTCCCGAGATGCAGCGCCAGCGCTTGCTCAGTCAAGTATTCGACAACCACTCGCGACTGGCAAATCCGAAGTGTGTCGATCATCATTACCTACTGAACATCGACCAGTTTCCCAACCCCCAACTCAGGAGCCCAGTCATCAACTGACTACCAGCTCAGTACACGCCGATCACATGGAGTCAGAGGAACACGCTGCGGCTGCAGCTGCATCTGACGTTGATGAAGACGAAGATGCCGAGGGTGAAGAGGATGAAGAAAATACCGAAAACGATGAAACAAGACATGACCCATCCCGATCCCGGTCCCCGCCGCCTCCGGATCCACCTGGTAATGATAATCCGCCGGGTAACAATCAGGACCCTGACGCGGATGCTGATGGCGAAATGGATTTGGACGACAAGGGGACTCCGCCATCGGGAACGAGCCCTGCTCTTCACCAGACGATGCAAGGCGGTCACCACTGGCAGACAGTCACCATTGCAGTGGACGCACCCCATCTCGATCAAACCGAGCTGTAATATGGCTATGTTTTTCCTTAGTATTACTGCGTCGCCAAAGCAACTTTCGTCTTGTGTGCAGCAGTCAAAGAATATCAGTCCAGATGATCGTGCCTAATGTCGGTGACTGTGCTGCCTCACAGACAAAGGAATTTCATCGAGGAATGGACAGTGATGACAGTATTGTGACACCGTATGTACATCGCTGTCAGCTGCCATCCCGTATTTTGCTCATCAATTCTTATCAAAATCTTACGTTTCACAGGTGGGCTATTGCTTCATTTCCAAGTCCGCAAGCATGGTTTCTCACTAACAAGATGGCGCTCCGATGTATGTCTCTTTTCCGTTCCATTGAGGTATCATGTTAAAACCCAATTTTAACAGGATATCTCTTGACTGCGTTAACTTCGGAAGGTGCTTACCACATGCGACTTCCTGGCAAGCGTGTTGTCAACCTGTTCATCATTCCCATGCATGCCATCCTTATATTCGGTCCGATTAAATCAGGTCACAATTTTCTACCGCATTTGTGTAATTCTTGTTGCATCTAACAATTGTTTTACTTGTATTATAGTTTTCCACTTTTTTGTAGTAGACATCCACCCCTTATCAAGGATCTTGTACGGAATTTACAAACGCAAATGACCAAAATGTTGAATGAACTGAATTGATCACCAAATGTCCGAAATCGTTTGGTAGGCACTGGGCACTGCGGTCAATTGTTTCGCAAGTTGAGTAGGTCCCTTCACACCGAATCAGCGTCGCAAGATTTCCACCAATTGGCTGCATAGATTAATGTGCTGACTACCGGAAATAGAAAAACATACCCTCGAACCTGGTACACGGACGCTGCCGTTTATGGCGCCAACTTCCGCTGTCCCAAATCCCACTTCTGTCCTCTCCGATAATGTTTTCTGGCCAGTCCATCCCTTCAAACGATCGACAGTTATCCCGCAATGAAAAAATGATTCTCAGGTGAGTCTTTAGACCTCGGAGACCTGATTGAGTTGTCCATCCATAGAGTAACACCCTTCCTATTCCATTCACTGCAGCCCCCGCATCAGCTTCGACAAAAGCGGAAGCGCAGACACTCTGTTTCTTGTTTAAAAAGAAAGAACTCCCCCGAGAAAGTTATTGGTAGAACTCCCCAGGTTCGCCAACTCCCCTCGACCGCACTGAATATCACAACATGATGGACTTCATCGAGACTGCCCAATATAATACCAACGGCTCCAGGTAGGACTTTTTGTCGTGTCTACATGGATATATGCTCATCGCAGGATTCTCAGTCATGTCCCCCTGCCCCAGGGTTGGAATCTCCTCAAGCATCCCAATGGCGACTTTTATTATTACAATTCTGAATGGCGTCTTCTCACTCCGGAGGACGTCCGCGACTCAGACACCCTTGGACACATCACAGACGCCCGTGAAGAGTTCCTCCAGGAATTGCAGGACGATCCCGAAGTTTACAGTCGACTTCCAGACGATTACGAGGTAGTGATTTCTGATGTCACCGCATCGGCTGCTGCCATACGGATGTATTCTCGTTCTGCTGGTGCAGCCTACACCTGGACCGAAGAAACGGGTACGCGAGTTGTAGTCTCCTACTAACTCCTACTAAATATTTGCCAGGTTTAGAAATAAAATCGAGGGAAGAGTTCTGGACATTCGTCTCCGAGTATCCTTCTCATCATCCTGATCTTCCTGTTAACGCGGAAGCCGAATTTGTACTGGCTCTCAACAACGGTGAGTGTCCAGGTGTTTTGGTCTGTCAACATACCAACTCCATTACAGCCAGGATTACAATCTCCAATGGATCTATTTTCCCATTTTCCGAGGATCAGATTGACCGCATTTTTGCCAGATACTGTCAGCTCATGGGTTCGTCCTCTCTTCACTTCAAAACCGTGCCTAATCAAATTTCCCAGATCAACGATCCGAGGGGCAGAACGTAACCGCACAACTAGCCTGGCTGGTAGGAGTCACAATGCCGCTCGATGCGGTAGGCAGGCGCGTGGATGATGAGGTCCTCGCGGCCATGATGAATGGACTTCATTTCTGAGTTACCTGTGATACCAATTACATGCATTGTTTGCCCTCTGTCCTCCACGTCGTTACTCCCTTATCGCGATTTGATGATTTGATGGGACTAATTTATCGCAGCCAACTTGACTTTGACAAACCGGTTCATAAAGGGGTAGAAATCTCGGAAATGAAAGCACTAGTCTGAAGTGGAGTCCAGGAATTGGTCGAATGCGAAAATTTGATGAACTCTATCAAGTGGCTTCAAATGATGTATAGAAAACATATGATCTGAGGGACATCTACAAGTGGCGGGAATATCTGATCACGAACTGAACCTAATTGTCTAGAATTGGAGACGGAACCAAATGAAGCCCCTGAAAAACAAAGCCATGATGCAAAACAAAGCGGCGTTTGGTGGAAACAATGGCAAATACATGCCAATTTCGCGGGAGATTTTTTACACAGGAGGAATGGAACCGTAACCAAGCAATTATGTCCATGGGGAAAAAAAAATATAACTTGAACGAGAGGCTGAAGGTCGGTCATTTGACACGTAATTAACGCACCTCGAAGAAATTTTTGGTGAAAGGAGGTCATATAAACGAGCTCTTTGAAGAGCTCCGTCAATCCTGGACATCTTTAGTAATAGAGGGTACGATAATAAAGGGTACGTGGTCCTCATGAGGAGCACCCCATTACTAAGGGTAATGGATCCATCCCCTGATCAACGACAAATGAGTCCAGAGGTTCATGATTAGGTCCTCGATCACTTGTTGCTGGTCCAGCGAGCTGCCCTGATTGAACATATATTCACAATATTGCACATGACAAAGGGTACAGTCCCTGACGCGGTTGCACACTAAGACTGGCATAGAAGCTACCGCAAAAGTGTAAAATGAAGGTTGAGAATCGCCAGCAAATCGGAATTGCTTACACTTCGGATGGAGAGAAATACCATTGATTATGATATCTTTATTCAGTTGGCAACATTTTGGATGAAAAAGGAATCCTGTGAGTAAACTCAAATTTCAGCCAGCACCAGCACCCCTCCACCACCGCACCACACCATCTTCGCCCCCAGTGACAAATGCCCCAGGGCTTCCAAGCGCTGGCAATTTGGGCCGCCAAGCAACGGCCCAAACCTCACCCGTGTCTTGCACGGTGGAAACAGCAGAACGGGCAGCAATATCCCAGACCTTGATCGTCTTATCCGCAGATCTAAAGGATATGGAGCATATCAGTATAAACGAAGGCCACGCGGAGACATGTATTACCCCGAAAGAGCGAGTCGGCCATCTGGAGACATATCAGTACTCAGGACCCAGGACGAGTGCCCCGAGAAAGTGGCAACGGCTCCCCCTGGAGCAGTCCGAACATCATGTAACACGAGGCGCTTATCTTCTGAAGCACTTAACAACAACTGGAAACATATACTTGAGTATTTTCTTTGCACGGAACAAGTGAAGGGAGATAAGAACATACATTGGAGTCAGGCGACCAGGCCAAGGAACGGACGGACATTGCATGGGACGTGAAAGTCAGGGACAGGGAACTGGACTCGAGGTCGAAGACGAAAATCTGGCCAGTTTCGGAGGACATCCCCACTTTGCGGCCGTCAGGACTCTATGGAACAAATTGTGCAAATATGCTAAAAGCAGAGAATAAGCAACGAACATAAGCGCAGAACATTCCAAATTTCTGTCTGCCAGACGTGAAGGATGAGAGCCTCTGTCCAAAGTTGTCTGGTCGAGCAGAGTGAAGAGTCACATTTCCCGAACTCCCGGTCGACGCGTAAGTTTCTCCTTGGGGATGCAGAGACACAGACCAAGCTAGCAATGAGAGATCCAATTTTGATCGTGACAATTCAATAAACGGAACGCGCTTACAAGGTTCACCCTCCGCGCCTGTTCTAGCATAACTTTCGAAATTTCCAATGATTTCACCATTCTCTAAGTTCCAAAGGGAGGTTAGACCTTCTATACTATTATATATGGCCCTTTTTCCATCCGGGGAGACAGAAAGGGACACCTGAGCCAGGGTATGGGGTTTGGGAAAGGCAGCATTTGGGGGATGCGGCTGGCCAACAGCTGACGACCACTGCCTTACAGAGCCATCAGCAGAGACAGATATGGCAGTATCATTTTGGGTCCACGATACTCCCCACACAGCATCGGAGTGTGCTATAGAGAGTAATGAGTCTGGACATCGTTTCACAGACGGACAAGTTGGGTAATACGTTCTGAGCAATCATGCGAGTGAAGAAAAGCTAGACTCTAATAAAATATCAGTGCTCTGTGCTCCTATAGTCAGCTACTGGCGTACCATCCTTTCGCAGATGAAGCTGTATTGTGCGGTTCCAAGTCTTTCGCGATGAGGAAGACTTAAACGCGATCAAGACGCGTCGCGGCGATTCCCGAGTCGGAATTTCAATTTCATCAAAGCTCGTCGGCAGCAAACTTTATTTCTTCACATCAACGAAAGCGGACGAAGACATCGCAACTGTCTATATTTTCATAAACTCAAAAGTAATGCAGTTACAGATCGAGGATTATGCAAACTGATTGCACACAGGATGTCTGATGCTGGAGATGTCGTCGAAGTTGATAATTCTGCTGAGGTCGAAGTTGCTGAGACCACCACTGAGGCCCCAAAAGGCAAGCTTACTGTCGAGGACTCCCTCAAGGTTCGTGAATTTTATTATTACATATTTCAACTAGCTCATTTTACACACCAGCAAGTTTTGAAAAATGCTCTAGTCCATGATGGTCTTGCTCGAGGTCTGCGCGAATGTACGAAAGCTTTGGACAAACGTGCGGCCCATCTGTGTGTCCTCGTCGAGACTTGCACGGAAGCCGAGTATATTAAACTCATCGAGGCCCTCTGCGCTGAACACAAGATCAACATTATCAAAGTTTCGGACGCCAAACAACTTGGAACATGGGCCGGTCTCTGCAAGATTGACCGCGAGGGGAATCCCAGAAAAGTTGTGGGCTGCACCTGTGTCGTCGTCACAGAATATGGCGTCGAAAGCGAGGGCCTTCATGTCCTTACCGATTACTTTAAGAATCGTTAAAGTGAGTATCAATTCTCAACTTTTGGCATCCTATTTTCGAGTCGAGATGACAATACAGACTCCCTCAACTGAGGTTTATCTATCCTTGAGGAATCATGTCTACCCGGAATCATCACAATTAGTCTGATCGTTATTTCCGACTTCTTATTCGAACCTCACTAACATATTCCGTTGTAACCCAGGTTATGTACATAACAAGTCACTTTTGTACCGAAAACTCTTTTAATATCAAATGCAGAAAGTCCTGCGAAGCCAGGAGCTTGGAAATTTCACAATTATGACAAGCATGGTCTGAAAGCGGATTGCATTTCGATTGTGTTATCTGCCAATTTAAGACTCATGTTGCGATCACAGCTCGTTGCAGCCTATACATGGAGATTGAAACAAATTTTCTTCTCCGACTTGCTAACACGTCGCAGAACATGGAATTCAAAATCTTGAATTTTAGCTCCGCCGCAGTTTGATGCTGAACCAGTGTCCGTCGACATGCATCTTTAGCTTTAATTCTTGATCAGCGTAAAGTCCATGATCGAATTGATAGTAAGCGGTCCCCATATAAGCCTGGTTGTGTGAACACAGGAATCTGGTTTCAGTTCGTTCAATAGGTATCCTCTTGCAGAATCTTGGTTTCGGAGTATGTGCATGTGAAATATAACTGGCTGAGTAAGTTCTGCAGAATAAGTGTATTGTGAAGAGATACGCCAATTAAACAAACTGCAACCAATCGTATCATCTCCTTCTCCTGGGAGGACTGCGAGACCGGCTTCGAGATCGCGACCGGACTCGACCTCCACGATCACCTCGTGGAGGCGGAGATATATCATGTCTTCTTGGTGGCGGGACGCGTGATTCATGCCTGTCAAGGTCTCTATCCCGTCCGAAATCACCACCTCGCCCTCCCCCTCGACCACGGCCACTAGGAGCATTTGATTCGCCTCGCCAGTGACCGACATTTCCACGACCACCAGCCGTCGGCCCTGTGCCTCTGCTCCAGCCACTATCCCCTTTTCCTGATGCACCACCAACAGTACCTGTTGTTGTCCTCCATCCATTTGCGGAGGCAGTTGCAGCGATTCCTGAACCCTTGATCGGAAGTTCCTGAGGGACAGTGACATTTTTGGGCAGCAAAACGGCTATGAGAAGAAAATCTCCCGGAATGAACTTTAGATTGTCCAATGTCTTCTCTTCTCTTTGCTCAGTCTCCGTGTCAAGAAGCAATCGTGGTGCTGTGTTATTCAATGACCCAGGCTCTCCGAGGATATCTCTAGAATATACCATGCCAATATCCTTTTGTACGAATCGCCCTTTGTTTCCTGGGTCTGCATAGACTATTCGGAAGGAGAAGCGCGCAAGTGGATGTCGGTATTCGGCCACATGAGGCGCCGTATTTCGAAGTGTAGTCACAACCTCGCAAAGGGTCGCATCTTTCCTGTTCCTCTTGTGAGATTCGTAGAAAGAGAAAAATATATGTACGGTACCAGGTAAACAACTGTTGTTCGTCTGTTGTAGGTAGCGTTCCATCCTCGAAAAGGTTCAGACGATGGAAGCTCCCAATTTTGACAAATGTTCGAATGAGAAATGGTACGGCCTATTCAAATAGTAGTCAAAAACTGTTAATATAAATGCGAATACACCAACCTTGGGTCTGTCCACCGCAGGCTGCGCAGCGGGTGCTGTAGCGTCCACGTCCATTGTGGTTTGGAACTTTGTGATTGAAGAGGATTCAGAAACTAGGCCTGGGAAGGTTCGGCCCGCAGTCAAGACTCGAATCACCACCATTCGAAGGGGTTCCTTTAACTTCCTTAATTCTGAACCATCATGTTGATCAAAATCAAGGTTGGGAAACCAATTTAGTTGAAAAAAGAGCTCGGCTAAAAACTTCATTCGTTTTTGTAAAGACACTGACAGGAAAAGAGGTATATCCGATGACAAGATTTCCTCCAAGGCGACAGCTGCTGACTGCTGATCATAGATTGAGTTGGACGTCGATCTAGACGATAAGGTTCTTGAGAAATCCCATCGTTTACATGCGACTAACGTGTTCCTCCCCGCAGGTCACCAGGGTCAAAGAGAAGGTGGAAGAGCAATCGGGTGTACCACCTCAGCAGCAACGTCTCATCTTTTCTGGTCGTCAGATGTGCGTCCATCTCCTATTATCTCCTATTGTTCTTTCTTGATCCTGTAAATCGACAGGTCAGACGAAAAGACATTGAGAGAAACAAATGTCTCCGCTGGCTCCGTCCTGCATCTTGTCCTTGCGCTGCGTGGTGGATGTAATTAAAGAGCATTGGACACACACCTAGAACTTTTTCCTCCGTGTTTCGCGTTGCACTCGAGAATTATACTTGTCATTCCGACCCAAACCGATGATCGAGTGACTGATGCGAATTATTCAACAAATGCTTTGATTTGTGCACTTT